>Ga0182741_1002834_pt1 | contig 19427 bp, 12 predicted proteins | sample eDN5th37CBELigOP_FD_128874 | JGI IMG/M metagenome (GOLD analysis project Ga0182741, IMG submission 128874) | Enriched Organic Plus compost microbial communities from Emeryville, California, USA - eDNA 5th pass 37_C BE-Lig OP (version 2) (version 2) ... | reverse complement strand
GATCCCGAGGCGGGCTCGCCGGTACACGGGCCACCGTGTGATGTCGGTCTCCCCGAACCACACCGTGCCATCGTCGGGTCGAGTCAGTCCGAGCAGACAGTTGAAACACGTGGTCTTCCCCGCACCATTGGGTCCGATGAGCCCGACGGCCTCACCGGACGCGACATCGAGATCGACCGAATCGAGCGCGCGGGTGCCGCCGAATTGTTTGCTGATACCACGCGCTCGAAGGCCGTTCACGAGTCGGCCCCCAACGACGGTGTGACTTCGCCGCCAAGGGTCACGCGTTCTCCACATGTGTCCTCCGGCGCCGCACCGAGGCGGCCAGCTCCGAGCCGATTCATCGTCTCTTGCATGGCAGCGATCCACGCGAGATGCAAACCGATGCCGATACTCATGAGCACGAACACGCCGAAGTACGTCGTGCGGGCGCCCGTGAGCAGTACGAAGACGAGTCCCGGCGTCGCCACCACGACGCCGCTCCACCGAGTGACCAGCGAAATGCGCCCCTGTTCCCGACCCAGCTCCTCAGCGTCGCGCCCCAAGCGATACGCAGTGACATCGAGTGGGACCCACAAGCCCGCGGCCACGACGAGCACGATCCAATCGAGGACGGCACCGTCGAAGCGGAACTGCGACAGACGGTTCGTGTCCATCAGCACCGCCAGGAGCCAGGCGGCACCGACAGTGCGGACGATGAGGTAGATCACCGAGCCCGCGAACACCCGAGGTCGACGTCCACGCGCGAGGTCCATCTGACGATCCCAGCGGGCAACGAGACGCGGGGCGTACGCCCCCAGGGTGACCACGACGAGCCCGACGGCCCGCGCGGCTGACTGGCGCGGCCACTGGCGCGGCCACTGGCGCGTCGCACCATCGCAGTCGGCGTCGAGACGCTCACCACCTTGGGATCGTCGCCTCCATCGATTCCGTATCAGCTCCAAGAGGCCTTCAGGGTGACGGGTGCTCACCACGGCGCCGAGACCGAACACGATCATGCCGATCTCCAACGGCATCGCGAACTGCTCGATGAGCAGCGCGAGCACGATCACCACGCCGAAGGCCCCGGCCAATGCGCCATCAATCGTGCGGGGCGCGAGCTGCATCACGAGCACCACGTACACGATGCTCACGACGACGTCGAAGGTGAACGGCTGAATCGCGACGTTGTCGTAGGTGGCGGTAAGTGCGCCACCGAGCCCCGCGAGAAACGCCGAGAGCCCGAACACCACCACTCGCATCACCGTCGCGTTGATACCGATCGAGGCGGCAGCGACGTCCGAACCGGAAACGGCCGTGAGGAAGCGGCCGGTCGTGCCCGCGCGCACCAAGATCACGATGCCCGCAGCGATTGCGAAGCACACGAGGGCATAGAAGAAGAACGCGGTGTTTTCCGTGAATCCGAGAGGTCGAGGGGCGGCGATCGGATCGTCGCCGCCCGAGACGATGTCGAGTGGGAACACGACGTTGGAGCACAAGAGCGCGAACGCCAGTGTGAAGAGCGCCAGGAAGATGCTGCCGAGTCGCAGCGCGGGAATCGCCAACAACACGCCCACGACCGTGGCGACCAGCGCGCCGACGACGATGCCCACGGTCACGTTGAGGTTCCAACGTTCGGCCGCGTTGGCAACGGTGTAGGCGCCGAATCCGGCGAACGTGGCCACCGCGAGCGTGATCTGTCCACTCAAGCCGGAGAATGCGGTGATGGCGAGCAACACCACGCCCGTGGCCAAGACGCCAATGATCAGACTCGTCCACCGCGCGCCGGTGAATCCCAGGAGTTGTTGCCCCCGAAAGACGATCGACGGCGACCACAACACGAAGCCGATCACCGCGAGCACCGCGATCGCACGAGTCGCGACGCGCGTCCGAGTGCTCGTCGGGGCCACCGGCCGCCCACCTGCGATCACGGGCGGATCCACCCCAGACAGCGGATCGCTGATCCCAGCGGTGGTGCGCGCGGCGGGACGAACGATCAACAGGATCGCCAGCATCAGGAAGGGAATCGCGGGGCGAATCCCCTGCATCAAGATCTGCGTCGTCGACTCGGCTCGCTCGGGATCGGAGACAAGCGCGTCGACGAGCGTTCGGATCAGTCCCTCGCCGTACCCGGCGAAGAGCGCCATCATCACACCCAGGAGCAGCCCACCCACGAGTGCCATGCCGAGGTTGGTCAGTCGACCGAAGACCGCGGCGGCGATCGCGGTCACCACGAGGATCGTGAAGTTGTTGGCGTCGACCGTGGACCACAACGGAACGATCAGCACCCCGGCCAGGCCGGCGAGCGTGCTCGAGAGGGCCCATGCGATCGAACGAATCCGATCGGCGTTGATGCCCATGAGCTCCACCATGCGGGGACTCTCGACGACCGCGCGCATGTAGAGGCCGAGCGATCCATACCGGAACACGAGTCCGAGCCCCACGGCGATGACGATCGTGCTCACGACCGTCACGAGTTCATTGCGGTCGACGCCCAGCGCCGAGATGTCGAAACCGAACACCGATGTGACGAATTGGCTGCCGTCCGGAACGATCCCTGGCGGGTTGAACGGCACCTGCGGTCCGAGCAGGAACGGCACCCGTTCCAGGACGGGCCGCGTCCACCCCGGAAACGCGTCCGGCGTGAGTTTCACGACCGCCGGGATCACGATGACGAACCCGAGACTCGACACGAACTTCGTCTGCCACGTTGCCCGTTGCAGTGCTCGGAACACGACGCGATCGAAGAACAACCCCACAAGCGGCGAAACCACCAGGACCGCCACGACGAACGACACCGCGGTCGGCCAGCCCCAACCGCCTTTCACTTCCGCCGCGGTGGTCTTGTAGAACACCGCAGCGGCGAGATACGCCTGCGCGCCGAACGCGAGGTTGAACACGCCGGTGGTCTTGTAGATGAGGACCAGACCGAGCGCGACCAGACCGAACACGCACCCCTGCGGGACTCCCCCGAAGAAGTAGGTCAGAAAGTCGGTCACCGGTTCGCTCGCGTGAACTCAGAGGTACGACACGGCCCGCAAGTCAGCCGTTCCGTTGGGGAGACACACAAGTGGCTTCCCTGGCTGCCCGAACACCGGTGTGAAGGCACCCGCTTCGATGCGGACCCACGCGGCGCAGTCCAACGTTCCGTCGGGCGGGTACGCGCGGGTTCCGTCAGGATTCAGCAACGTCCAATCGATCGGGGCGAGAACTCCTTCGGCCGTCCAGTCGTCGATGGCGTTGATCGCGTCGACCACGCGCTGCTGAGTGAAGGACTCGCCTGCGTCCTTGATTCCACGTACCAGCAACATCGCGTTGACCCAACCGGCGAGGCGCAGCTCCGTCGGTTCCAGATCTCGCTCCTTCATCGCGGCGAGAAACGCGTTCATGCCCGTGACATCGGCGGCGGCCGCGGCCTCGAACGGAACGAAGTAGGTACGGAAGTAGAACCCTTCGACGGCGGATCCGAACTCCGCGGGCACGGTGGGGTCGTAGCCCTCCGGCGACTGCACCACGATGCCGGTTCCCTGGAGCTCCCGTGCGGCCTTGACGTTGCCGTTCACATCCATGCAGGTGAACAGGATCTGCGCATCCGAGTCCTTGATCGCGGTCACGTCGGCTGAGATGTCGGTGAAGCCGAACGACAGCGCGGAGTTGCGATACACGACGTTGGCGCCGAAGTGTTCGAGCGACGTGACGATCCCGTCGGCGCAGACCTTGGACTGCGGCACGCTGTACGAGATGACCGCGGCCCGCTGGAGCCCCAGCGCTTCGAGCATGAACCAGGCCAGCGCCTCATCGACACAGCCGTAACAGAGTGCCGAACCTTTCTCACCGAAGAGATTCGGGCCCGTCTGCCACTCGCGATTGATGTTCCAACCGAACGTCGGCGTGCCCGCCTCCACGAAGGTGGACGCCGAACTGAAGGTGTTCGTCACGATCGGCAGCACCGCGAACACCTGGTCTTCGTCGATGAGAGCCTTCGCCTGCTCGATCTGGGTCGAGGCACGTCCTTGGTCGTCGCGCACGGGGAGGATCTCGAACTGTCGTCCGAACACGCCGCCCTGGTCGTTGACCAGATCGAGGTACGCCTCCACCCCCTCGACGGCCTGGTTGTAGTCGCGTCCGACCGGGTTGGCCTTGGAGATGAGCCCGCCGACCCGGATCGTGGTGTCGGAGACGCCGGGCCGTCCAGACGATTCGTCGTCCCCCGCGGTGTCCGGCTCGGCGTTGCCACAGGCCGAGATCGCGAGCACGACGGCGCTGGCCAGGCTGAGCATCGCGAGGCGTCGGCCCATGATCGCTTCCCCCAGGTCGAGCGACGGAACGCGCATCTTCTCGCGGAATCGACGCGCGAGCATGGACCCGTGCCCAAGACGATCGTCTTCTTCCACGCCCATCCCGACGACGAGGTGATCACGACCGGCGGCACGATTGCCCAATGCTCGGATGCCGGTCATCGGGCTGTGATCGTGTTCGCGACCCGCGGTGAACTCGGCGAGTTCGATCCCGAAGTGCTCTCACCCGGCGAAACGCTCGCGGATCGCCGAGTGCGCGAGGCAGAAGCGGCGGCGGCCATCCTCGGCGCCCACCGCGTCGTGTTCCTCGAGTATCGCGATTCCGGAATGATGGGCGCCCCCACGAACGACGATCCCACGAGCTTCTGGAAAGCCCCGCTCGACGAGGCCGCGGATCGGCTCGCGGCCGTGCTCGACGAAGAACGGGCCGACGCTCTCACCATTTACGACGCGCACGGCGGATACGGCCATCCTGATCACATCCAGGTCCATCGGGTCGGTGTCGCGGCCGCGGCCCGCCGCCCCGTACAGTGGCTCTACGAGGCCTCGACCGACCGTGATCGTCTGCAGGCCGACCTCGCCGAGAATCTCGCGATGGCGGTCGAGTCGGGCGACGAAGAGCTACAACGAGAACTTTCCGAACGCGTCGACTCGGGGTTCCTCGAGACGCTGGGTTCCCCCTCAGAACTTCTGACCACCACCATCGATGTGACGAACGTGATCGACCGTAAACGCCAGGCCCTGGCTACGCACGCGTCGCAGGTGCCAGAGTCGTCGTTCTTCTTACGAATGACGCCACCCGCGTTCGCCCGCGCGTTCGGATACGAGACGTACATCCGTCACGGCGCGCCTCCCGGCACGAAGGAGACGGCGCTCTTCAGCTCGTGACCGAGGGCCCGGTCGCGAGCCCGTAATCTCACGCAGTGCCAACCGCCCGTCAGACCCGCTCCTTCACCGCAGTCGTGCTGCTGGCGGCAGTCTTCGTCGCGTGTTCCACCACGGGCGATTCCGACACGACCGAGCGGGCCTCCCGCTCGAACGGCACGGAGCGATCGGCCGACAGCAGTTTCTCTGAGCTCGCGACCGATGGCCCCTACGACGTCGGCGTCACCACGCTCAGCCTCGGCGACCGCGACGTGGAGGTCTGGTACCCCGCGACCGACGTTGCGCCCGACGCGCCCAGAGTCTCCTATTCGATCCTCGACTGGATGCCGCTCTACGTGCAGATGTTGATTTCCGAGGCCGACCGCCCCGTCGTTGCGACCACGGCGGTACGAGACGCGGAACCAATGGCCGCATCGTTCCCGCTCATCGTCTTCAGCCACGGTCAGATCGCGTATCGGGCCCAGAGCACCTTCCTCACCCACGCCCTCGCGTCCTGGGGATTCGTCGTCGCGGCCCCGGATCACATCGAACGCGGTGTGCAAACGATTCTCGTCCCGGCCGACTCGTTCGGCGACGACGTCGGCGATCTGCAGCGCACCATCGACTTGGCGCTGGCAATGGACAGTGACCCCGCGTCGCTCCTGTACGACCGGATCGACGAGTTCGCCATCGGCGCGCTCGGTCATTCCGCGGGTGGCGTGACCGCCATTCGTCTCGCCGCCGTGGACCCGAGAGTGCGCTCTGTGGTCGCACAAGCGGCCGTGATTCCAGCCGACACCACGTGGCCCCGCGGGACCTCACTCATGCTGCAGGCCGGTACCGACGACGACATCGTCCCCCTCGCCGACATTCGTCGGAGTTACGCCGCGGTCCGACGCGACCCCGGAACGTCGATGGCCGTGTTCGAGGCGGCCGGGCACCTCGTGTTCAGCGATGTGTGCCAGCTCGCGGCGGACAAGGGCGGACTCTTCGGACTCGCGGCCTCGTATGGCGTGACCGTCGACGAAGAGACCGAGAAACTCGGGACCGATGGGTGCCAAGCCGATGAGCTGCCCGCTGTCGACGCCTGGCCGGTGATCCGTCAGCTCACCATCGCGCAGTTCCGGGCCACGCTCACCGGCGCTCCCCTCCCACCAGAGATGCAGTCGAGCGGCACGCTGCACATCGACGACGTCACCGTCGAGTTCTCCACGCACTGAGCCGATCTGTTTCGATAACGGCGTGGATTCCGTCGGGTGGATGGCATGGGTGCTTCTGGGCCTGGGAATCGTCGCGGCCGCGTCCACGCTCAACGCGTTCGTCCCGTTGCACCGAACGCCACTCATCCTCTGGAGCTTCTTCTCCGGATGGCTCACCAACGAGTTGGCCATCCACCAGTTGCTGTGGCAATCCGCCGCCGCGGCTGTGCTCGCCTGGTACGGAGGCATGGACACTTGGCCCGCGATGATCGGCCTCGGGCTGATCGTCGCGAGCGACATCGGACTCGTGTGGCTCACGGTGATCGCCGTCCGAACCGCATCGGTGATGCACACCGCCCTACGCGACGGGCTCGGCGAGCACTTCGAGGACGAGATCGATCCCTCGTTGCGCCGAGGCGAACGATGGACGGGCTGGCGCCAGCTCTTCTTTCCGCTCTTCCTCCTCGATCGCCGCGCCACCGTGTCCCGGGGCATCGATTACGGCGCGCCTCGGGGTCGACACCATCGCCTCGACATTCACCGACCGCGTGACCCGGTCTCGGGTGCCCCCGTGCTGGTGTGGATCCACGGCGGTGGATGGGTGACCGGCGCCAAGGGCAGTCAGGGCATCCCCCTGATGACGGGCCTCGCGGCTCGGGGCTGGATCTGTGTCGCCCCGAACTACCGACTGAGCCCGCGGGCGACGTTTCCCGACCATCTCATCGACGTGAAAGAAGCGATCGCGTGGGTCAAAGCCCACATCGCGGACTACGGCGGTGATCCGGATTTCGTGGTGGTGAGCGGCGGCTCGGCGGGGGGCCATTTGGCCTCCCTCGTGGCCCTCACCGACGACCCGGCCTATCAACCCGGGTTCGAGACCGCCGACACGTCGGTGGTGGGGTGCGTCTCGCTGTACGGCGTCTACGACTTCACCAATCGCGCGGGGCAATACCGATCGCGCGAACTCCCCCGCCTCCTCGCCTGGTTCGTGATGAAGCAGCCGCTCGACGACCGATCGCGCGCCGCGTACGAAGCCGCCTCGCCGACATCCCAGGTGCGGGCCAGCGCGCCGCCGTTCTTCGTGATTGCCAGCGGAAAGGATTCACTCGTCCCCGTCGGCGACTCCGCACTCTTCGTGGAGGCGTTACGAGCCGCCGGCGCGCGTTCGGTCTGTTACGCCGTGCTCCCGGGTGCGCAGCACTCGTTCGAGATCTTTCACTCCTTACGGACCGGTGCTGCGCTCGCCGGCATCGAAGAGTGGCTCGACTGGCTGCGGTCCCGACACCGCGGTCACGTGACGCCCAGCGACGACGACGCCACTGATCTGACCCCCTAGACGCGACGCGTCGGTCCGCTCACTCGTCGATCGGCCGCTGACGGGTCCGCTTCGTCTCACCGCGTTGGCGCTTGGCCTCCAAGCGGCGTTGCTTCGACCCGCGCGTCGGTCGGGTCTTCACACGCGGAGGTGCCACCGCGAGTGCCTCGCGCAGCCGGGCCGCGAGCCGCTCCAGCGCCCGGGTGCGATTCGTGGCCTGGGAACGCGATTCTCCCGCGCGGGCGACGACCACGGGACCGATGCGCTCGAGGATCCGGGCCCGCTGCCGAGGCCCCAGCGTGGGTGACGCGGCCGCGTCGAACCGCACCTCCACGCGCGTTGCCGCCCGGTTCGCGTGCTGCCCGCCGGGCCCTCCGCTGGTGTCCACACGGACCTCTATCTCCGCAAATGGGACAACCAGACCACCGTTGACTCGCAGCCCGGGCTCCATGAAGGCCACCATAGAGAGTTCCCCCGTTACGACAGAGAGGCCTTCGGCGTGAGCGAGCCGTTCGCAGATGGTGAGTACGAGGTGATCGTCGAGATCCCTCGCGGTTCCCGAAACAAGTACGAGATGGATCACCACACCGGTGCCATCTGGCTCGATCGGCCACTGTTCACCGCCACCGTGTACCCCGCCGACTACGGGTTCTTCCCGAACACGCTCGCGGAGGACGGCGACCCCCTCGACGCCCTCGTCATGCTCGATGAGCCCACCGTTCCCGGCTGCCACTTGCGGGTCCGGCCCGTCGGCGTGTTCTGGATGTCCGACGAGAAGGGCGCCGACGCGAAGGTGCTGTGTGTGCTCGCCGGCGATCAACGCACCGAGCAGATTCGCGACATCACCGATCTCCCTCCGTTCGTGCTCGAGGAGATCGAGCACTTCTTCGACGTCTACAAGGCGCTCGAGCCGGGCAAAGAGACCGAGACCCGAGGCTGGGAAGGCGTCGAACAGGCGCTCCAGGCCATCGAAGAGGCCCGTCAGCGCGACGCTGACTGACCATCCTCCGGGGTCACTCGTCACGATGCGTACGCACGTGGGCTGCAGCTGCGTGCGTACGCATCGGTACCAACAAAGCGCCCGCGCCTTCCCTACTGGTAGGTAGGCTCCCTCGCGATCGATCTGTGCGGTCACCGTGGACCGCGACCGACATCATGGGGGGACTGTGGTGGATCTCACTCGTCGGCGTCCGCGGGGTTGGCTCTCGCTCGTCGCGCTCGCGCTCGTGAGCGCGCTCCTCGCCTCCGCCTGTAGCAGCGGTTCCAGTGATGAGGGAACCCCGTCGTCCGACCCCCCGGCCGACGAAGGCACCCCAGTCCCGGGCGGGGTCATCACCTACGCCCTCGAAGCCGAAACGGGCGGTGGCTTCTGTCTGAGCAGCGCCCAGCTCGTGATCTCGGGGATTCTGGTCGCCAATACGATGTACGACACGCTGGTCGTGCCCAACGAAGACGGCGAGATGGTGCCGTTCCTCGCCAAGGCGATCACGCCGAACGACGACTACACGGAGTGGGCAATCGACCTCCGTGAGGGCATCACCTTCCACGACGGCTCCCCACTCGACGCCGAAGCGCTCAAGCTGAACCTCGACGCCTACCTCGAGGGCATCCTGTTCCAGTACGCGCTCACGACGGTCGACCGCAACGAGATCACGGGACCGATGCAAGTCACCGTGCACATGAAAGAGCCGTGGTTCGACTTCCCGCAGATGCTGTGGGGATGGGGTCGCGTGGGAATCATGGCGCCGGCTCAGCTCAACTCCCCCGACTGCGCGACGAACATGATCGGGACGGGTCCCTTCACCCTGGTGAGCCGTGAGCTCAACGTGAAGACCGTCGTGAAGAAGAACCCGAACTACTGGCTCTCCGACAAGGACGGCACGAAGCTCCCCTACCTCGACGAGATCACGTTCGTTCCCCAGCCGAATCCTGATCAACGCTCCAACGGATACGAGTCGGGCCAGTTCACGGTCATGCACACGAACTCGGCGATCCAGCTCGACCGTCTCGGAAAGAAGAGCGACACCACGATCGTTCGGGAACAGCCGGGACGTCGCGAGGTCAGCTACGGCCTCATCCTCGTGGGCGAACAGTCACCGCTGTCCAACCGCAACGCCCGTCTCGCGATCAACCACGCGGTCGACATCGAGAAGATCAACGAGATCACCAACCTCGGCAAGAACACCGTGGCGCGCGGACCGTTCGATGAGGACGTGCTCGGGTACACCGAAGACACTGGCCAACCCGAGTACGACGTCGATGCGGCCAAGAAAGCCGCCGCGGCGTACAAAGCCGACACTGGCAAAGACCTCTCGATCCGCATCGCGTTCACTGCCGACCCGGAAGTGCGCCAGATCGTCGAACTCATCGTTCAAGACTTGCGCGCCGTCGGAATCGAGGCCACCCCGGTGGAGACCGACCAGGGTCAATTGGTCAACGATGCCCTCGCGAAGAAGTTCGACCTGTTCTGGTGGCGCAATCACTGGGGCACCGACCCCGACACGCAGTGGCTCTGGTGGTACTCGGGATCGCTGCCCAACTTCAATCAGATCAACGACCCCGAGATCGACGGCTACTTCGAGCAGGGACGGGTCAGTACCGACCCGAGTGAGCGCGAGAAGATCTACACCGACCTGAACAAGCGCATGGGCTCACAGGCGTACAACCTCTGGGGTTGGTACGCCGACTGGGCCGTCATCAGCACGGCGCAGGTCAAGGGCATCACCGGACCGGCGCTCCCCGATGCCAACGGCGCCCCGAGCGACGTGCGGCCGTACCCGATCTTCGCGGGCTGGCATCTGTTGTCGGGCACGTGGGTCGGGTGACGGTGCGCGAGAGGAGCCGGTCGCGCCGATGACGCGCCTCATGCTGCGGAAATGTGCGCAGTTGGTCATCGTCCTCGTCGCGGTCACGTTCTTCGTCTCGGCGCTGCTCCGACTCACGCCCAACGACAGCGTCGATCGGATCTACCCCACCGCCACCGAGGAACAGAAAGCCGCCATCCGTTCCGACCTCGGCATCGATCGACCGGTCATTTCGCAGTATTGGGACTGGCTCACGAATGCGGTCCGAGGTGATCTCGGTCGCAGCCTCACAGCCGAGCGACTCTCGGTCGGAGAACAGATCCGCAATGCACTCCCACCGACTCTCCAGTTGGTCTTCCTCGCGCAATTCCTCGCGCTTCTCGTTGCGATCCCGCTCGGTGTCTGGAGTGCATCGCGTGCCAACGGGGTTTTCGACAAGACCGCGAGCATCTCCTCGTTCGCACTCCTCGCGATCCCCAACTACGTACTCGGACTCGTGCTCGCGTACGTGGTGGGTGTGCGTTTGCAGTGGTTGCCGACACAGGGATACGTGCCCATCGGCGACGGACCGTGGGACTGGCTGCGCTACATGATCCTGCCCACGGTCACCCTCGCGGCGGCCCAGATCGCGATCTATCAACGGCTACTGCGCTCCGACATGATCACCACGTTGCACAGCGACTTCATCACCACGGCTCGGGCCAAGGGCTTGTCGCGCGCTCGTATCCTTTGGCGACACGCATTGCGACCGTCGAGCATTTCGCTCCTGACCATCGCGGCGATCAATCTCGGTGCACTCATCGGTGGCGCCGTCGTGATCGAGGTGATCTTCCAACTTCCCGGCATGGGGAAGCTCATCGCCGACGCCATCTTCAAGAACGACTACGTGACCGTGCAGGGCTGCGTCGCCGTGATCGCGATCGGCTACGTGCTGCTCAACTTCGTCGTCGACATCTCGTACGCGCTGCTCGATCCTCGGACTCGCCGTGTCACCACCGCCGCCTGACCCGCCGAGCGCCGCGGGCCACCTCGCGTCCGACGCGGGCTCGTTGGCCATGCCCCCCGACCTCGCCACCGTGGAAGTGGAGGCCCTCACCGGCGCACCTTCGGCCGCACCCCGAGCCCTGCGCATCGGCGCATGGTTGGCGCTCGGTTGGATGGTGTTCCTCGTCGTCCTCGCCATCTTGGCTCCGGTCCTGCCCATCCCCGACCCGGCCGAGAGCATCGGCGAGATCGTGCGGCAGGGTCCGCAGGCGGGCCACTGGTTCGGCGGCGACTTCATCGGCCAAGACGTGTTGTCACAGGTGATCTGGGGCACCCGTGCGTCTCTGTTGGTCGGGTTCGGAGCCATCGCACTCGGGCTCCTGGTGGGCACACCGCTCGGGATGCTCGCGGGCTACTTCCGCGGTCCGCTCGATCGGGTCGTGGTGACGTGTCTCGACATCATGTTGTCGATCCCGGCACTGATCCTTGCGATCGCGCTGACCGCCTTTCTCGGTCGCTCACTGGTGAACATCACCCTGGCGCTCGGGATCATCGCCATCCCACAACTCGCGCGCGTCGTTCGTGCCAACGCGCTCACGTACGCAGAGCGAGAGTTCGTGACGGCAGCGCGCGCGCTCGGCGCGTCACACCTGCGCACGGTGACACGCGAGGTCTTTCCGAACGTGGTGCCCGCACTCGTCGCCACATCGTTGTTGGCCGTGGCGATCGCGATCGTTGCCGAAGGGGTGTTGTCGGTGATCGGTGTCGGACTGCCACTCGATGTTCCTTCGTGGGGTTCGCTCATCGACGAAGGGCGCCAACACCTCGACACGCTTCCTTGGGTCGCGTTCTTCCCCTGTCTGTTCTTGTTCCTCACGGTGATCTCGCTCAATACGCTGGGAGATGCGATTCGTCAACGCTTCGACGCTCGGGAGACTCGATGACGGCGCCGTCGGCCACTGTCCGTCCTGAGCTTCACGCCGACGGGCCGTTGCTCGACGTCGCCGATCTCCACACCACGTTCTCCACCGCGGCCGGAACGCTGCACGCGGTCGGTGGCGTCTCACTCCAGCTCGCACGCGGCCAGACGCTGGGCATCGTGGGTGAGAGCGGATCGGGCAAGACGATCCTGACGCGTTCGATCATGGGCCTGCTTCCGGCCGACGCCAAGGTGTCAGGTTCGGTGCGCTTCAACGGCCGCGAGACCGTCGACGCCAGCGAAGCCGATCGCCGCGCCCTCTGGGGACCCGGCATCGCCTTGGTGTTTCAAGATCCGATGACGTCACTCAATCCCGTGATGCGGGTGGGTACCCAGGTGATCGAGGGCATGCGCGTGCACCTCGGACTGTCACGATCGGAGGCTCGGACACGCGCGGTGGCGCTCCTGCGGTCGGTGGGCATTCCCGAACCCCAACGGCGGATGCGGCAGTATCCTCACGAGCTCTCCGGCGGGATGCGCCAACGCGTGATGATCGCGATCGCGCTCGCTTGCGACCCACTGCTCCTTCTCGCCGACGAACCCACCACGGCGCTCGACGTAACGGTGCAGGCGCAGATCCTCGACCTCCTCGCGTCGGTTCAGCGCGGCCGATCGATGGCGATGATCCTCGTCACCCACGACCTCGGGGTGGTGGCGGGTCGCACCGATGCGGTGGCCGTGATGTATGCCGGCCGCATCGTGGAGTACGCACCGACGCGCACGTTGTTCGCCAACGTGCGGATGCCCTACACCGAGGCGCTCCTCCGTTCGATACCGCGTCTCGACCAACCAAGTCATGCTCGTCTCGCGGCGATCCCGAGCCGTGCGCCCACGTTGATCGAACCGCCGCCGGGATGCGCGTTCGCGCCGCGATGCCCATACGCCCAGGAGCAATGCCGCACCGAGACGCCCGTGCTCCGCAGCGACGGTGATCCCGACCACACGTTCGCGTGTTGGTTCCCCGTCGGCGCGGTGAGCACTCGAACGAACGGCGCGTCGTCGTGACCGGACTCCAACATCTCCGCCCCGCTTCCGACACGTTGCTGCGAGCCGAACACCTCGAGGTGGAGTTTTCCGTGGGGCGCGGCCAAGTCGTGCACGCCGTCTCCGACGTCAGCCTCGATCTCGTGCGCGGTGAAACCCTGGGATTGGTGGGCGAATCGGGCTGCGGCAAGAGCACGACGGGTCGCGCACTGATGCAGCTCCCGGCACCGACGCGCGGTCGGGTCATGTTCGACGGCCATGAGCTCACCGAGCTGACGGGCGCGGCGCTCCGCGCCGTGCGACCGCGGCTGCAGATGATCTTCCAGGACCCGATCTCATCGCTCAATCCACGTCGACGGATCGGGTCCATTGTCGCCGAGGGTCTCGACATCTGGAAGCGCGGCACCGCCGCCGAGCGCAATGCCAAGGTCGACGAGGTACTCGACGCCGTCGGCTTGGATCCCGAGACGGTCCGCAATCGCAAACCCCACCAATTCTCTGGGGGCCAGTGTCAACGCATCTCGATTGCCCGAGCTGTGATCACCGAGCCCGAAGTCATCGTGTGCGACGAGCCAGTGAGCGCACTCGACGTGAGTGTGCAAGCGCAGATCCTGAATCTGCTCGAGGACATGAAGGCGCGCTACGGCCTCACGCTCGTATTCATCGCGCACGACCTCGCGGTGGTGAAGCACGTGAGTGATCGGGTCATGGTGATGTACCTCGGCAAGGTCTGCGAGGTCGGTTCACCCGATGCGTTGTATGCCGCACCGCGCCACCCGTACACAGCCGCGTTGCTCACTTCGATTCCCGTGCCCGACGCCTCGGTGCGCCCCGGGGATCATCCCGTACTCACCGGTGAGTTGCCGTCGCCGATCAAACCTCCGAGTGGGTGCCGCTTCCGCACACGGTGTCCGCGGGCCGAGGAACGCTGTGCGCTCGAGGAGCCCGAACTCGTCCCGGTGTCGATCACCCACCGCGGCGACGACGGCGCAGCCGACGATGGCGATCAGGCCGACCACTACGTGGCGTGCCACTTCCCGCTTTCCTGAGGGTCAGCGCTTGCGAATCAGCGTGAGACCGTCGGCCACCGGGAGGATCACCGACTCGACGCGGTCATCGGCGGCCACCATGTCGTTGAACGCTCGAATTGCGATCGTGTCCCCGTCTTGGTTCGCAGGATCGACGACAGCTCCGCTCCACAGCACGTTGTCGACGAGGATGAGCCCGTTGGGTCGCATGCGCGGCAGCAACGCTTCGTAATAGTTGCCGTAGTTGCCCTTGTCGGCGTCGATGAACGCGATGTCGAACTGTTCGAGTCCGGCCAGCGACTCGATGGTCTCGAGCGCCGGGCCGATTCGGAGATCGATGCGATCGTCGACGCCCGCCTGCTGCCAGTACTTGCGACCGATCGACGTCCACTCCTCGCTCACGTCGCAGCAGATGAGCCGGCCGTGGGGCGGAGCGGGAAGCGCGTGCGCGATGCACAGCGCCGAGTACCCCGTGAACGTCCCGATCTCGATCGCCTCCTGCGCACCAGTGAGGCGCACGAGCAACGCCATGAGCGCACCCTGCTCGGGAGCGATCTGCATACGGGCCACGCCGCCCAGCGCGGCGGTCTCATCGATCAACGCCCGTTGGACCTCGGTCACCGGCGCGCTGTGCGCAAGCAGGTAGGCATGCATCGATTCGTCGAGAAGAAAACTCTTGGGTGTCATGAGCAGGGACCCTCCTGCTCCGGCCTACGGTCGAGGTCGGGTTCGTATTCAGTCGTCGCGGTCTCGGCGTTGCGCGTCGCGGGCGGGGCGTCGAATGCGAGCTCGGCGCCGCGGGCGAAGCCGACAATGACGTCGGCCACGAGCAACACGACGGCCAGCCATCCGAGTACGTGCGCGGATGCGAAGAAGGTGGGCCACTCGAATGCGGGCGGATACTCGTAGCGGAACTGCTGCACCACCACGTACGTCCCGGCGAGCGCGAGCGCGATGGGTGAACCCAGGGTGAGCACGGATCGAACGCGCGGCACGATGCACGCGACGAGTGTGAGGACCGCAATGACGACGCCAACCCACGGCCGAGCGAGCGCGCCACCGAGCAAGGCCACGACGAGCACGGATCCTGCCAGGACCAACGGTCGTGGTCGGCTTCCCGAACGATTGCCCATCGCGGCGAACGTGACGGCCTCGCGACTGGCCACGGTCGGGCCCTCGCGTCTCGCGACCGCGAGCCGACGCTCTCGGATCCAACTACCCACCGCGATCACCCCACAGGCGAGCGCTACCAGGAGTGAGATCCACACGCCCTTGGCCACCGCGCGCTGTGGCGTCCACTCGAAGACGACTTCGAGGGGCTCGTCGTGGGGGGCGAGTTTCCAACCGTTCGCGTAGCCGTTGATGAGTGTGGGCGCACCGAGGTCGTCGCCACCCACCACCCGAGCCGTCCAGCCCGCGTTGTTCGACTGCCCCAGCACGAGCCAGTGTGCTCCGTCGGCTGGGGGTACCCGCACGCGGCTCGACACCGGCCCGCGTTCGAGCACCTCGGGCTCGGTCACCGAGCGCGAGGTCGGCTGCCGACCGGGCACCGGTTGCACGCCCGCCGCTCCGCCCGCGGCCGACGAGAGCACCAGCCGATCGAGGTCCCACGCCGTGGTCGCACCCGAGGTGGCATCGACTTCGACCGCGCCGGCCGAGAGGTCGACATCGGTACAACCCTCGAGCGTGAGTGTCTGACGGTTCACGGCCGCGGCGCCGGTACCGGTGATGCGCACGGGTACCGGGCGGCCCGCGACCACCAAGAGGTCGTCGCGGCACCCGCCAAATGCATTCGGCGACGGTGCGGGCATCTCAAGTCCGGGGATGCCGAACTCCACGATGGACACCGGCGCTTGGATCCGCGCCTCCGAGAGATAGTCGACGACCTCCACCGCTTCCACTTCTTCGAGCGTGATCGAGAAGTGATCGCTGGTCAGGGGTTGGATATCAGCCACTGCCGTCACCGAGCCCTGAGCATCGGTGGGACCGGCCACGTCGGCGATGCGGATCTCGTCTCCCGACTGGATCCGCAGGCGACGGGGGCGCGAGTGGAACTCGTCGGCCATGAAGGTCACCTCGAGGTGGTCGAAGGTGATCGGCGCGGGGAGCTGGTAGTCGACCGACTGTCCCTCCACTCCCACGAAGGGCGTCGTCCACGCGGTGCTCGGGTCGTCATCGATGGCGTTCATGGCCCGAGCGTTCACCGATCCCGGAAGTCGCTCCGACGATGTCGCGGTGACGCCGCCGTCGCTCGCTCCGGGAATGCCCAGGGCCGCGTCGATCTGTTCATCGCGGGCGTTCGGCGAGAGCCGCACGACTCCCCCGACCGAGAACGTCCGCGGGTTCGGCACCGTGACGATGCGCCGCATCGTCAGCTCTTCGTCGTGATCGGTTGGGAGCGACATGGACCGCAACCGGGTCATCACCGCGACGTAGTCGTGATCGGCGGCCTCCGCTCCTAGCTCGTCGGCGATGTCGACGGGCATGCGCACGTACTCGACCGCGTGCACACCATCGATACGGATTTCGGCGAAGCCCACGGGACTCCAGCCGTTGTAGTTGGCCTGCGGACCGGCGTTGCTCGCGTCGATGCGGATCTCCAGCGTGGAGAACGTGCGCGTGGGGAACGTGAGTCGCTGTCCAGCGTCGGTACGCGACGAGTCGTCGAGCGCGACTCTCACGGGGTCCTTGCCGTCGAAGGTGAGCGTCGCCTCGGTGATGTAGCGGTTTCGGGGGCCCGTGAGTGGCTGCACGACATCGATGTGGTCGGTGGTGACCGATGTCTCGAGTGCGACCCGAATACGGTCGCCCACGACATCAGTGAACCCTCCGGCGCGCCACGCCGTGTTCACGTCACCATCGAGCGCATTGGTGGGTCGATCTTCGGGCGTGTACGTGATCGTGTTGCCGTAACCCGTGGCCTCCACACTCGCCACGCCCCGCAGTTCGACCACCGTCTGCGTCGCCGCGTCTTCGGGGTCGAAGATCGGGAGTCGGGCGTCGGTGGGATCAGGAACCAGCGGAGTAGACCCGATCGCCTCCGTGTACCCCGGGTTATCGCGCATCGTGTTCCAGCGACGAGCCCGCTTTCGGTTGGTGTCGGTGACGACCAGCACCGAACCGTCGGTCACCTCGTCGCGCAACGCCGCGCCCGCGAACGACGCGCTGAACAGGAGCGGCTCGGTGCCGTCAACGATTCCGGCGGCACTGATGTCGACCACCCCTTCGCCATCACCGCTCAGCACCACCGGCGCGGCAACTGGCTGGGTTCGCACGATCGGTGCGGGATCGTCCACCGTGAAAATCAACAGCGGCGCGCCCTCGGTCACACCAGTGCTCGACGCGCGGGCGAGCAAGAACCGCTCATCGGTCTGCGGGAAGCGCAACGCGCCGGGGATCTCGTCGCCGAACGCCGTCGGACCTTCGAGCCCCGCCGGGGTGGGCGTGAAGGCGGCGACCACCTCGTAGGATCGCGCGAGGTTGTAGCGATCGGACTCGAGGTCGAGCCGCAACACGATGTCGCCCACCGCGAGATAGCGAGCGACCGGGGCGATCGCGGTCTGCTCCCACACGCCCTCTTGGAGCCGGTGGTCGAGGGCGTTGATCAGATCGGCCGTGGCGTGCGATCCCAGCGGGATGAGCTCACGCGAGAGCCACGGACGATCGAGCAACCCCGGCGTGATCGGGTCGACGGCGTTCCCCCATCGATACGAGGCGAAGTCGCTCCCTGGCAACTCGAGGACTCGGGTGTCGTACGGCTGCTCGTCGAGATACGCGATGGCCGCTTGCCAGTACTCGGGAACCTGTTCGGCCCGGTCGAGGTTCTCCCCATACATGTTCCCCTTGAGCAGCACGGGAAAGGCGAGCACCGCCACGACGACGATCGCGGTCGCGAGGACCACCGTGGCGCGGCGCGCGTCGACCTCCGCCGTACGCTGCTGCCCACGCGCGGGACGAGTGGACCAGACCCGGCTGAACGCGACCACGCCCGCACCCAAGAACATTGCGAGCGCGAGCGCGACCAACGGCACGGCGCGTCCGGTGGAACGCAACGCCAGTCCCACGCTCGAACCCTCGGCGGCCCGCTGCAGCGCGACGCCGAACAACGACGAATCGTCGTAGGGATATGCACCCACCGCCACCGTGGTGCCGACCAGGAGCAACGACACGAAGTAACCGCGCAACCGCCACCGCAGTGCTCCCGCGGCCGCGAGCGCGAGCGATGCGAGCGCGTACCCCGCGGCGATCACCCACAGTGCTTGGGTGTAGTCGACCGATGCCTCGATCCAGGGGCCCAACTTGTCACGCCCGTAGAAGAACCAGTGACCCAGCCCGCGCAGCACTTCCGGGGCAGTCGACGTGCGCGCGACCGTCTCGATCGTCTCCGTGGTCTTGAGCAGGTTGATGCCGTACTCGCGTTCGATCGCCAGCGGGATCAACCACCAGAGGCTGGTGAAGACGGTGAGGCCGCCGATCTTGGCGGCGACGGACACGGCCCGCTTCCATGTGGCCTCGCGCAGCACCAACCACGCCCACCCGATCCAGAGCATCGGGGCCAAGCAGACGAAGGCGATCGCCGTCGCGTTGACCGAACCCGCGGCCGACGCCACGAGCGCGAACAACGCGGGATGGCGCCAGCCCCCTCGACGCATGGCGCGCACGGTGAACCCGAGCAACCAGCCCAACGCCGCCCACGGCAACAAGATCACCGACAACCGCGCCGCGTAGTGAAGCGAGTACGGGCTGAGCATGAACACGACCGCGGCCACGACCGCACCCGGGCCGACGAGCCGCAGACTGCGACACAGGTACAGCGCGCCCGCACCCGCGGCGAAGAGGATCGAGCCGAGCCACAGGCGTTGGGCGATCCAGTCGGGCACTCCGATCAGGTCGAAGAACCGAAACCACGGTCCCATCGGGAACAGGTAGCCGATGTTCTGGTGGGTGACGGTGCCGGCCCCGGTGTGTTCGTCCCAGAGGTACACCGACCGAG
>Ga0182741_1002832_pt1 | contig 19430 bp, 18 predicted proteins | sample eDN5th37CBELigOP_FD_128874 | JGI IMG/M metagenome (GOLD analysis project Ga0182741, IMG submission 128874) | Enriched Organic Plus compost microbial communities from Emeryville, California, USA - eDNA 5th pass 37_C BE-Lig OP (version 2) (version 2) ... | reverse complement strand
CCCACCGGCGTGGGCAAGACCGAAGTGACCAAGCAGCTGGCGCTGCAACTGGGCATCGAGCTGGTCCGGTTCGACATGTCCGAATACATGGAACCGCACTCGGTGAGTCGGCTGATCGGCGCGCCTCCGGGCTATGTCGGCTTCGACCAGGGCGGCCTGCTGACCGAGAAAATCGTCAAGACGCCGCACTGCGTGCTGCTGCTGGACGAGGTCGAGAAGGCGCATCCGGACATCTTCAACATTCTGTTGCAGGTCATGGATCGTGGCGTGCTGACCGACACCAATGGTCGCGAGGCGAATTTCAAGAACGTGATCCTGGTGATGACCACGAACGCGGGTGCGGCCCAGGCGTCGCGGCGCTCGATCGGCTTCACCCAGCAGGACCATTCGACCGACGCGATGGAAGTCATCCGCCGCAGCTTCACCCCGGAATTCCGCAACCGCCTGGACGCGGTGGTGCAGTTCCAGGCGCTGGGTTTCGATCACATCCTGCGCGTGGTCGACAAGTTCCTCATCGAACTGGAGATGCTGCTGCAGGAGAAGCACGTCAGCCTGTCGGCCACGCCGGCCGCGCGCGACTGGCTCGCCCAGCACGGTTTCGACCCGTTGATGGGCGCCCGCCCGATGGCGCGCCTGATCCAGGACAAGGTGAAGCGCCCGCTCGCCGACGAACTGCTGTTCGGCAAGCTGGTCAACGGCGGTCGGGTCAGCATCGACGTGCGCGATGGCGAACTGGTGGTGGAAAGCCAGGCCGAGCCGGAGAAGCTGCTGCCGGTGACGGTCTGAGTCTCGCGAGGCGGCCACACGGGAAAATCCGCGGAACGAAAACAAGGCCGGCGCCGCGGGGCGCCGGCCTTTTTTGTTGCCCTAGGGCAATGAGTGGCGCTGGATCAGCGGCGCAGACGTTTCTTCTGGCGGACGAACTCTTCGGCGGTGATGCTCTCGAAGCTGGCGATGTCGCGCTTGCCGCGATTGGTGTCGACCCGGCTGCCGGCGGGGCACAGGCGGTTGTCCTGGCTTTCGGCGGTCACCAGCAGGCGCGAGGCGAGCGGAAGGCTGTCGCAGGTGCCGCGCAGCTGGACCCGGTAGTGCTGATCACCGTCCTTGAGGAAGAAGGACTGGGTGCCGTTGCGGACGATTTCATGGCCGGCGGCCAGATCGACACAGGCGGCGGTCGGGGTGTCGCGAGCCTGGGCGGGTGCGGGCAGCGCCATGGCCAGCGCCAGGGCCAGGGCAGCGCACGACAGGAAACGAGTCATCGGAATCTCCGCTATGGGTGGGAGCCGCCACCTTGGGTGGGATGTCGTAACCCCCGAATCTGGCGGAAGTGCCCATGACTGAAGACCCGGACGCGGCACGCAGCGCGACCATTTGCCGCGCCCGCGCATCCCCGCCGCCGGCCTTGACCGCAAGAACAAAAAAGGGCGACCAAGTCGCCCTTTTGATTCAATGGTTTACCGCCATTATTTCATGCGATAGGTGATGCGACCCTTGGTCAGGTCGTACGGGGTCATTTCGACCTTGACCTTGTCGCCGGTCAGGATGCGGATGTAGTTCTTGCGCATGCGACCGGAGATGTGGGCGATGATTTCGTGCCCGTTTTCCAGTTTGACCCGGAACATGGTGTTCGGCAGCGTTTCGGTGACGGTGCCTTCAAACTCGATGGAATCGTCTTTCGACATGCAGACCTGTGCTGTGTGGCCGGAGCGGCCAGGGCGATAAAGTCCGCCATTGTACGCTTCCGAGGCTTCCGGCGCAAAAATCCCGTTAATCCCCGGCCAACTCGGCGAGACCGGCCGCGGGCTGGTCCCCGAAGCGCGCGGTCCAGGCCGTGGCCGGCTCGGGCAGATCCACCCACTCCCGCATCCGTTCCAGGAAGACCGCCCGCGGCCAGCGTTCGGCGCCCAGGCCCACCAGGTGCGGGTTCTCGACCTGCGCATCGATGAGCGGCCAGTCCCAGCCGCGCAGCGTACGGGCGAGCGCGGCGAGCGCGACCTTGGAGCCGCCGCTTTCCGCGCTGAACATGCTTTCGCCGAAGAACATCCGTCCCACCGCGACGCCGTAGAGTCCGCCGACCAGCCGCGTGCCTTCGAACACCTCGATCGAATGGGCGTGCCCCGCGCGATGCAGGGCGCCGTAGGCGTCCTGCATGGCCGGGGTAATCCAGGTGCCGTCCTGACCCGGACGCGGCCGGGCGGCGCATTCGGCGACCACCGCGTCGAACGCCGTGTCGGCGCGGACCCGCCAGCCCGAGCGGCGCAGGCTGCGACGGAACCGGGAGGCCAGATGCAGTCCGCCGGTGCGGAACACCATGCGCGGATCCGGCGACCACCACAGCAGCGGCTGGCCTTCGGAGAACCAGGGAAAAATCCCGCCCCGATAGGCATTGAGCAGGCGCGGCAGGCTCAGGTCGCCACCCACCGCCAGCAGTCCGTCGGGCTGGCGCAGGGCCAGCTCGGCGGGCGGAAACGGCGCATCGGATTCGGGTGCGAGCAGGAAGGGGCGTTGGCTCATGCCGGCATTATCGAGGTCCCGCATGGCCTTGTCGCCACGTCGCGACGGCTTCAGGCCGTGCTCGCCTTGAACGGGGAATGCGCGGCCAGGGTCGCGGCGTAGCGCCGGATCGCCTGGGTTTCCTCGTCGCACCAGTGGCCCAACGCTTCGGCGAACGCCGGGTCGGCGATCCAGTGGCGGCTGCGCACGAATACCGGCAGGAATCCGCGGGCGATCTTGTGCTCGCCCTGCGCGCCCGGCTCGAACACGCGCAGGCCTTCGCGCAGGCAGTATTCGATGCCCTGGTAGTAGCAGGTCTCGAAATGCAGGCCGGGCAGGTTCCGGCGGCAGCCCCAGTAGCGCCCGTACAGGGTATCGCCGCCACGCAGGCACAGCGCGCCCGCAGTGGGCGTGCCGCCGGTTTCGGCCAGGAACATCACGAACTGACGGGGCAGGGTGCGGGCCAGGTGACGGAAGAACCTGAACGTCAGCGCCGGAGAATTGCCGTACTCCTGGAAGGTCTGCAGATAGAAGCCGAACATCGCTTCCAGGTCGGAATCGTCGGCTTCGTCACCGTGAACGGTGCGGAAGGTGACCCCGGCCCGCGCGACCCGCGCGCGCTCCTGCCGGATGTTCTTGCGGTGCTTGTGATCGAACGCCGCCAGGAACGTTTCGAAGTCCCGCCAGCCCGCATCGTTGCGCCAGTGGTACTGCACGTCGCTGCGGGACAGCCACGCCGGTTCGAACGCGTCGTCTTCGTCTTCGGGATGGAAATTGACATGGACCGACGACAGGCCCGCGTCCCGCGCCTGCGCGACCAGCGCCTCCACCAGTTGCCGCCGCAACGCCGGCGACCGGGCGAGCAGGCGCGGACCGGTCACCGGCGAATAAGGAACCGCGCACAGCCATTTGGGGAAGTACGCCCGCCCGTAGCGGGCATAGGCCTGCGCCCAGGCGTGATCGAACACGAACTCGCCGTGCGAATTGGTCTTCAGGTAGGCCGGTGCGGCGGCGACCAGCCGGCCGCCTTCCCACAAGGTCGCATGGTGCGGTGTCCAGCCCCAATCCGCGCGCACGCATCCGTGCCGTTCCAGGCCCGCCAGGAATGCGTGCGACACGAACGGATTGTGGCCGTCGTGCAGGGCGTCCCATGCCTGCGGGGCGATCTCGGCCAGCGAGGCCAGCGTGCGGAATTCGGCCATCGCGGAGATCAGGGACGCAGGTGCAGGACGTCGAGCGTGGGCGGGCCGAACAGGCGCATGGGCGATCCGATTTCACCGACCCTCGAACTGGTGAATACCCGCGCGGGTTCCCGCGGCGTCGCAGCGAACGGCAGGATTTCGTCCACCTTGGAGCCGGGGATCAGGCGTCCTTGTCCAGGAACCGCTCCGCGTCCAGCGCCGCCATGCAGCCGAAACCGGCCGAGGTGATGGCCTGGCGGTAGTGCTGATCGGCCACGTCGCCGGCGGCGAACACGCCCGGCACGGTGGTGGCGGTGGCGCCGCCGTCCAGCCCCGACCGGATGGTCAGGTAGCCGTTGTTCATGCCCAACTGGCCTTCGAACAAGCTGGTGTTCGGAGTGTGCCCGATCGCCACGAAGAAACCGTGCACGTCCAGGTCGCGGGTGCTGCCGTCCTGCACCGACTTGACCCGCAGGCCGGTCACCCCGGCCTCGTTGCCCAGCACCTCGTCCACGGTGTGGTGCCAGACCGGTTCGATCTTGCCGGCCTGGATCTTGGCGAACAGCTTGTCCTGCATGATTTTCTCGGCGCGCAGGGTGTCGCGGCGATGGACCAGGTAGACCTTGCGGGCGATGTTGGCCAGGTACAGGACTTCTTCCACGGCGGTGTTGCCGCCGCCGACCACGGCCACGTCCTGGTCGCGATAGAAGAATCCGTCGCAGGTGGCGCAGGCGGACACGCCGCGACCCTTGAACGCCTCTTCCGAAGGCAGGCCCAGGTACTTGGCGGTGGCGCCGGTGGCGATGATGAGGGCGTCGGCGGTGTATTCGCCGTTGTCGCCGATGAGCTTGAACGGACGCTGGCCCAGGTCGGCGGTGTGGATGTGGTCGAAGATGACCTCGGTGTCGAAGCGTTCGGCATGCGCCTGCATGCGGGCCATCAGATCCGGGCCCATCAGGCCGTGGGCATCGCCGGGCCAGTTGTCCACCTCGGTGGTGGTCATCAGCTGGCCGCCCTGCTGCAGGCCGGTGATGACGACGGGCTTGAGGTTGGCGCGGGCCGCATAGACGGCGGCGGTCCAGCCGGCCGGGCCGGAACCCAGGATCAACAGGCGGCAGTGCTTCGAAGTGCTCATGTATACTCGCGGAAAAGGTGGATTGGCCTTGCGAATCGCAACGGCTGGCAGCCATCGCAGGCGACATAGAGTGCGGGTGTGATCAGGTTCGATCAAGGCGCGCGGATGGAATGCGGTGATGCGGAACACCACGCGAGCGATACGCCGGCATCGCGCCGGCGTTCCGAGATAGGGCGCCCACGTAGCGCCTTTTTTTCTGCGGGCCTTCGGCGGCAGGGCGCCGCGGCGGCACGATCCCGAGGGCTGAAATCTGCCAATGTTTCGTTTATTATCAAAGACTAATGGCATATTTCTAAGGTCTAATCGAAAGGTGGCGAAACCAGCACCCGAAAACGGCAAGGGCAAGGGCGCCAACGCGGCGGCACGCAAGCAGGCCACCGCGGCGGCGAATCCGCGTCGGCAGCGCCTGTGGCGCGACCTCGCGTTGATCGTGATCGCACCGCTGCTGCTCTATCTCTTCGCCAGTCTGTTCTCGTATTCGCCGGACGATCCGAGCTGGTCGCAGGCGGGCAGCGTCACCGCGCCGATCCACAACTGGGGTGGCAAGGTCGGCGCCTGGCTGTCGGCGCTGTTGCTCTCGCTGTGCGGTTACGTGGCGTTCCTGTTGCCGGTGATTCTCGGCGCGGTCGCCTGGATAGCGCTGTTCGGCATGGACACCGACGGCGATGGCGAAGCCGATCTGGGCCCGGCGCTGCGGCTGATCGGCATGGTCGGCTTCCTGATTTCCTCGACCGGCCTGCTGTTCCTGCGCGGCGTCCCCGCCGAGCACTTCTCGGACGGGCCGGGCGGCATCCTCGGCACCCTGGTCGGCAAATCGCTGCTCAGCGGTTTCGGCGGGCTGGGCGGCAACCTGTTCCTGCTCGCGCTGTTCCTGGTGTCGGTGACCCTGGCGACCGGGCTGTCCTGGTTCGCGGTGATGGAGCGCATCGGCAAGGGCGTGTTGGCGCTGCCGGCGCTGTTCCGCCGCGGCAGCCAGCAGGCCGCGGAATGGCAGCAGACGCGGGTGATGCGCGAAGAGCGCGAGGAAGTGCGCCGCGCCGACGCGGTCCTGCGCGCCAAGCGCGAGCCGGTGAAGATCGAGCCGCCGCCGGCACCGGTGATCGAGAAGAGCGAACGCGCCAAGCGCGAGCAGCAGATCCCGCTGTTCCACGGCACCGGCGGCGATGCGTCGGGACTGCCGCCGCTGTCGCTGCTGGACGATCCCAAGCCGCAGACCAAGGGTTATTCCGAGGAAACCCTGGAAACCCTGTCGCGCCAGATCGAATTCAAGCTCAAGGATTTCCGCATCGATGCGCAGGTGGTCGGTGCGTATCCCGGCCCGGTGATCACCCGTTTCGAAATGGAGCCGGCGCCGGGCGTGAAGGTCAGCCAGATCAGTTCGCTGGACAAGGACATCGCCCGCGGCCTGAGCGTGAAGTCGGTGCGCGTGGTCGACGTGATCCCGGGCAAATCGGTGATCGGCCTGGAAATCCCCAACACCAGCCGCGAGATGATCTTCCTCAGCGAGCTGCTGCGCTCCAAGGAGTACGACAAGTCCGGCAGTGCGCTGACGCTGGCGCTGGGCAAGGACATCGCGGGCCGCCCGACCGTGGCCGATCTGGCGCGCATGCCGCACCTGCTGGTCGCCGGCACGACCGGTTCGGGCAAGTCGGTGGCGGTCAACGCGATGGTGCTGAGCCTGCTGTACAAGGCTTCGCCGAAAGAACTGCGGATGCTGATGATCGACCCGAAGATGCTGGAGCTCAGCGTCTACCAGGGCATCCCGCACCTGCTGGCGCCGGTGGTCACCGACATGAAGGAAGCCGCCAACGGCCTGCGCTGGTGCGTGGCGGAGATGGAACGCCGCTACAAACTGATGAGCGCGGTGGGCGTGCGCAACCTGGCCGGCTTCAACAAGAAGGTGAAGGACGCGCAGGACGCCGGCCAGCCGCTGATGGATCCGCTGTTCAAGCCCAACCCGGAACTGGCCGAGGCGCCGCGGCCGCTGGAGCCGCTGCCGTTCATCGTCATCTTCATCGACGAATTCGCCGACATGATGATGATCGTCGGCAAGAAGGTCGAGGAACTGATTGCCCGCCTGGCGCAGAAGGCGCGCGCCGCCGGCATCCACCTGATCCTGGCGACGCAGCGTCCGTCGGTGGACGTCATCACCGGCCTGATCAAGGCCAACATCCCGACCCGCATCGCCTTCCAGGTCAGCTCGAAGATCGATTCGCGCACCATCCTGGACCAGTCCGGCGCGGAGACCCTGCTGGGCCACGGCGACATGCTGTACCTGCCGCCCGGCACGGCGATGCCCGAGCGCATCCACGGCGCGTTCGTCAGCGACGACGAAGTGCACCGCGTCGTCGAGCATCTCAAGGCGACCGGTTCGGCCGATTACATCGAAGGCGTGCTGGAGGAAATCCAGACGATGGGCGACGGCGTCGTGGTCGGTCCGACCGGGCTGCCGGAGAGCAGCGGCGGTGGCGGCGACGAAAGCGATCCGCTGTACGACGAGGCGGTCCGCATCGTCACCGAGAGTCGGCGCGCGTCCATCTCCGGCGTGCAGCGCCGCCTGAAGATCGGCTACAACCGGGCCGCCCGCCTGATCGAGGCGATGGAAGCGGCCGGCGTGGTCTCGCCTCCGGAACACAACGGCGACCGCCAGGTGCTCGCGCCGCCGCCGCCTCGCTGACGGCGCTTCGTGCGGTGCCTGAACACCGGTTCACGCCGGTATCCGGGGCCCGCGGCACGATGCGTGCTATTCAGACTCGCCGGGGCACACTCGGCACCGACTCCGAACCACTACCGCCACCGACCATGACCCGTATCGTCCGTCCCGCGCTCCTGATTGCCACCGCGCTGCTCGCCGGCAACGCCTTCGCTGGCGCCCGCGATCAACTCAAGGTTTTCACCACCGGCCTGAAGGGCCTGGATGGCCAGTTCGTCCAGCAGGTCCACGATGGCGGCGGCAAGCTCAAGGAAACCTCCAACGGCCGCGTCGCGCTGTCCGCGCCGCGCCTGTTCCGCTGGGAATACAACAAGCCCTACGAACAGTTGATCGTCGCCGACGGCAAGCAGGTGTGGGTGTACGACCCGGATCTGAAGCAGGTGACGGTGCGCGAGCAGGGCATCGAGGAGCAGAACAGCCCGCTGTCCGCGCTGATCGATCCGGGCAAGCTGGACCAGCAGTTCAATGTCAAGGAAAGCGGCAGCCAGAACGGACTGGAATGGCTGACCCTCACCCCGAAGCGCGAAGGCGACGCCAACTTCCAGTCCGCGCGGTTGGGATTCGACGGCAAGGGCCTGGCGCAGATGGAAGTGGTCGATGCGGTCGGCCAGCGCACCACCATCAAGTTCAGCGGCTGGAAGCGCAACCCGTCGTTCGCCGGCGGCACTTTCAAGTACGCGCCGGGTCCGGGCGTGGACGTGGTCGGCGGTTCCTGAGCCGGCGCTTCCCGGCTCGCGATGGATGGACCGGATTCCCGCGGGAGTCCGGTCTTTTCGTTTTCGATACCGACGCGGGCATCCGCGGACGGTAGAATTCCCCGGTGGCGAGATCCCCAAAAACCCGGAATCCCTTTCCGCAGGAAGCCGATCTGCTGAGCGTCGACCGTTCGGCGATGCGGCCGCTGGCCGAGCGCATGCGTCCACGCACGCTCGACGAGATGGTCGGGCAGCGCAGGCTGCTGGCGCCTGGCAGCGCGTTGCGGCGCGCGGTGGAATCCGGGCGCGTGCATTCGATGATCCTGTGGGGACCGCCGGGCTGCGGCAAGACCACCCTGGCACTGCTGCTGGCGCAGTATGCCGATGCCGAATTCCAGGCGATCTCCGCGGTGCTGTCCGGCCTGCCGGACGTGCGCGCGGTGCTGGCTGAGGCGGCGCAGCGTTTCGCCGAGGGACGGCGCACGGTGCTGTTCGTGGACGAGGTGCACCGCTTCAACAAGGCGCAGCAGGACGCATTCCTGCCGCACATCGAACGAGGCACCATCCTGTTCGTCGGTGCGACCACCGAAAACCCGTCGTTCGAACTCAATTCGGCGTTGCTGTCGCGCTGCCGGGTGCACGTGATGGAAGCGGTCTCGGCCGAGGACATCCGGCAGGCGCTGCGGCGGGCGGTGGACGACGAGGCGCGTGGCCTGGGCGGGCAGGGCCTGCAGGCCAGCGACGACGCCCTGCGTGAAATCGCCGGTGCGGCCGATGGCGACGTGCGCCGCGCGCTGACCCTGCTGGAAATCGCCGCCGAACTGGCCGCGGGCGAAGACAACACCATCACGCCGCAGACCCTGCAGCAGGTCCTGGCCGATCGCACGCGCCGTTTCGACAAGGGCGGCGAGCAGTTCTACGACCAGATCTCCGCGCTGCACAAATCCATACGCAGTTCAAATCCGGACGGCGCGCTGTACTGGCTGGCGCGCATGCTGGACGGGGGCTGCGATCCGGTCTACCTGGCGCGGCGGCTCACCCGCATGGCGGTGGAGGACATCGGCCTGGCGGATCCGCGCGCGCTGCAGATGGCGGTGGACGCGTGGGACACCTACGAACGGCTGGGCAGTCCGGAAGGCGATCTGGCGCTGGCGCAGGTGGCGATCTACCTGGCCAGCACCGCCAAGTCGAACGCCGGCTACAAGGCATTCGGCATGGCGAAGCAGGATGTGCGCGAGTACGGCACGCAGGACGTGCCACTTCACCTGCGCAACGCGCCGACCCGGTTGATGAAGCAGCTCGGGTACGGTGGTGGCTACCAGTACGACCACGATGCCGAAGGCGGCATCGCGCTGGATCAGACCGCGTTCCCCGACAGCATGGGCGAACGCGTCTATTACGAACCGGTCGAGCGCGGGTTGGAAATCAAGCTCAAGGAAAAGCTCGATCGCCTGCGCGAAGCGCGCCGCGAGGCGAGGGCGGACAAGTCCGGGCGCTGAGCCCATCCGGGCACCGCCGGCCGCTCACCCGGCCAGGCTGCGCGCCACGCGCACCGTCATCAGCCCGAGCCCGGTCATCAGCAGCGATCCCAGCACGTGGATCGCGACGAGCGCGAATGCCCAGCCGTATTGCAGTCGCAGGATCAACTGCATCGCTTCGGCGGAAAAACTGGAGAACGTGGTCAGTCCGCCGAGCAACCCGGTGATCACGAACAGGCGCCATTCCGGCGCAATCGAAGGATGGTGCGCGAACCATCCCATCGCCACGCCGATGGCGTAGCCACCGATCAGATTGGCGGCGAGCGTGCCCAGCGGCACCTGCGCGTGGTTCGGATTGAGCCAGATGCCCAGACCCCATCGCGCCCAGGCGCCCAGCGTCGCACCCAATGCGATGGCCAGGAAGGAATGCATCGCCGACATCTCCGGTAAGGGGGCGGCGGCGCACGCCCACCGCCCCGGTTGCAGGGTTTTCGGTAGGCATCATCAGCCGTCATGTCATGCCGGCGGTTCGGGGAGGAATGCCATCTCCCGGGCGCACAGACTACCTCGCCGGCAAGGCTCGCAGAAGACCGGCGCGGCATGCAAGAACGGCGGCCATCGCCTTGATCCGGCTACCGATTGTCGGCGCGCGGCCGCGCTTTTGCTCCGGCAGACGAGCGGCGCATTCGTTAACGAGAATCTAACATCCGTCCGCCGACTGACTAACGTTTCCTATGTGAGCGTGACCGGCGTCGTTTTTTAGTGCCTCCCCTGGGCGCCAGAACGACAAAGGAGAATAAACATGTGCATGCGTAAGACTCTCATTGCATCTGCGGTGTTACTGGGACTCGGACTGACCGGACAGGCTTTCGCACAGGCAACCAACACGGAAAACGGACCTGGGGCCGACACGCTCGTCGCCGTCGATTTCGCTGCGACCGACAGCAGTACCCATGATGGCGACAATCGCGACAACGATGGCGTCGCCTATGCCGACGGCTACGGTACTGCGGCGGCCAACAACGGGGGCACTGCCACCTCCACGTTCTCCAACGCGTTCAACCACAGCACGGCGGTGGCGGAAACCCGGTTGGTCGGTTCGGTCAGCGGCGTGACCGTGCATGACATCGGCAACGTCGCCAAGAACTGGGGCGACGCCAACGGCGGAAACGGCGGACGCGGCGGTGACGGTTACGGTGGCGACGGCTACGGCGGCGCGGGCACCGGCGGCGGTGGCGGCGACGGTGGCGCCGGCGGCAGCGGCGGCAGTGGCGGCAGCGCGATCAACGGCAGCGCCAGTGCGGGCGACGTCAGCAATGGCGGCGCATCGATCGGCGATGCGGTCGCCGGCAACGGCGGCGACGGTGGACGCGCGGACCACAATCGCGGCAGCCGCGGCGGTGATGCCGGTGCGGCCGGCGGCTGGGGTGGTGGCGCCAGCGGCGGCTGGGGCGGCGACGCCGGCAGCGGCAGCGGCGACGCGATCGCGGCCGACGGCGCGGCGGGCGGCAACGCCGACGCCAACAGCGGCCGCGTGCGCGAGCGCGGAGCGGGCGATGCCACTGGCGGCACCAGCACCGCGACGGGCGGCGACGGCACCTCCGGCGGCGCGAGCGCGACCGGCAGTTCCAGCACCGCGACCGCAGGCGCGGGCACGGGTGGCTCGGCCACCGGTACCGGCGGCGACGGCACCGCGACCGGTGGCGCGGGCGGCAGCCTCACCGCGACCGCGGGTGACGGCGGTGCCGGCGGATCGGCCACCAACGGCGACGCCACCAACGGCAGCGCTTCCTCGACGGCCAGCAACGGCGATGCCACCGCCGGCGACGGTGCGATGGGCGCGGTCGGTGCGGAAGGCGGCGTGGGCGGCGACGGCAATGGCGGTGTCGGCAACGGCGGCGTCGGCAACGGCGCGATGGGCGGTACCGGTGGTGCGGGTGGTTCCGTCGCCAATGATGCCGGCACGTTCAACATGTCCAACACCATGAGCAGCGTCGGCCAATCGGCCGCCGGGATCACGGTGGCTGCGCAGAACAGCGGCTTCGCGTCGCTGATCCAGCAGGGCATCACCGTGCAGGCCAACCTGACCGTAGGTCCGTAAGCGCTCCCCGGGCACACCGGATCGCCCCGGCGATCCGGCGCGCCCCGCGCAGGACGATCCCGCCGCCCCCGCGGCGGGATCGACAGGGGGCGCAGGGCGCGACGTGCCACGACGGAACGCATGGCAAGGGAGAATGACCATGCATCCCCGTTATCGATTCGCACGGCATTCCCGTGTCGTGTCCTGGATGATGCTTGCCTCCTGGTGTGCCGGTGCGGGCGCGGCCCTCGCGGGCGAGCCTGCATCGCCGCCCGTATTGCCGCCCGACGCCGGAACGGTGGCGCTGTCGGTGCCGCTCGATGCCGGATTGCCTCCCGGCTGGTTGCAGGTCCGCGAACGCGCCGTCCTGGACATCGGCGCGCCGGTGGACGTCGCGCGGCTGGCCGGCATGCGCGGCGGCGAGGACGACCACGGCAGCGCGGTGATCATCGACGTCGACGGCACCGTCGACGGCAATACCGCCGACCGCGTCATCAGCGGCAACAACACCATCAACCAGGGCGCCTTCGACAATGCCAACGGCATCAACACGGTCATCCAGAACACCGGCACCAACGTGCTCATCCAGAACGCGATGGTGGTGACCGTGAACTTCGCGGATCCTGCCCGATGAGATCCGCCCTTGCCGCCGTGGCCGCAGCGATCATGGCGGCCTGCGCCGCGATGACCGCCGCCGCGGCGGACATGGGGCTGCGGGTGCCCGCCAGTGGCGCGTACCAGATGCGCGTGACCAGCCTCAAGGAAGCGCGCTTCCGCACCACCATCCCGCAGCAGTTCGATTTCAGTTGCGGTTCGGCTGCGACCGCGACCCTGCTGACGTTCCAGTACGGACATCCGGTGAGCGAACAGGACGTGTTCGTGCGGATGTACACCTACGGCGACCAGGCGCGCATCCGCAGGGAAGGATTCTCCCTGCTGGACATGCGCCGCTACCTGCAATCGCAGGGATTCGAGGCGGACGGTTTCGAACTGCCGCTGGAAAAACTGCAGGAGGAGGGCGTGCCGGCCATCGTGCTGCTCAACGACCGCGGCTACCGGCATTTCGTGGTGGTCAAGGGACTCAGGAACGGCCGGGTATTGCTGGGGGATCCGGCACGCGGCACCCGGGCGATGCCGAAGTCGCGTTTCGAATCGCTGTGGGACAACCGCGTCCTGTTCGTCATCCACAACCGACGCGGCCAGGCCCGGTTCAACCAGCCGCAGGACTGGCGCACCGCGCCGCCCGCGCCGCTGGACGTCGGCCTGCATCGCGACGGACTGCGCAACATCGCGGTGCCGCGACGCGGCCCGGGAGATATCTGACATGAACAGACCCGCGTTGATCTGCCTGTCCACTTGCATGGCGTTGATGGCCGGCGCCGTCGTCCCGCTGTCGGCGCGCGGCGGTGATGGCGACGGCCTGGGCGCGGAATGGCGACCGATCGATCCGGCGCGCCTGGACACGATGCGCGGCGGCTTCCAGTTGCCGTCCGGGGCGATGCTGTCGTTCGGCATCGAGCGGATGGTGTTCATCAACGGCGAACTGGCGGCGAGCACGTCGGTGCGGGTCGCGGACCTGTCGCGGCTGACCGCCGAGGAAGCCCGCGCGCTCGGCGAATTCAACCGCGGCATCGTGATCCAGCGCGGCGACGGCAACCGTTTCGAACCGGTGCGCCTGCCGGGTGGCGTGGTGATCCAGAACACGCTCGACGATCAGCGCATCACCACCATCACCCGCCTGGACGTGGACAGCCACGCGCTGGGCGGTTTCCAGTCGCTCAATGCCGGCACCGCGTTGCAGGACGCGTTGATTGGCGCCGCCGGCACCCGTTGATCCGCCTTTCCCGCCGCCACCACGGAGACCCCCGATGAAAAGGACGTCACTTTCGCGCCTGCTGCCGTTGCCGCTCGCCGCCGGCCTGTTGTCGGCCTGTCCGGCCTGGGCGCAGCAGGCGGGTTCGGACGGTGCCGCAAGTGCCGACGCGGATCGCCTGGACAGCCTGCAACGGCAGATCAACGAACAGACCCGCCAGCTCGAACAGACGCGGCAATCGCTGGAACAGCAGGAGCAGGCGCTGGCCCGGTTGCAGTCCGCGCTCAACGAGGAAGTCCTGGCCAGCGCCCGCGCGCGGGGCGCACCCGCGCCGGTGGTGATGCCGATACTCGGGCAGGCGCCGGTGCTGGCGGCGCAGAACGCGCCCGCGCAGGCCACGCAACCCGCGCGGCCCGCCGCGCAGCCGGTCGGACAGGCGCCGGAGTCGGACTCGCGGCCGCCGGAAGTGGCGCAGATTTTCGACCAGCCCGGCGTGCTCACGCCGCCCGGAAAGTTCGTGCTGGAACCCTCCCTGCAGTACGGCTATTCGGCGAACGATCGCGTCGCGCTGGTCGGTTACACCGTGATTCCCGCCATCCTGATCGGCCTGATCGACGTGCGCCAGGTCAAGACCACCACGGCGGTGGCGACGCTGACCGGTCGCTATGGCCTCAACCGGCGCTTCGAACTCGAAGCCAAGGTGCCGTACGTCTACATCAACGGCGATACGGTCAGCCGCGAGATCTTCACCGGCTCGGCGCAGGATCGCGTGTTCAACGCGAGTGGCGACGGCATCGGCGACGTCGAGCTGACCGCCCGCTACCAGATCAACCAGGGCGGCCCCGACAAGGCTTTCTACATCGGCTGGCTGCGCTACAAGAGCCGTACCGGCAAGGATCTGTTCGAAGTGGTCACCGACTGCGTGACTCGCTGCGTCGCCAACACGACCGGCACCGGCCTGCCGCTGGATCTGCCCACCGGTTCCGGCTTCGAGGCACTGCAACCCGGCGTGACCTGGCTGTATCCGTCCGATCCGGTCGTGTTCTTCGGCAGCCTGAGCTACCTGCACAACTTCAAGCGCCGCAACGTGTCGCGCCTGTTGCTGGACGGCAAGCGCGAACCGCTGGGAGACATCGAGGCCGGCGGCATCATCGGCCTCAACCTGGGCATGGGCCTGGCGTTGAACGAGAAGGCGGCCATCAGCATCGGCTACGACATGAACGTCGTCGACAAGACCCGGCAGAACGGGGAGGACGTGGCGGGCTCGGTGCGGGTGACCCTCGCCACGCTGCTGCTGGGCGGCACCTACCGGTTCAACGAGCGCGTCTCGCTCAACGTGGCGTTGGGTGCGGGACTCACCCGCGACACGCCCGACGTGACCTTCACCGCGCGGGTGCCGATCACTTTCTGATTGCCACGGCCGCTACAGCAGGAACAGGCAGTCGCGCAGGTGTTCGGCCAGGCGCATGCTGAGCGCCACCAGGCTGAAGGTGGGGAAGGCCCAGCCACCGGTCGGGAACACGGAACTGCCGGCGACGTGCAGGTTGTCCATGCCGTGGACGCGCAGGTTGCGATCGACCACCCCACCGGCGGGATCGTCGGCCATCCGCGTGGTGCCCATGTGGTGCGCGGTGCCCTGCAATTGCGGCGCGTCGCCTTCGCGCAGCCAGGGCGCCATCCGGAAAGTTCCTCCGCTGGCGCGCGACAGTTCGCTGCCGAACAACTGCGCGGCGGTGCGGTAGGTGTGCCAGTCCAGCTCGGTCAGGCGCCAGTCGACGCGGACCCGGCGCTGCCCCAGCGCGTCAAGTTCGTCGCCCAGGCGCACGCGGCTGTCGGGATTGGGAGCCTGTTCGAAGTAACCGACCACGTCGACATGATCCGGAGGCACGATCGGCCGATCCGCCAGTTTGTTGAACACGCCGCGCGCCAGATCGCCGACGCCGGGCGCCAATGCCAGCGCGAGCCGGGCGAGGTTCTCCCGTGCCGGCGGATCGCGCTCCGCCGTCGCGTTCAAGCTCAATGCCTGCGACATCTGTCCTTCCAGCGAGCGGCCTTCGTCGGGGCGCGGCCGACGCAGCGCCGATCGCAGGCGGCGCGCGGCGTGGATGCCGCGCGGTACCGGGCCCTCCACCGCGATCGGGCGCACCCGCCCGGCCAGCAGGCGATGCGCGCGCATCGCGTCGTCGGACAGGCACAATTCCGGAAATGCAGGCGTTTCGCCCTTGCCGCCGGAACGGTCGTAGGGACGGGTGAGGGACGTGACCGTGCGCGCATGCAGGGTGCCGAGTCGCCCGCGCGGATGATCCATGAAATAGCGGCCCACCAGACCGCGCTGGTTGCCCAGGCCCTGCGGCACGGTCGAGTTCGACAGCAGCAGCAGGCGTGCGTTCTCGATGCCGCCGCAGGCCAGGACGTAGCGATGCGCGCGCACCTGGCCGCGGCGTCCCTGCAGCGTGCCGATGCGCGCCTGGTGTACGTGTTCGCCCCGTGCATCGGCCTGCAGTTCGAGCACGTTGGCGTGCAGCACCACGTCGATGTTGGGCGCGCGCTCCAGCTCGGCCCGGTAGGCCCGGCCGAAGAACACCGGACTCAGCACGAAATTGCGATTGACCAGATGGCGCGGGTCGAATGCGGGCGGTTGCCGCGCGGGCGGAGTCAGGAATCCACCGGCTTCGAATTCGTGCCCGTCGATGGCGAACAGACCGCGCGCACGGGCGTAGTAGGGCTCCAGTTCCGCGTAGGAAATCGGCCATCCGCTGTGGGGCACCCATTCGCGCGGCGCCAGGTCCATGCGGCTCAGCGGGATGCAGCCGCCGCCCCAGACATTGGCGCTGCCGCCGAAGGCTCGCAGCCGGCTGGCGGCCGGATCCAGATCCGGCGTGCCGACCGACTCGCCGGCGTACAGCGATTGATTGTCGGCGTCGCCCGACAGTCCGCCACCTTCGAGCAGGCACACGCGCAGCGCCGTGCCGAGAAACTGGCGCGCGATGGCGATGCCCGCCGGACCGGCGCCCACGATGCACAGGTGGGCGTCGAAATCATCAGGCGCGGAGGCGTGCCGATAGTCGATCAGCACGCAGGCCTTCCTTCACTGCGACCGCTGTTTGGCTTCCTCATCGGAATCGGCCCGGCCGGCCCGCGATCCGGGCCGCACAGGAAGAAGCTACGCGAGCCGCGCCCGAAGCAGGCCACGCCGCCGCCGGGGCGATGCCATCACGCTGTCATCTGGCAGGGGCACAGTCCGGCGGTGCGGGCAAATGGAGTGGCGATGACGGATTCCCGGGACAGAAAGAGCGGTCGCGTTCCGCGCATGCTGCGGCGTTGGCTGGCGGCGGCGCTGGCCTGGAGTGCCGTCGGTGCCGTGGCCGCGCCCGCCGGTATCCCGCCGCACTGGCTGGCCTATGCACGGCAGGCGGGGGTGGTGCTGCAACAGCGGCTCGGCGAAGACACGCCATCCGCGACCGGCCTGCATGAGGGGATGGAGCGCGCGGCGGGACAGCCACAGCGCCAGGATCCGGTGGTGGTGAAGCTGTGGATCGACGCCGAAGGCCAGGTCGAACGCAGCGAGTTCGCGTCGCTCGGCGATGCCGATGCCGACGCGGCGCTGAGGACGCTGTTGCAGGGCACGCGCCTGGCACCGCCGCCCACGGACATGCGCCAGCCGCTGGTGCTGGGCCTGTCGTTGCGGGACGCGATGGACGATGCGGTGGAACCGGCGCGGGCCGGGAAGGCGGACTAACGCGGCGAGTGTCGTCAGTGGCCCGGAATCGCCGGCGGTGGACGCTGCGGTGGACGCTGCGGGCGGGTCGAGACACCGAACGCGTTGCCCAGCCGTTGCCGGGTGGCGGCGCGGTTCGCCAGCCCGAGTTCGGTGGGGGGCCGCCGCACGATCCGTTCCGAACCGGGCATCGCGGGCGCGGGAGCAGCCTCGGGCGAGGCGTTCATCAGTTGGCCCAGGCAGGCGTAGTCGGGCACGCGCTCGCCGTTGACCTGCACGTCGACACAGCGGACGTCGCGGCGGGATTCGGGCGTGGCGGCCGCGGCGGCCGTCGTCGGCGCGACCTCCGGCTCACCGGCGACGGCGGACAGGGCGGCAATGCAGCAGGCCAGCATCAGCGTTGTCATCGCAGGCAAACCGTGTCCCGGCATGGCGTCACCCGGCCACAAGAGTGGGCGGGAGTGTGCCATGCCGGGTGTTTCGCTACCGCGGCATTCCGGCTGCGTTTTGATGACAGTCATTCGCGGGCGCCCCGCCGATCCGCGGCGGCAGCGTGGTCCGGCGGCAACCGGCACATGGTTGACATCGTTTTCTGGCAATCTGGGCGGACGCCGGAGGACATCGGCGCGTGCATCGCGTCCTTCATCGGGGCAAGCAGGGTCGGTCAATCGTCCGCAACCGGGTCGAGCGCCGCCCGAGCCCGGAATCCCGCCGGCATCCAATCGTGCAACCCATGGGAAACGACATGACCACACCACCTCCCCAAACCGAACCGTCTGCCGCGCAGGGCGGCACCGAGGCCAGCCGCTGGCCGTTGTTCTATCGCGAGCCGCGCGTGCTGTCCTCGGTCGAGCACGCCCAGTGGCGGGTACGCCCGATTGGCGCGGGCTTCGCCGCCGCCAGCAATTCGGTCCCGGTGGTGATCGGCGAATTCGCCGCCGCGTCGCGCCACTATCCGCTGGTGTTCGCCGGCCCGGAGCACACGCCGCTCGCGGTTCTGGGCGTGGAGGCCGGGCGCAACCGTTTCGTCAGCGACGACACCTGGGCCGCGCATGCCTACGTGCCGGCCTACGTTCGCCGTTATCCGTTCGTGTTCGTGCAGACCCACGATCCGGAAGGCTTCGTGCTGGCGATCGACGCCGGCTCGGATGCGGTGGTCCAGTCGGGCGAGGAGGGCAATCCGCTGTTCGAGGACGGCCAGCCCAGCGAACTGACCCGGCAGGCCCTGCAGTTCTGCGACACCTTCACCCGCGAGGACCAGGCCACGCGCCGGTTCACCGCGGCGCTGGCGGAGCAGGAACTGCTGATCGAACGCAGCGCCAACATCGCTTTCGCGGACGGCCGCCGGACCAGCCTCGATGGCTTCCACGTGGTCGATGGCGAAAAATTCGCCGCGCTGCCGGATGCGGTGGTGCTGGACTGGCACCGCAAGGGCTGGCTGGCGCTGGTGCATTTCCACCTGGCATCGCTGGGCCGGTTCAACGATCTGCTGGCGCCCTGAGCGTTGCTCCTTTTCCCGGCGACGCGGGACAACCGGGCAGGGTGCGGTGACATCACACCGCCCCGCACCGCGCAGAGCGAAGATCAGGCCCTGGCGGCGGTCATCGTGATCGACCGCGAGGACATCGAACGCCTGCAGCCGGCCTCGCTGCCGGAAGGAGGGATTGCATGACCCACCGTTGTCCCGCGCTGCTCGTTTCGGCGCCCGCCTCGGGGCAGGGCAAGACCAGCGTGACCGCCGCGCTGGCGCGTTGGCATGCCCGCCAGGGTCGACGGGTGCGCGTGTTCAAGACCGGGCCGGACTTCCTCGACCCGATGATGCTGGCGCGCGCGAGCGGCGCGCCGGCGTACCAACTGGATCTGTGGATGACCGGTGAAACGGATGTGCGGGCCCGCCTGCACGCCGCCGCGGGCGAGGCCGATCTCATCCTGATCGAAGGCGTGATGGGCCTGTTCGACGGCGCGCCCTCGAGCGCGGATCTGGCGCAGGCCCTCGGCGTACCGGTGCTGGCGGTGATCGACGGCTCGGCGATGGCGCAGACCTTCGGTGCGCTGGCCACGGGATTGGCGCGCTATCGCGATGGCTTGATGGTGCACGGCGTCGCCGCCAACCGTATCGGTGGG
>Ga0182741_1002830_pt1 | contig 19435 bp, 17 predicted proteins | sample eDN5th37CBELigOP_FD_128874 | JGI IMG/M metagenome (GOLD analysis project Ga0182741, IMG submission 128874) | Enriched Organic Plus compost microbial communities from Emeryville, California, USA - eDNA 5th pass 37_C BE-Lig OP (version 2) (version 2) ... | reverse complement strand
GCTGGTGCCGGGCTTTGAGAAGCCGTCCCGCGCGGAATACATCCGTCAGCGGGTCGAGGACGTGAAGCTCGGCCCGATCCTCGGACCCGAGGCGCATGACCTTGCGGCTGCAAAGCGCATCCACCGCGCCGACTACATCGATTTCCTCCCCGCGGTTTATCCGGCCTGGGAAGCGTCCGGCCGCTCGGGATCTGCGCTGCCCTTCACCTGGCCGACCCGCGGCCTGCGCGGGGACGTGGTGCCGGAAACCATCGAGGCAAAGCTCGGCTATTATTCGTTCGACGCCGGTGCGCCGTTCGTGAAGGGAACGTGGGAGGCGATCAAGTCCTCCTATGAGGTGGCGATGACGGCCGCGCGCCTCGTCAAGGACGGCGAACCCGCCGCCTTCGCGCTCTGCCGTCCGCCGGGGCATCATGCCGGCGACGCCTTCATGGGCGGCTACTGCTACATCAACAACGCCGCCGTCGTGGCGCAGTGGTTCCGCGACCAAGGTGCGGCGCGCGTCTCGATCCTCGACGTCGACTACCACCACGGCAACGGCACCCAGCAGATGTTCTACAGCCGCGGTGACGTCCAGGTGCTCAACCTGCATGGCGACCCGATGAATGAGTATCCGTTCTTCCTCGGCCATGCCGACGAGAAGGGCGAGGGTGAGGGCGAAGGCTTCAACCTCAACTACCCGATGCCGGCCGGCACAAGTTTCGAGGTCTGGAGCGATGCACTCAACGATGCCTGCCGCAAGCTCGCCGACTACGCGCCCGACGTCGTGGTCGTCTCGCTTGGCGTCGACACCTTCGAGAAGGATCCGATCAGCCAGTTCAAGCTGAAGAGCAGCGACTATCCGCTGATCGGCCGCCGTATCGCCAAGCTCGGCCTGCCGACCCTGTTCGTCATGGAAGGCGGCTATGCGGTCGAGGAAATTGGCATCAACGCCGTCGGCGTGCTGACCGGTTTCGAGGATAAATAGCGGTCGCACGGCTGAGGGGCCGCTGTGTTCCCTCCGCTGATGTCGACAATCCGCACAAGCTTGCGGCCGGCGATGGTGAAGAACGAGGCGCCGCGCATCGAGGGTTCGATGCCGGCCTTCATAGGCGCGGTCTAAGACGCATCGCCCTGTACCCTCAAATGTCCGTTTCAAGTCTAGCCGCTGCGCTTCTTGCGCCCCTCGACGAGGACGGCTTGCTGCCAGGGGCCGGGCGCCTTGTCGGTGCGGTGGATGCAGCCCGCCCAGCAGCACGGCCGCTTCTTGCCCTCCTGCAACTCCTCGCAGGTGCGCCGAACGCGCTTCTCGCGCGTTGCCGGCTGCTTCGCGTCGAGGACCCAGCAGATGAATTCGTTGCGTCCGAGCGGTGGCAGCTTTTCCCAGAGCGGCAGCAACCCCGCGCCGCGGATAGCCGCCTGCATCTCTACGGGCGTCTCATGAACGGTGCCATGCGGGAATTCGTCAGCCATGGGACCTCCCGAACAGACAGGCTGGAGTACTTGGCTCTACCAGTGAGGGTAGGGAGGCGATCCGGTCCTGTCCATTCAATTCCGGGGTTTGCCCCACCGCGCCAGCACCTGCTCAACCGTCTCGACACGGGCGGGATGAAGGGTCGGCATGTCGGCAAAGCGTGGAGCGGGGGTCGGGTGGAGGATACCGTCGAGCTCGATATGCGCGGCGCGGGCGACATTGTGCGGATGGCGGGCGGCTTCCAGCATATCGAGGACGGGTGTCACGCAAGCGTCCGTGTCGCCAAAGTGGGCGGCCCATTCGTCGCGGCTGCGAGTAGCGAGACGCTCAGCGAAGGCGGCGGTCATTGCCGGCCACTGCGTGCGGTCGTGCTGGCGGAAGGCATCGGGCGCAAAGCCGAGGCCGTCCAGTAGCGCGCGGAAGAACGGCGGCTCGATCGCACCGACAGCAACATAGCGGCCATCCGAACAGGCGTAGCAGCGGTAGAACGGTGCCCCGCCGTCGAGAAGATTGTCCTCTCGCCGGTCGCTCCAGTGGCCGTTCTGACGCAGCGCCAAAAACATGCTCATCAGCGAGATCGCGCCATCGACCATGGCAACGTCGACCACCTGGCCGCGCCCGGTGCGCTGTGCCTCGATGATCGCGGCAAGCACGCCAGAAACGAGGAACATCGCTCCGCCGCCATAATCGCCGACGAGGTTGAGCGGCGGCGATGGCGGGCGGCCTTCCTCGCCGATCGCCGCAAGCGCGCCGGAAAGGGCAATGTAGTTGATGTCGTGGCCGGCACGCGCGGCGAGCAGTCCGGTCTGACCCCAGCCTGTCATACGGGCGAAAACCAGCTTCGGATTGACGGCAAGGCAAGCCTCGGGCCCGAGGCCGAGGCGCTCCATCACGCCAGGACGAAAGCCTTCGAGCAGCGCATCGGCCTCTCCGATCAGTTTAAGCGCCGACTCGCGCCCTTCCGTCGATTTGAGGTCGAGGGTGATGCCACTGCGACCGCGATGGATGATCGTCTCGCCGAGATCGTCAAACGCCGCCTGCCCGCCGGGGCGGGCGATGCGGACGATGGCGGCGCCCATGCCGGCGAGCAGCATCGCTGCGAAGGGGACCGGACCGATGGCGTCGATCTCGACAATCCTGATGCCGGAAAGCGGCGCCATGCAAGCTCCTCCCTCTCGTCACACACGGGCGATGCGTCTCAAGTTGACAGCATCTTCACGTTGGTGACTATTGAGTAACATAAATATACGGGAGGGTAAATCATGGCTTCTGGGTTCGGGGATTTGGCTGCAGTTGTGGTGGGAGGAACGGCCGGCATTGGCCTTGCGAGCGCCGAGGCGCTTCTCGCGGCGGGGCTGGCGCGGCTGGTGATTTCCGGCCGCTCGGCGGAGCGGGGAACGGCCGCGCGTAACCGGCTCGCCGAACAGTTTCCGGATGCAAAGATCAGCTTCCTTTCCTGCGACGCGTCGAGGCCGGAGGAGGCGAAGGGAATGATTGCCGAAGCAGTCAGCTGGACCGGCGGTATCGACATTCTTGTGAGCACCGCCGGCGGCGACCCGCGCCCGCGGCTTCTCCACCAGATCCCGCTGGAGGACGTCATGCCGACGATCGAGATGGCGTCGGCCGGCATCATCCTGCCGGCGCGGGCGGTGCTCGATCATATGCGCGAGCGCGGCCGTGGCTCGGTGATCTGCTTTGCCTCGGACGCTTCCAAAGTGGCGACGCCGGGCGAAAGCGTGATCGGCGCCGCAATGGCCGCGATCACCATGTTCTGCCGCGGCATGGCGATCGAGGCCAAACGCAACGGCGTGCGCGTCAACTGCATCACGCCGAGCATCGTGCAGGGCACGCCGCTCTACTACCGACTGCAGGAGGACGAGTTCTGCCGCAAGCTGTTCGGCAAGGCCGAGACCATGGCAAGCCTCGGCGTCGCGACGGCCGAGGATCTTGCGGCGCTGGTCGTATTCCTGGCGAGCCCGGGTTCGGCGCGCATCACCGGCCAGACAATCAGCGTGACCGGCGGGATCTCGGCCGTTTAGGTCGGGTCTCTGCGGGCTGAAGCAAGGATGCGCCGCGCCCGGACGGCATGCGGCGCATCGATCATCTGCCCGTCGACGACGGCAACGCCGCTGCCAGCGGCCGCAATTGCGCCAAGCACGCGTTGGGCCCAGTCGAGCTCTTCCTGCGTCGGGCAAAACACCTCGTTGATGACCGGCACCTGTGCCGGATGGATCGCGGCCTTCCCGTCGAAGCCGTCGCAGCGCGCTTCCCGGGCTTCCTCGCGCAGGGCCTCGCCATTGCGGAAGTCGGTGAAGACAGCATCGATCGCGGCAACGCGTGCTTCCTTTGCCGCAAGCAGACAGAGGTCGCGGGCGAGGCGAAACGGGCTCGAATAGCTACCCGAGGCGGTACGGTTGGCGGATGCGCCCATGTCGGCGGCGAGATCCTCGCCGCCCCACATCAGTGCGCGCAGGCGCGGGTGCGCCCAGGGCCGGCGGGCGAGCGAGAGGACCGAGGCAACCGCTTCGGTGGCGATGGCGATGATCCCGGTGGCACCGGGCTGCTGCTCGAGCGGATAGATCGAGGCCGCCAAAGTTTCGAGATCGACAGGGCCGGTCGTCTTGGGGAGGACGAGATAGTCGGGGCGCAGCGGCACGATCGCTTCGATGTCGACCTTGTGCCATTCGGTCGAAAGATCGTTGACGCGCACCGCGACCCGTGGCCCGACCTGCGCGCGGGTCGCTAGATGCCCTGCAAGCAGGGCGCGGGCCGCATCCTTGTCGGCTGGCCTTACCGCATCCTCAAGGTCATAGATCACGACGTCGGCGCCGCTCGCCGCTGCCTTTTCCAGCATCTTTGGCACGCCAGCCGGCACGAACAGCAGCGAGCGCATGTCAGGCGGCGGCCGCGGGGCGCATGCGCATCAGCGCCTGCCGGTCGCAGGTACCGCACAGCACGCCGTCCTGATTGAACGCCTCGTGGCGCAGGGTGACGATGCCCTCACCGGGGCGCGAGCGCGACGCTCGCTTGGCGAGCACCGTGGTGCGAATGCGGATCGTGTCGCCCTCAAACAACGGGTGCGGGAATTTCACGTCGGTCATGCCGAGATTGGCGACGGTAGTGCCGAAGGTGGTGTCGTTGACCGACATGCCGACCATCAGCCCCAGCGTGAATAGGCTGTTGACCAGCGGCCGCTTCCAGACGCTGTTGGCGGCCGCCTGGTTGTCGATGTGCACCGGTTGCGTATTCATCGTCAGCAGCGAGAACCACTTGTTGTCCGCTTCCGTGATGGTGCGGGTCCATTCGTGCTCGAACACCTGACCCGGTTCGAATTCCTCAAACCACAAGCCGGCCATGGTTATTCCTCCTCCTGCGGGATTATGTCGATCAGCGGCGCGCCAGTCGGGACGGTATCGCCCGCGGCGCAATGGATTTTGCCGACGATGCCGTCGGCGGGGGCGTTCAGCGTATGGACGAGCTTCATCGCCTCCATCTGCATCAGAGCATCGCCCTTGGCGACGGGGGCGCCCTGTTGAACCAGAATGGCTGTGACGACACCGGGTAGTGGCGCGAACAGGCCGCCAGCGCCGATGTCGCCAACGTCGGATCCGGCGGCGAGGTCGATCGCAAGCAGCACCTCGGCGTCGAGCGAAAGGCCCCCAGCGGCAAGGCAGACGCGGGTGCCGCGCACCTCGCCGAAGATATCCGGCGAAGGCTCTGTCTTTGTGCCGTCTTCGAGAATGGCGGAGAAGCCGTCAGGTCCGAGTGTCACCGTCACCGGCGTATCGACGCCGCCGTCGCGAATGACAAGCTCCACGCGAGCCGGGCGGCGCTGGCCCGTAACGCGGAAGCCAGTCGGCCGAAGCCACGCATGGGCTGCGCCGTCTCCTTGCGCCTTCGCCCAGAGGAGCGCGGCCTGGACGCGCAGGTTCTGTAGCGCATGAGCGTTTGGCGACCAGCCATCAGGAAACTCCCTGGCGAGGAATCCGGTTGTCGCGCGGCCTTCGGCGAAGGCGGGGCTCTGCACCGAAGCGCGCAGCATGCCGGTGTTGGTACCCACCCCCAGCACCGCGAACTCGCCGAGTGCGCGGTCGAGGTTAGTGATGGCGCTTTCGCGGTTCTCGCCATAGACGATCAGCTTGGCGATCATGCTGTCGTAGTGGAGGCCGATTTCGGAGCCTTCGGAAACGCCGGTGTCGAGGCGAACGGCTGCAGGCACGCGCACGCCGATGACGGTCCCGGTTGCCGGCTGGTAGCCGAGTTCCGGCCGCTCTGCGGCAATGCGCGCCTCGATGGAGTGACCGCGCGCGCGAATGTCTTCCTGACGTGCAGGGAGTGGCAGCCCGGCTGCCACTCGCAGCTGCCATTCGACGAGGTCGACGCCTGTGATTTCTTCAGTGACGGGATGCTCGACCTGCAGACGGGTGTTCATTTCGAGGAAGTAAGGCTCCTCGGAGCCCGCCTCCATCACGAACTCGACGGTGCCGGCCGAGGTATATCCGATCGCCCGGCCAAGCAGCAGAGCCCGCTCGTAGAGCTTCTGCCGCGCGGTGTCGGAAAGGTTCGGCGCCGGGGCTTCCTCGAACACCTTCTGGTTGTTGCGCTGGACCGAGCAGTCGCGCTCGTAGAGGTGGAGGAGATTGCCATGGCTGTCGCCGATCAGCTGCACCTCGAGATGGCGCGGGCTGAGCACCAGCTTTTCGAGGAACACCGTGCCGTCGCCGAAGGCGGCAGACGCCTCAGCCTTTGCTGAGGATAGCGCCTGCGCAAGTTCCGCCGGGTTGTTGACGCGGCGCATGCCGCGCCCGCCGCCGCCGGCCGAAGCCTTGATGAGCACCGGAAAGCCGATCCGTTTGGCCTCACAGGCGATGCGTTCGAGCGACTGGTCCTCGCCGAGATAGCCTGGAACGGTCGGAACGCCTGCCGCGTCGGCGATCTTCTTGGCCTCGATCTTCGAGCCCATCGAAGCGATGACGTCGGCAGACGGGCCGATGAAGACGAGCCCCACCTTCTCGCACTCGGCCGCAAAGCGTGGATTTTCCGACAGAAAGCCGTAGCCGGGATGGATCGCGTCCGCCCCTGTCTCTCGGGCGGCGGCGAGCAGCGCGACGATGTCGAGGTAGCTCTGCGCGGCGGGAGCGGGGCCGATCCGCACCGCGACGTCGGCCAGCCGCACATGCAGCGCATTGGCATCCGCATCGGAATAGACTGCGACTGTGCCCAGCCCGAGCCGGCCACAGGTGCGGATGATGCGGCAGGCGATCTCGCCGCGGTTGGCAATGAGGACGCGGCGGATTGGCCGCGGCGCGGTTGCAAACTGGCTCATCGTCACATCCGGTAAACGGGGCGGTTGGCGTGCTTCTCCGGCTGCATGGCGCCAGTTGCGAGGCACAGCGAAAGCACGGAGCGGGTGTCGAGCGGCGAAATGATGCCGTCGTCCCAGACCCGCGCGGTGCAGTAGTAGGGATTGGACTTCTCGTCGAACTGCCGGCGCAGCTCCGCCTCGTAGGCGGCGAGTTCCTCCTCGGTCGCTGGATGGCGGGAGATGGACGCGCGGCGCAGGTCCATCAGCACCGAAGAGCCGACGTCCGGGTTCATCCCACCGAGGCGCGCATTCGGCCACATGAACATGAAGCGGGGCCGGAAGCCGCGGCCGCACATGCCATAGTTGCCCGCGCCATAGGAGCCGCCAGTCACCAGCGTGTAGCGCGGTACCCGTGCGTTCGAGACGGCATAGACCAGCTTTGCCGAATGCTTGGCGATGCCGTTGCGCTCGGCATCTGACCCCACCATGAAGCCGGTGGTGTTCTGCATGAACAGGAGCGGAATGTTGCGCTGGTCGCACAACTCAATGAAGTGGACGCCCTTGAGCGTGCTGTTGGAGAACAGGACGCCATTGTTGGCGATGATGCCGATGGGCAGCCCATCGATATGGGCAAAGCCACACAGCAAGGTTTCGGCGAATTGAGGTTTGAACTCGTGGAACTCGCTGCCGTCGACGATGCGCGCGATGATCTCGCGCTGGTCGAGCGGGCGCGACAGATCGGTGCCGACAATGCCGGGGATTTCCGCCGGATCGTAGAGGGGTTCGCGCGAGGCAACGCGACCCGGCATCGGCTGGCGGTAGTTGAGCGCGCCAATGACATCCCGCAGCTTCGCGATCGCCTCGCGCTCATTGGCGGCGTAGTGGTCGGAGACGCCCGAGACGGTTGTGTGCATCAGCGCGCCGCCGAGTGTGTCGCGGTCGACCACCTCGCTGATTGCGGCGCGGACGATCTGCGGCCCGCCGAGATGGATCGACGAGTTGTTGGCGACCATGACGAACTCGTCGCACAGGACGGGAATGTAGGCGCCGCCGGCCGTGGACTCGCCGAATACCGCCGCGACCTGCGGGATGCCATCAGCCGACATGCGGCTCTGGCGGTAGAAGGTGCCCCCGAAATGTTCCTGGTCGGGGAACACGTCCTCGAGATTCTGCAGGTTCGCGCCGCCGCAGTCGACGAGATAGACGACAGGCAACCGGTTCTCATGCGCGATGTCCTGCGCGCGGATGTGCTTGCGCACCGTCTCCTTGAAGAACGAGCCGCCTTTCACCGTCGCGTCGTTGGCGATGATCATGCAGGTCGTGCCGCGGATCGTGCCGATACCGGTGACGATGCCAGCCGAAGGCAGGCTGTTGCCATAGAGCCCCCAGGCGGCGAGCGACGACAGCTCGAGGAACGGCGTCAGCGGATCGATCAGCAGGTCGATTCGGTCGCGCACCAGCAGCTTGTTGCGGTCCCGGTGGCGGGCGATCATCTTCTCGCCGCCGCCCGCAAGCGCCCACTCGTACTTCGCGTGAAGATCTGCGAGCACGGCGCTGTAGGCTTCCGTATTGGCGCGGAAGACGGGGTCGTTCGGATCGCATTGGCTTTTCAGCACGGCCATGGTTCGGTTCTTTTCATTTGTCCGGGGAGGCTTTTGTTCCGGTTCGTTGAAGGGGCGGATCCTCGGCGATCGCCCCGGAATGGCCGAAGCCCTCAGGACCATTGACGATCACCAGCCGGTCGGCGCGCAGCCGCGTCAGGGTTCGGAACGTTTCGGCGACAAGTTGGAGGTCAGGTACCACCCCCTCAGTGGGCAGCAGCTCCAGGGCGATCGCGTCGCGATGACCTTCGCGGCAGACGCGCATGCGCGCCTCGGCCAGCGCCTCGACGCGGTCGGCGAGGATGCGTAGGTGGTCGGGATAGACGAAGATCTCGCGGATCTTGCGCGCTGCACCGACGCGTCCCTCGATCGGCGCGATCCGGTCGACGCCACCATCGGGGTGCAGGCTGATCGCGCGTCCGAGGTCACCGGTACCGAAGCGGATCAGCGGCCAGCCGGGCGTCAGGGTCGTCACCACGATCTCGCCCGCCTCGCCAACCGGAAGCGGCTCGCCGGTGACTGGATCGCAGATCTGGACGTAGCGGTCCTCATGTATACGGTAGCCGGCGCAGCCCTCGACCTCGTAGCCGATCAGGCCGAAGTCGGCGGTCCCATAGCAGGACCAGGTCTTGAGGCCGAATTCGGTCTCAATCGCCCGGCGTTTTGCCGACCAGTCGCCGAACTCGCCGGCAAGGAAGGCATGGCGCAGCGCCCAGTCGCGCGGCAGGACCTTGTCCGTCTTGCGCAGCTGGTCGATCAGCGTCGCGAAGAAGGCCGTGCTGCCGAGGAAGATGCTGGGCTTCAGCGTTATTAGCAGCTCTGCCTGAAGCTCGCTGTTGCCGGTGCCGGCCGGAATGACCGTCACGCCACGGGTGCGCAGGCCACGGTCGAACAAGAGCCCTGCGGGTACCAGGTGATAGGACCAGGTGTTGAGGGCAAGGTCGCCGGGACCGACGCCTGCTGCTGCGAACATTGAGTCCATCGCGTGCCCGCCTCGATCGGCGGCGGGCGACGGCTCGAAAATTGGGCCGGGGGAGACGTAGATGTGGCCGAGCTCTTCCATGCTGCAGGCAAGGAAGCCACCGAAGGGAGGCTCGGCTGCCTGCAGCTGCAGCAGACTTTCCTTCTTCAGCACCGGCAGCCGGATGAGCGCGGCTTCGCCGGTGATATCGGCAGCCCGCATTCCGGCCTCAGCAAAGCGGCGGGCCAGCGCCGGAGCAACCTGCTCGGCGGCCGAATAGACCTGCCGCATGCGGGCGAAACGGTCGTCGAGATCCGCCATCGTCATCCGAGCCACCTCTTGCGACGGCGGTAGTGCTTGATGTTCTGGAAGCGGCTGCGGCCTTCGGCGCCGGCATAGCCGAGGTAGAACTCCTGCACGTCCTGGTTGTTCTGCAGCTGGTCGCGCGTGCCGTGCAGCACGATGCGGCCCCCGTCCATGACGTAGCCATAGTCGCACTGGCCGATCGCGGCGCGCGCATTCTGCTCGACCAGCAGGATCGTCAGGCCTTCCTCGCGCTTGATGCGGCCGATCACCTCGAACAACTGCTCGACGAGGATCGGGGCCAGGCCCATCGACGGCTCGTCCAGCATCAGCAGCTTGGGGCGCGCCATCAGCGCGCGGCCGATCAGCAGCATTTGCATCTCGCCGCCCGAGAGGTAGCCGGCGGTACGCTTCAGCAGGTCGGGAAGGCGCGGGAAGTAGCCAAAGATCTTTTCGAGATCCTCCTTTACCGCCCGGTGGTCGGTGCGCCGGTGCGCGCCGACCATCAGGTTTTGCTCGACGGTCAGGTGCTCCAGCACCTTACGGCCTTCGAGCACCTGGACGATCCCCCGGCCGAAGATGTCGGTGGGATCGCCATTGGTGATGTCGGCGCCGTCGAAGGTGATGCGCCCCGCCGACACCCGGCCGAGATCGGAATGAAGCAGACCGGATATGGCCTTGAGCGTCGTCGTCTTCCCCGCTCCGTTGGATCCGAGCAGCACGACCATCTGTCCGTCGGGGACTTCCAGGTTCGCCGAACGCAGAACCTGGATCACCCCCCCATAGACGACGTCCACATTGGATAGGACAAGGCCCATAGCCTGGCTCCGCTTCCTTACGTCACCACTTTTCGAGGGCGGGGACGGACAGCCACTCGTCTGTGAGCGGCTCGATCTTGCCGTCGCGCACCACTTCGGCGGTTGCCTTGAGGTCGCCGACCGGGAACGGCGCCGTTTCGTCGTAGTCGAGCGTCGGCAGTGCGCCGAGCAGCTCTTCCTCGGTGAATACGTTCTCGAGCAGCGCGTTGCGCATCGCCTCGCCGGTCACGTTGTCGGCGCCGACCTTGGCGACAGCCTTTTCGAGCACGCGCAGACCAAGCAGCGCCTGTGCCGCCGACTGCGCGGCGATCAGGCCCCACTGGCCTTCCTTCTTGTGCTGTTCATAGACGTCCTTGATCGGCAGGTTCTTGCGCTGCGGCGGCGCAAACGAGAAGGCCGAGTACGAGCCATTCAGCTTGTTGAGGTCGACGCCCTTGGCAACTTCCGACAGGCCGTTATGGGTCGAGCTGATGATCGGGATGTTGAGGCCAAGCTCGCCCATGGCGCTTGCGGCGGCGATAACCTGCGCGGTGGTGCCGCCGACGAGCAGCACGTCCGGATTGCCGGCAGCCAGCGCACGAATGTTCGCGGTTACCGATACCGGCGAAGCTTCAACCCACTGGGTCTCAAGCACCTCGAAGCGGTCGGGATAGGTCTCGGCGAGCTTGCGTACGCCATTGACCTGGTCGACGAAGCCGGCCTGGTTCTGGGTGCTGATCGGGCCGACGATGAGCTTTGAGCCCTTCTTCTCCTGGAGGTGAGACAGAAGGCCGGCGAACTCGTGGCTATAGGTCGGGCGGATCGAGTAGTGCCAGCCATCCGGACCCCAGACGAGGCCAACCATCGCCGTGCCGATCAGCATTGGCACCTTGTCGGTCGGCAGGCGCTTCATCAGCGTTACGAAGTCGGGCGAGCCGAATCCAAGATGCATGATCGGCCTGTCCGACGAGAGGATTGCCGGCCAGGTCTTGGCGATCTGCGCCGGGTCGTAGCGCATGTCGTAGATCTTGATCTCGACATTGACGCCGATCTTCGCGCCCACCTCCTTGTTCCACCAGTCGGCCATGGCGTTGATGCCCGACATGGCGTTTGGCATGACGTCGGCGAACGGGCCGGAGTAGTCTGCGCTCGCGCTGATCACGTAGTCAGCCGAAAGCGCGGGCATGCTGGTGGCCGCGAGCAGGGCAGCGGCGAATATGCTCCTTGCGACTTTCATGTCCTTCCTCCCATTTTCCAGCCGTAGCGGCCGGTCGTTTTGTGGCCGCCCGCGTCAGTTGCGCGGGAACGGCCAAAGCTGGAATGCGGTTCGAAGCACCTGCCAGCGGTGCGCGAGGCCGCGCGGTTCGAATATCAGTGCGATGAGAATGCAGCCGCCGAGCGCGACCGAGGTCAGCGCGAACAGGACGCCGCCGCTCGCGCCCGATTGCATCAGGCTGTTGGCGATGTCGTGCAGGCTCTCCTGCACGAGGGTGATGAAGACGACACCGAGGATGGCGCCGACGGGACTGTGCACGCCGCCGACGATCAGCATGCCGAGGTACCAGACCGAGGCGAACAACGTGAAGCTGGTCACGGTGACGAACTGCAGGAAGTAGGCCAGGCACGCACCGGCAACGCCCGCAAACAGCGAGCCGACGAAAAAGGCGAGCACCTTCATCTTGAACACCGGAATGCCCATCACTTCGGCGACGACGTCATTGTCGCGCACAGCCAGCAGAGCACGGCCGAAGCGGGAACGCTTGAGGTTGAAGACGGCAACCGTCAGCAGCGCCACGAAGGCGAGCGTGAAGTAGTAGAAGTGGATCGGCGCGGAGAGCGTCAGCGAGCCGATCGAGATCGGCGACACCGACATGCCGACAAGGCCGCCGAGCCAGCTCATCGGCAAGGCAAGGATGACGATCGGGAACACCACCTGCGCGGCCAGCGTCGTCAGGGCGAGGTAGAAGCCCTTCACCCGCGCGGCTGGCAGCGCGAACAGGATAGAGACGGTGCCGGTGATCACGGCGGCGGCAGGGATCACCAGGTAGAACGGCAGCCCGTACTCGGAAAGCTTGGCGGTCGCAAACGCGCCGACGCCGACAAAGGCCGACTGCGCGACATTGATCTGCCCGGCCATCCCGACGGTTACGTAGAGCCCGTAGACCGCCATCAGCGTGATGAACATGTGGGTGAAGACCCCCAGCATGTAGGGCCCTGCCGCCAGAGGGAAGGCGAGCAGCCCGGCAATGAGGATCGCAAGCCAGACGCGCGAGCGCGGCGTGATGAGGACGCGGGCCTCGTGGGCGTAGCAGGTAGGATGGATACCGGTTGGCAGCATCGCTCAGAGCCTCTCGATCTTCTTCCAGCCGAACAGACCCTGCGGGCGGATGAGCAGGACGCCGATCATCACCGCATAAGGCAGGATGCCGGAGGTCGCGCCATTGGTGAGCGGGTCGAGATAGGCCATCGCCAGCGCCTCGCCGAGGCCGATCAGGATGCCGGCGAGCGGCGCGCCGCGGATGGATTCAAGCCCGCCAAGCAGGGCAACCGGCAGCGCCTTGAGGCCGATATGCGCAACCTCGAGCGAGATGATGCGGCCAGAGAGCAGCACCACGGCCGCGCAGGTTGCCACCACCGTGCCAAGGATCCAGGCAACGGCGATCGCCTGCCTGACCGAGACGCCGAGCGACTGAGCGATGTGGTGGTCTTCCGCTACCGCCGCGAGGCGCAGCCCCTGGCGCGTTCGGGTGAAGAAGTGGTGCAGTCCGAAGGCAAGGAGGAGCGTGAACAGTCCGCCGAGAAGAAGGCGCGTGTTGATGAGGAACGGCCCGACATTGAAGCCGCCTTCTGGCAGGATGACAGGGAAGGAGCGCGTCTCGGCGGTCCAGATCAGCTGGCCCGCGCCGCGCAGCAAGATGAGCAGCGCGATGCTCGCCATGAAGATCGCGAAGGCCGGCTGGCTGATTAGTGGCCGGAACACGAAGCGCTCCAGCATCATGCCGAACAGAATGCAGGCAACCATCGTCAGGGCGATGCTGAGCACCAGCGGTACCTGGTAGCCGAGATGCTCGGCACCGAGCGTGAAGGTCCACAGGAACAGCGCGCCGAAGACGAGGATCTCGCCCTGGGCGAGGTTCACGATGCGCGAGGCGCGGTAGATGACGACGAAGGAAATCGCAACGAGGCCGTAGACCAGCCCGACCAGCGTGCCCTCGATCACTATCTGCAGGAAGGACGTCATGCCTGCGCTCCGATCCGGTTGAGGGCCACGTCGGTGCGAAGCATGCTCGTGGACCCGTCCTGGTACTTCACCTCGATCTCCGTCTGCAGCGTCGCATCGCCCCGGTAGAGCGCCTCGATCATCGCGGCGTAGCGTGCGTGGATCGCCTCGCGGCGCAGCTTGCGCGAGCGGGTTAGCTCCGCCTCGTCGGGATCGAGTTCCTTGGGAAGGCTGGCGAAGGCGGCTACCCGCGCCGGCTCGTCGACAAGTGCGTTCACCTTCTGGATCGCGCGGGCGATCTCCTTGCGGATCGCAGGAAGCTGGCTGAGCTCCGGGAAGGTGCCGTAGGCGAGACCGTGCATCTCGGCGTAACGCCCGGCGATTTCCGCATCGATATTGACCAGAGCAATGACGCTGTCACGCTCCTCATCGCCAATGACGATGGCGTCGCGGATCATCGGCGAGGCGCGCAGATGGTTCTCGATGAACTGCGGCGGATAGGAATGCCCGCTGCGCAGGCGTCGCAAATCCTTGATGCGATCGAGGAAGATCAGTTCACCCGACGGATCGAGCCGCACCGCATCGCCGGTGCGATAGCCTTCCTCGCCGGTTCCCATCGCCTCGCTGGATTCCGGATCGTTGAGATAGCCGTTGAAGGCAAGCACCCTGAGGCGAAGCTGGCCGGTCTCGTCGATCCGCGCCTCGATCGGTTGCGCGACAGTCGGGTCGGACGGCATCAGCGAGCCCATTGTCTGCGGGTTCTTGCTGCCCGGCCGGTGAGTCGAGATCAGCCCCATCTCGGTCGAACCATAGAGGTTTCCGAGCGGCACGCCGAAGGCGCGAAAGCGCTCGAACAGCTCAGCCGAAAGGCCGGAACCACCGGACAGAACGGCGCGGGCGCGAGTGAGTCCCAGCAGCTCGCGCACACCCTTCAGGATCAGGAGATCGGCGAGTGGATATAACAGCACGCTCTCAATCCAGCTCGACGTACCGGCAGCGTGACGGCGGCCTTGCTCGACGCCCCAGCGGTAGAGACGCTGGCGCAGCGGGCTTGCGTCCATCATCCGCGCTTCGACATTCGAGGCCTGCATCTCCCACTGGCGCGGGGTGAACATCAGGAATTCGGGGCCGATCTCGCGCAGGTCGCGCTGCACCGTCTCAGGTTTTTCGGCAAAATGGACGACGAGCGGGGCGAGCAGCGGCAGGGCGATGCCGAAGAACTGCTCGGCAGCCCAGGCTGGCGAGATGTAGGACAAGTAATTGCCGCCCGGCTTGATATCGAGCCCGCCCATCAGCCGGTAGGCGTTGTCGAGGATGAAGGCGTGCGAGAGCATCGCCGCCTTCGGCCGGCCGGTGGTACCGGAGGTGTAGCAGTAGACGGCAACGTCATTCGCTCGGCCAACGGCCACCTGTGCGTCGACGAAAGCATTGTCTTCGTAGCCCGCGCCGCGCTCGCGCAGCGTGCCGATCGAGACGAGCTGCGGCTGGGCGTAGTTCCATAGGCCGCGGCCGTCGATGTAGATGACGTTGCGGATCGACGGCGCACCGTCGAGGCAGGCAAGGATCTTGTCGACCTGCTCCTGGTCTTCGCCAACGGCCACCGCCGCACGGGAATGAGAGAGCGCGTAGCCGAGTTCATCGGCAGTTGCGTCCGGATAGATGCTCACCGTGATCGCGCCGAGCGACTGGGCGGCGAGCTCTAGCAGGAACTGCTCCTCGACATTTTCCGAAATCAGGGCCAGCACCTCGCCGCGCTGGAGTCCTAGTGCTGCAAGCCCCCGCGCCAGGAGCCGGGTCTCGTCGTGGACAGAGACCCAGTTGCGGGCATGCCAGATGCCGGCGCGCTTCGACTTGATGGCGGTGCGGCTGCCCAACTCGCGCGCATTGGCGGCAAGCATCTGCGGCAGGGTGCGGCCTTCCGACTTGCGCGGCAGGTCGATCGCCTCGGCACGGAGCACATGCTGCATCGGTCGCGTCATGCCGCTGCTCCTCCGAGATAAGCTGCGACGACCCGCGGGTTCTCGCGAATTTCGTCAGGGACGCCGCAGGCGATGACCTGGCCAAAATCGATCACGGTGACGCGGTCAGAAATCGCCATCACCACCTCCATGTCGTGCTCAACCAACACGACGGGGATGCCGAGCCCCTCGCGGATGTCGAGGATGAAGCGGGCAAGGTCACCCTTCTCCTCGGCACTCATGCCGGCCATCGGCTCGTCCATGATGAGGATCTTCGGCTCCAGCGCGAGCGCGCGGCCAAGATCGACCCGCTTGCGCAGGCCGTAGGACATGTCTCCCACGACCGCGTGGCGCATCTCTTCCAGTTCGAGGAAGTTGATGATCGCCTCGGCCTTCGCCGCGTATTCTTCTTCCTCGCGTCGCACGCTGCCCCAGTACACCAGCGCGCCAAGGAAGCCGGTCTTCATTCGGCAGTGGAAGCCGGTGAGGATGTTCTCGCGCGTCGTCATCGACGGATAGGTCTGGATGCCCTGGAAGGTGCGGCCAATGCCAAGCGCCGCGCGCCGGTGTGGCCCGAGTGCGGAAATGTCCCGGCCCAGGAACCGCACCGTGCCGGACTGGGGGCGGTAGAAACCCGACAGGCAGTTGAGCAGGCTCGACTTTCCGGCGCCGTTCGGCCCGATAACCGCATGGATATCACCTTCGAGCACCGAAAGCGACACCGACTGCAGCGCATGGACCGCACCAAAGCGGAGGCGCAGATCCTCAGCTTCAAGTACGGGCGTGCGGCTCGCGCCAGAGTTCATGGCAACATCCTCCCCCCGGCGCACGGCATGGCCGTGCGCTCACTGGTTCCTCGGAGCGGTTACTGGTCTTCGGGACTACTGGAACGTCACGTCGAGGCCGCAGGCGCGTGCAATCAGCAGCGTCTGGATCTGCGACGAGCCGTCCCCGATGGTGCAAATGCGGTTGTCGCGCAGGTAGCGGGAGACCGGGCAGTCATCCATGTAGCCCCAGCCGCCATGCACCTGGATCGCCATGTTCGCGACTTCCGAACCCGTCTCGGTTGCATGGAGCTTCGCCATGGACAAGGCGCCGAGATCGTCGCGGCCCTGATCGACCAGCCACGCGGCGCGGTAGGTGACGAGCCGGGCGCTGTCCACTTTGAGCGCCATCTTGGCGATCATCTCCTGCACGAGCTGGAGCCGGCCGATGCTGCCGCCGAACGCCTGCCGCGACTTCGCATAGGCGATCGAGTGGTCGAGGCTCGCCTGTGCGAGGCCCAGCGAGCAAGCCGACAGGAACAGGCGTGCTGCCTGGTAGCCCTTGTGCAGCACGAAGCGTCCGCCATGCTTCTCGCCGATGATTGCGCTTTCGGGCAGGCGGCAGTCGTCCAGATAAAGCGGACGCGTGTCGGAGGAACGCCAGCCCATCTTGCGGTACTTTTCGCCCCGCGTGTAGCCGGGGGTGTCGTTGGGGACGAGGAAGAGCGTGTACTGCTTGCGCGGCGCATCCTTGGCGCTCGACACCGCGAGAATGATGGTGAAGGACGAGATGTCTGTGCCCGGATTGGTGATGTAGGCCTTCTCGCCGGTCAGCGACCACATGCCGGCGGAAATCTCGGTCGCACGCGTCTTGAAGCCGGCGGTGTCGCTGCCGGCATCCGGCTCGGTGCCGGCAATCGAGCAGATCTTCCTGCCGGCGATGATGTCCGGCAGCCAGGTGCGTTTCTGCTCCTCGGTGCCGAAGCGGGCGACAGTCAGGCCCGTTGCCATCGACACCATGGTCGATACGGCGATTGACTGGTCGGCCCGCGCGAGTTCCTCGATCGCGAGCACCGCCTCAAACACGCCAAGACCCATTCCGCCAAGCTCCTCGGGGAACGGGATCGAGGTGATGCCCATCTCGCCGACCTTGTGGAACAGGTCCGCTGGGAACACGCCATCGCGGTCCAGCTGCTCCGCGCGCGGAGCAATCTCGGCCTGTGCAAATTCGCGCACGCGTTCCTGCAACGCCCGCTGATCGGGCGTCAGATCGAAATTCATGTTTCCCCTCCCTATTGGCCTGCCGCCCCTCCTCGGCGGTGGCTTTCGCCGCGGCCCTAGCTGTTGTGTATCCTGGCTTTCAGCCGATCTCCCGGTATTGCCGCCAGCGCGCGCGTTGCCATCTCGATTAGGGCGTCAGCGACCTCGTCGGCCGTCCAGACCCCGTCCGGCGAATACCACTTGGTGACCCAGTGGACCGCGCCCAGCAGCATGAACATTGCAAGCTTCGGATTGAGCGGCAGGATGCTGCCGTCCTGAATTCCTTCCTCGACCAGACGGCGCATGCGCTTTTCGAACTCGTCGCGCAGCTGCATGATGTGCTTCGCCTGATCGCCGGTCAGCGAATTCTCTTCGAGGATGAGGACCGGCACGCCCATGGAGCCGATCATCTCGCGCAGGTAGGTCGACATGCCGATCTGGATTTTCTCCAGCCCGGTCGTGCCTTCGCGCTCGCCCTTGTCGACGCTCTCGCGGGCGATCTCCATTGCCTCTTCGTGGCAGGCATAGAGCAGGTCCTGCTTGCTCTGCACGTAGCGATAAAGGGCTGCCTTGCTGACGCCGAGCCGTTCGGCGACGTCGTCGAGCGTCGCCCCGTGGCTGCCACGGCGATTGAAGACTTTCGCAGCCTCTCTGATGATCGCCTTGCGCTTGGTTTCGAGAACCTCTTCCCGAGCCGGCAGCGCGCTTGCCCAGCGTGACATCGTCTCACTCCCCGCGGATGACCTTGCGTCATCCATCGACATATTACCTACCAGACACAAAAATGACCGTCAATTGATTAATGTGACTCCGGAGTAACTTTAGTGTCTGGTGAGGAAAGCAAGGGGCAGCATAGGTTGCGCTCGGCGAGGTTCTTCCGTCAGATGAGGGATCGGGTTCGGGAGAGGAAAGCTCAGTGGCAAAGCTCGTATACGCGTTGAATGTCTCCCTCGACGGATATGTCGATCACATGAAGTTCGTGCCGGATCCGGTGCTCTTCCACCACTTCATCGAAGACGTGCGCAGTCTGTCAGGCATGGTCTACGGGCGCCGGATGTACGAAATCATGCGGTACTGGGATGAGGAACAGCCCGGGTGGACGGATGCCGAACGCGAATATGCGGTGGCATGGCGCGGCCGGCCCAAGTGGGTCGTCTCCCGCACGATGGAACAGGTCGGTCCGAACGCCACGCTGTTGGCGACGGCCTGGAGGCTGAGGTCGCGGAACTCAAGGCTGCCTTCGAAGGGACGATCGAGGTTGCAGGCACAAAGATCGCCGCACACCTCGGTGACGCCGGTCTCATCGATGAATATCGGCTTTATGTGCACCCGGTTGTGCTTGGCGGCGGCACGCCATTCTTTCCGCGCGCACGCCCCCGCCTGCGGCTCGCCGATTTCGTGCAGATCGGAGAGGAGGTGATCCGGCTGACATATCTTCCGGGGTAACTAGTGACCCGCGATGGCCCGGAGGTCGTCGATCGCACCGGGAGCTGCCGCCAGCACGGGGGCACCCTTGGTGAGGGAGACGCCTTCGACCGGGAAGGGGAGGAACCAGCCGCCCGCTTCGCGCACGAGGCAATAGCCGGCAAGGCAGTCCCAAGCATGCATGTAGGGCTCGTAGTAGCCGACGAGACGGCCGGCGGCGACATAGGCGAGCATCAGCGCGCCGGAGCCGTTGCGGATGAAGGTGCCGCCCGCGCCAAGCAGGTCCTCGACTACCTTTGCTACGACCTGCGGCGCAACATAGTGGTTGGCGCCGATGCCCGTGACCGCGTTGCGGATCGTCCGGGTGGCGTCGAGCGAGAGCGGCGTG
>Ga0182741_1002824_pt1 | contig 19472 bp, 14 predicted proteins | sample eDN5th37CBELigOP_FD_128874 | JGI IMG/M metagenome (GOLD analysis project Ga0182741, IMG submission 128874) | Enriched Organic Plus compost microbial communities from Emeryville, California, USA - eDNA 5th pass 37_C BE-Lig OP (version 2) (version 2) ... | reverse complement strand
GCCGTTGAAGTCCTGCCGCCAGGGTAGCCATTGGGCGCGGATGACAACACGGGCATATGAGGCCGCCACAGGGTCGGCGCTACGGGACCCCGGGCCCATAGTCAGCCCTGTCGCAAGAGAGGGCGATTCCCGCTGGCGTGTGCCAGTGGGAATCGCCTACTTCTCCTTCGACGGGTTTTCGGGTCGGTCAGTCGCCGCTCGGGTCGTTCGGGTCGGTATTGTCGAAGACCTCCTGACCGTCGTCGATGCCATCGCCATCGGTATCGGGATTGTTCGGGTCCGTGAAGTAGACGTTGGTCTCATCGTCGTCGTAGAGACCGTCGTTGTCGGAGTCGGCTCGCTCGTTCATGACGTTCGGGTCGGTACCGTCGAACACCTCCTGGCCGTCGCCGATGCCATCGCCGTCGGTATCGGGGTTGTTCGGATCGGTGCGATAGATGTCCGTCTCGTCGTCATCGTAGAGGCCATCGCCGTCCGAATCGGTCCGGGCCTCCTCCGTGCCCATGGAGGGCGCCTCGTCCGTCGCCTCCGCGGTCGTCATCCCACCTTCCTCCGGCGCGCCCGGGGCGTCCCCCGGATCCGCCTCGTCGGGCTCGGGCGGTGCGCCGGCGTCCGGCATCTCCTCAGCGTCAGGCTGCACCGGGGCGGCCGCAGTGGCACATGCCGGGTCCTTCCGCTCCTCCGCGAGGGCGTTGTCCTGCGCGACCAGGTCACGCATCTCGGGGGTCACGCATTCCAGATCGTCGGGCGTGATCGTGCGCCAGACATACCCTGGCAGGCACTGGTCGGGACCGAACTCGCACTCCTGGGTGGCGCAGGCGGGATCCCTGCGCTCCTCGGCGAGGGCGTTGTCCTGCGCGACCTGCTCGCGCGTCTCCGGTGTCACACAGACGAGGTCATCGGGCGTGTTGACGCGCCACACGTAGCCCTGCAGGCATACCCATCGGCGGCCCAGCCGCCAATCGCGCCCCAGGGGTAGTCCGTCCAGATGGCGCGGTTGAGGATCACGTCAGCGTGGGGGGTGCTCCCCTGCCAGATCGCCAATGCCTGCTCGGCGGTGATCATCGGGCTCGCCCAGGCCGAAATCTCGTAGCCGCGGCCGGGGTAGTTGGCGATCTCCCTGGGCTTGTCCCACATCAGGGGCCACGTCGCCTGGTTGTTCAGGTCGTAGCAGCCGCCCGTCCAGTTCCCGTTGTTCGACCAGCTGTGGAGGTTGCCGTTGCAGGCTGCCTCGGGGTGGTTCGTGGCGAGGTCGGCGACGTGCGCCTTCGCGACCTGGGTCAGCTCGTCCGAAACCGGGATCTCCGGCAAGCCATTCTCCCGCCGGTAGGCGTTGATGGCCTCGGCGATCCCGGCCGTGGTCGATTGGGCCGCCGCGGCCGGCGTCCGGCGCGGATCCAGACCGAGCCCCAGGAACAGCGCCGCGATGCCACCGCCGAGCACCCCACGCACGACATGGCGCCGGGTGGTCGTCTCGGCCAAACCCCCTGATGGGCGGCGATCTCGCTCTGGGGGGAACGTCGCTGAGCGATGCGCCGGGTGAGGCGATCGAAACGGGAAGCGTCCATGGCAACCTCCGAGAGGGACTCCCCTCTCAATCACGCAGTGCGCAAATGGAAGCAGGTAGCACGAACCGGCCAGGCTTGCGGCAAGCGTCGCAGCAGCTGGTCCGAGGTATGTCTTTGAATGCGATTGAGGCCCAACGTTCGCTGGATAGTGCGCCTCGCGAGGCCTTCAGTCAAGCGGTCCACGAGGAGGACTAGCCCTCGCAAGTAACGGGGGGACACGACAACCCATCGGACGTCTCCCGTGGTGGGGAGGGTGCACCAGCGAATCCGGGCAGATTGCCCGTATATTCATCGATTTCCAGATAGGCGCTACCGATCGGCCGCGAACCGGTGATAGCGTGGTCAGCATCGGGGATGTGGGAATGACGCAGACAGCGAAGGGAATGACTCGTGCTCCCGAAACCCAGGTATCTTGGCCCCGACTACGCCGCCCAGTTCGCCGACCCCAGCGTGATCGCCGCCTATCACCATCGCCCGCCGTACCCCGCCGAGATCTTCACGGTGCTGGATCGCCTCATCGTCGACGCTCCACGCACCGTGCTCGACCTCGGCTGCGGCACGGGAGCGATCGCTCGCCCCGTCGCCGACCGGGTCGACCGCGTCGACGCCATCGACCCTTCAGCCGGCATGCTGGCCAGGGCCAGGCAGATGCCAGGAGGAGACCACCCCCGGATCTCCTGGGTATGCTCGAGCGCCGAGGATGTCCATCTTCATGGCCCATACGCGCTGGTGACGGCCGGGGCCAGCCTGCACTGGATGGAATGGGACGTCGTGCTACCGCGCGTTGGGGACGCGATGAGCCCGAACGCGGTGCTCGCCATCATCGACATCACGCACGACACCATTCCTGTCCCGTGGAGCGAGGAGCTTCATCAGCTTGTCGTCCAGTACTCGACCAATCGCGAGTTTCGTCCCCATGACGTGGTGGCTGAGATCGAGCGGCGAGGCCTGTTCACCAGGACCGGGGAACACCAGACGGCACCGTTCACCTTCACGCAGCCCGTGAGCGACTACATCGAGTCATTCCACGCGCGCAACGGATTCTCACGCGATCGGATGGCGCCCGAGGCAGCATCCGCGTTCGACGAAGCGCTTGCCGCCGTGGTCTCCCCGCATGCCTCGAACGGTCTGGTCACCCTTCGCCTCGTCGGCATGGTCCGGTGGGGCGTGCCGGGGCCACGCGCCGGTTCCTGACGGGTTGCTCTCAGGCGGACCGGAGCTCGTGGGCCTCGGACGATCGAGGTCCACGAGTCGGACAGCGACCTGACGTGCCGGCTTCGGGGCGGTGAAGGCTCACCACGCGAAGCCGGCAGGTTCCCGCATGTCACGCAATGGCCGGGATCAGCTCCGGAAGCCGTCGAGCAGTCGCTCGGAGAAGATCTTCGCGATCGTGTAGATCGCCTGCATGGGGTTGGCACCGACCGAGGTGGGGAAGATGCTGCTGTCCATCACGTAGACGTTGGGCACCTCCTCGCCGTTGACCGCCCACAGGCGGTGGTTCAGCGACACCACGCCCCGGCCATGCGGCCCCATCTTGTTGGTGGCCTGGAGGTGCGCGGACGTGAGGACGGTGCGATTGGGCAGGAACTGGAGGTTCTGCTCCACCAGATCGGCCTGACTGATGTCGGTCAGGCAGGTACCCACCATCGGATCGAAGTCCGGCAGCCCCAGGACATTCTCGTTGGTGGGGATGACGACCTTCTTCGCACCGGCGAGGAACATCATGCGGATGCCGATGGCGACGCCGATCCGGAACCGGTCCTTGTCGGCGTCACTCAGGGTGTACTGCAGCACCGTGTCCCCACTCTCGTCGAGCACGATGCGGTTGTTCTCCGACGGGGTGTCGACGAGCATGCAGCCGAAGCCGGCGTAGTCGTTGAAGTTCACCAGCTCGTCGTAGACCTGCTTGCCGCTGCCAGGAATCAGCAGGGCACCATACCCGGGCAGGCCGCCCATCGTCTCGTAGATGAAGCCGGGCGTCACACCGAAGGCCGCGCAGAAGGTGGCGCTGTCGAGCCCTTCGAGCAGGTTGATGGTGTGCTCGAACAGGCCGAGGATCGGCAGCGACGATGGAGGATGAGCCCACGACCAATCAACGGGTTGGCGACGGCCTGGTTGCTGCTGGCCGTGTTGAGCAGAATCCGGGTCGTGCCGATGGTGCCGGCGGCCAGCACGACGGCGTCGGCCTCGATGCTGACGGACTCACCGGGCTGGATCCCGAGGTTCGAGGGATCGACGATCGTGTTGCCGTACTCGGTCCACGGCTCCGTCACATGCAACCGCACGCCGATCGCCCGCGTGCCGCTGTCGTCGAAGAGGATCTCGTCGACGATGGCGTCGGGGATGATGCCGAGCGGATTCCGGGTGTCGGCGATGGCCGGGTAGATGAGCTGGCGAGCGGCGTCCAGCTTGTCGTCGACCGGTGAGGGGGAGTCACCGACGGGGAAGCGGTTCAGGTGGTAGAGTGCGGGATCGACGCCATAGGCGGCCACGCCTTCCCAGAGCACCCTGTTGTCGTTGTTGAGCTCGGATTCGGACAGCGTCCGGGTGCCGATCGTGGTCCTCACCCAGTCGTAGGCGGTGGCGAGTCGCTCGGTCGAATAGGCGCTGTCCATCAATCCATCCTCGATCCAGGCGTTGATGCGATCCTGGATCGTCGCCTCGAGCGGCGAGAAGGTGAGATCGATGTTGACGGTGGAGCCGCCACCGAGGGTCTCGCCACTGCGGATGATGATCCCGTTGTCGCTCGTCATCGCCTGGGAGTTCTTGTACATGAGGCGGGGATAGTTGCGCGTCATCATGGATCCCCAGACGACGAACGGCCCCTTTTCGATCAGAACGACGCGCTTGCCGGCCGCCTGGAGCTGGCTCGCCACGGTCGCGCCGCCGGGGCCGCTCCCGACCACCAGGCAGTCGATCGGTCCGTCGCGATGACTGATCCGTTTCTGGTCAGCGTCGTAAGCCAGCCGGCTGGGCGCGATGGCCGGCGCGTGCCGCCTGGCATAGACCTCGGGATGATTGACGAACACGGGCGGCGCGAGGAAGTCCGCCAGGGGCTCGGCGATCGGGAGATCCCAGATCGAGGAGAGGTAGGCCTCCCGCAGCACCGCGGCGGTCTGGGTCGACAGGGGGCCGGCACTGCCCTCGAAGAAGAACGAGAAGAGCGGTGCCCTGAGCGACGGGTCCATGCCCCCGAAGCCACCCGGGGTCTCGATGAACGCCCGCACGGCCGGGTCGGATGCAGCGGCCAGCTGATCGTAGAACGGCAGGGCCGCCGGCTGCGTCATGCCACCGAGCACGTCCGCGAGCGGCGACTGCAGGAAGGATTCGAGCATCCCCTTGCTTACGTCGGCCGCGATCGCGGCGATGGTCGGCTCCACCTCTGGTGGCAGCCCGAGCTCCGACAGCGGGAACCAGAGGTCGAACAGGGCCTCATGGGTTCTTGCGACATCGTCCGCGCCGACGCTCGCGGAGGGTATCTGGGCGTGGGCAGATGGCAGCTCGGCCACCGCCATTGCCGCGGCGAACGCCGCGAAGAACTGCCTGCGATTGAGGAGAAACGAGGGCAAGGAAGAACCGTCGTGCATCACATCTCTCCAGAAGCGATCCCGCCAGGCCGTGCCTTCCGACAACGGCATGCTCGGCACGCCGCGATGGGCGAATGCCTGGACGAACCAGCGAGTCCACGACCCCGGTGAAGGAATGACGATCCCTCGCGATTTCGACCGACGGATCGTACGGTTGGGGTCTGGAGATGAGGAGATCCATCTGGAGATGATCTTACGGCGCTGGACCGCTTCCGGGTAGATGTCGACGGCCGTCCCTCAGGCCGGATGACCGCGATACCGACGAGCCCTGGTGTGCAACGGTCGAAGGCATCGCACGCGACGGATGTCTTCGGTCAGCGGGGATTGCCGCCGGAGAAGCACGCGTCGTCGTGGGCTCTAGCCGGGATCACGTGTGCATTCGCGTACGTGGTGCGGACATGAGCCGGGGGCGGGGTCGATGGCGCCCCTCGCCCCCGGCATCCCAGCACCGATTGGTCGCTGGCGGCGATCACCAGACCACGCGCTGCTTCCTGATCGCTTCCTCGTATTCGGCGCGGGCGTCGTTGACGGCCTGCTCCCCGCTGACCTCGGCAATGGGCACATCCCACCAGCCCTCGTAGTTGGGCACACGCGGATCGGCGTCGATCTCGACGCAGACGACGGCGACGCGGCTTTCGGCCTTCGCGTCCTCGAGCGCCTGGCGCAGCTCGTCGGCGGTGGTGGCGCGGAATGCACGGGCTCCCAGACTCTCGGCGTTGGCGGCGAAGTCGACCGGCACCACCGGGCCGTCCAGCACTCCACCCTCGCTGCGGAAGCGCAGCTCGTTGCCGAACGACGGCGTGCCGGAGCCCATCTGCAGACCGTGGATGCTCTGGTAGCCGTGGTTGTCGACGACCACCACGACGAACTTCACGCCCTCCTGGACAGCGGTGACGATCTCGGTGTTCAGCATGAGGTAGGAGCCGTCACCGATCATCACGAAGACCTCGCGGGTCGGGTCGGCCATCTTCACGCCGAGCCCGGCCGGAATCTCATACCCCATCGTGCTGAAGCCGTACTCGACGTGGTAGCCCTTGGGATCGCGCGTGCGCCAGAGCTTGAGCAGGTCGCCGGGCATGCTCCCGGCGGCGTTGATGACGACGTCGCGCTCGCCGGCGGCCTCGTTGACGAGTCCCAGCACCTGCGCCTGGGAGAGCTTCCCGCCGGTGCCCTCGATCGACCGGAGACGATCGACCTCGGCCTCCCACTCCTTCTTGAGCGCCTGGATCGGCTTGCCGCTCTCGTAGATGTCGCGCACGGTGCCCTCACCGCGGAGCACCTCGGCCAGCGCCTCGAGTGTCGCCTTCGCGTCGCCGATGAGGGGCAGGCCGTTGAGCTTGTGGGCGTCGAGCCCGGCGACGTTGATGCCGATCACGCGGGCCCTGGGGTTCTGGAAGGCGGTCTTGGAGGCGGTGACGAAGTCGCCCAGGCGGGTGCCGACCGCGATGATGACGTCGGCGTCACGCGCGACGCGGTTGGCGGCGAGCCCACCGTTGACGCCGATCGGGCCGAGATTCCAGGCGTGGTCCCAGGGGATGGCTCCCTTGCCGGCCTGCGACTCGGTGACGGGGATGCCGAATTCGGTGGCGAAGTCGTCGAGGGCTGCGCTGGCGCCGCTGTAGATGACACCGCCACCGGCGATGATGATCGGGTTGTCACTCTCGGAGATGAGGCGGGCGGCCTCGAGCAGGGCATCTTCGGGCGGGACCGGACGTCGGATCTTCCAGACGCGCTCGGCGAAAAACGCCTCGGGGTAGTCGAACGCCTCGGTCTGGGTGTCCTCGGGCAGGGCGAGGGTGACGGCGCCGGTCTCGGCTGGGTCGGTGAGCACGCGCATGGCCTCGGGCAGGGAAGCGAGCAGCTGATCGGGCCGGACGATGCGATCGAAGAACTTCGAGACGGGCCGGAAGGCGTCGTTCACGGAGACGTCACCGGCGAGGGTGTACTCGAGCTGCTGGAGCACGGGATGCGGAGCGCGATTGGCGAAGGTGTCGCCAGGCAGAAGCAGCACGGGCAGCCGGTTGACGGTGGCGAGGGCGGCACCGGTGACCATGTTGGTGGCGCCGGGTCCGACGCTGGAGGTGCAGGCGAAGGTCTGGAGCCGGTTCTTCATCCTGGCGTAGGCGGCAGCGGTGTGGACCATCGCCTGCTCGTTCTGGGGTCGGTAGTAGCGGAGCAGGTCGCGATGCTCCTCCAGCGCCTGGCCGAGGCCGGTGACGTTACCGTGCCCGAAGATGCCGAACACGCCGGCGAAGAAGGGCTGGACCTCGCCATCGCGCTCGACCTTCTGCGCGGCGAGGTAGCGCACGAGCGCCTGTGCCATCGTTGCCCGGATCGTGGTCATCTGCGTCCTCCTGCTTCGAAATGCTGTCATCCACCAAACGTGCACGAACGCTCGGATGTGGCTGTTCTGGTCGGCCGAAGCGTCTCCCTGGTCCATTATCCAGTGCCCGCCCAGCCACACAATGGAGCACTCGACATCCCATCACGATGCGGTAGTGAGCACCGCCGAGCCTGTCACCTGACAGATACATTCGCACCATCCAGTGCCAGGCGAGCTCATTTTGAACTTCGATTGACACCGTGTAACCAGCCACATACCATGTTGAGGGACCAATAGGCGACGTAAAACTCATCACTGGCAACTGGCACGATACGGCGAACAGCAGGCACCCCACTTCCGACCGGTTCGTGTGTGCCCATCGTCTTACGTTCAGTGACCATGCTAGGACAGATACGGTATGGGAACCACGACGCGACGCGACCTTCTGCGCTCTGCCGCGGCACTCGGGGTGGGCCTGGGCATCGGGATCGGAACAGCCCCGCCAACGGCTGCCGGCCCGGAGACTGGTGCGATCGAAGATCTTCGCCGCAGACTGGACGGCACGGTCCTGCTTCCCGGCGATCCCGGATTCACTGCTGCCAGCGCGCCTGCCAACGTTCGCTATCGTGACGTAGAACCGAGCGTCGTGGCGCAGTGTGCCAGCGAAAACGATGTCGTCACCTGCATCCAGTGGTCGCAGGAGAACGGCGTTCCCCCTGTTGGGCGAGGAGGGGGCCACAGCTACGCCGGCTTCTCGACCAACAACGGCCTGGTTCTCGACCTCAGTCAACTCAACTCCATCGACATCGACTACAGCGAGGGAACAGCGGTTGTCGGTGGCTCCGCCAGCAATGGCGATCTGCTCGACACCATGCAGGACGGTCCCTTCTTTCTCCCGGCGGGGTCATGCCTGGGTGTTTGCATCGGTGGATTCACGCTCGGTGGCGGCATTGGCTACAACACGCATTGGGCCGGTCTGACCTGCGACCACCTGCTGTCATCGCGGGTCGTCACGGCGTCAGGCGAGTTGCTCGAGATCGACGATTCGAACCACAGTGATCTCTTCTGGGCGGCCCGCGGTGGTGCAGGCGGCAGCTTTGGTATCCACACCTCGTTCACCTTCGATCTCCAACAGGCGCCGGAAGAGATCGCCTATTATCGCCTCGACTGGCGGGGCGCAGAGGCCGCTACCGCGGTCCTCTCGGCGTTTGACCTCCTGATGCAGACTGCGCCTCCCGCGTTCAACGCATCCACGATGGCCCAGGCCACCGAGGTGGGGGACGGCGGTCCCAGCGAGGCAATCGACACCTTCTCGCGGGGCCAGTACATCGGGCCGATGGATGAGCTTCGTGAGTTGGTCGGCCCGTTGCTGGAGGCCGCAACGCCGGTCAAGTCGACGTTCGAGGTCATGACGTTCTGGGATATGCAGCAGCTCCTCGCGAGGTCGGAGACGAAACCGCACAGCTTCGGCGATTACTCACGATACGTGGCGGATCCGATTCCCGAAAGCGCCATGAGCAAGATGGTCGAGCTCCTCACCCAGTGTCCGAGCCGGACCGAGACCAGCAATGGCCAGCTCTGGTCGCTCGGCTGGACCGGCGGCGATGTCGTCAACTCCATCGGCCGCACGGAGACGGCATATGTGCACCGGGACTCGAAATACCTCTACCGCCCGACCCCCGAATGGTCGATCGATACACCGGACTCCGTCGCGGAGGAGCTGGTGGCCTGGACCAACGAGGTGATCGCGGTAGCAACTCCGCATACGCCCAACGAGAGCTACCAGAACTTCCCCAATCTCCAGATCAAGGACTGGCAGCAGCAGTACTACGCGGAGAACTTCGAACGCCTCGTCGACATCAAGACCAAGTACGACGACGGTAACCTGTTCCAGAATGCACAGAGCATCCCACCCCGGAGGCTCGTCAAACGGGCGGACGCACCATCGGCCTAGACCCACGGGAGGCCACACGGCCCTCCTCTACGAATTGGCATACCTGACGATCACGATCGGTCGCCGCCCTGCAGGGAGTCGCGGCGGCCAGCCATGCCGTTGATCTTCATCTCGATGTCCTGCCAGCCTTCCAGGCCGGCGACCTGATCCTCGGTCCAGGTGTCGCGCACCCAGGCGTAGCGCGGGTCGTCGGCCGGCTGCATGGTGCGCTCCGCCTCGTCGCCGGCCAGCACGTTCAGGTAGTAGCCAGTGTAGCCATGGGCGACGCAGAAGGCGTGGTAGCCCTCAGGCACCAGCAGCAGGTCACCGTCGTGGATGGTCCACGCGTGGTCATAGGTATCGCCGTAGAGCCGCTGGAGCGCGAAGCCATCCTCGGGATGGATGCGGTAGTAGTAGATCTCCTCGAGGTCGGCCTCGTCCGGCATGCGGCTGACGTCGTGCTTGTGGGGCGGGTAGCTGCTCCAGTTGCCGCTGGGGGTGAAGACCTCGACCACCAGCAGGCGATGGGCGGGGAACTCCGGCTTGATGATGTGACTGATCTGGCGTGCGGCGTTGCCCGAGCCGCGGATCTCGACCTCGATATCGTCGGGAGTGATCGCCCGGGCCGGGAAGACCTCGGTCGCGCGGGAGCGGCAGATGGCGATCTCGAGCCCCTGGTCCGTCTCGATGCGGACATCCGAGCCGACCGGCAGATACACGGCGGTGGGCTTGCCGTCGAAAACGGTACCCGGGCGAGCGATGTACCACTCCTCCTCGCCGACGCCCACGACGCCGTCGCCGACCATGGGGACGATGCAGAGCTCGTCGTCGGGGGAGGAGAAGGAGAACGTCTCGCCCTCGGAGAGGCGCCGGACCTCGAGACCGATGTACTCCCAGCCGGCCTGCTCCGGTCCGACCGCGATCACCTGTCCGGAGTCACCGGGATTGCTCGACTTCAGCAGCAGCTCGCTGGCGGGTTTCATGGTCGCTCCTTTTCGCTCGGACATCCGTCGGCCGATAGATGCATTCTGTCATGTCGAGGTGGGGGAGTCAGGCGCTCGTGCCGGGCGAGACGACTCCGCTGGTGATCCACGGGTGGTTGGTGACGAGGGCCGGCACAGGACCGGGCCGCAGGGCGCGCGGGTCGAAGCGGGCGACACGATTTCTCCAAGACGGGTTCCCGCCCTGCGGCCGGTCCGCCCCGGCGACGGACCGACACGAGGTCGGTCCCTACCCGATGGCGGGTCTGACCCCGCGACGGATCGCGAGGCCGGTCCTACGAGGTGGCGGGGGGCTCGAAGAGGCCGGGCCAGCCCGGGACACGGGCCTCGACGTCCGCCATGGCGACAGGCCTGCCGTCACGCCAGGACATCTCGGCGGCGTAGGCGAGCAGGAGCGCGGCGCGCCCGTCGGCGCCCGTCACGGCGACCTCGCGGTCGTGCGCAACCGCCGAGACGAACGATTCGAGCTCGGCAACGTAGGCGGCCCCGAAGCGATTGAGGAAGAACCAGTGGTGATCCTGGGTGACGCCCTCGCGGTGGAAGCGCCGCACCGGTGTCGCCTGGGCGTCGTCGACGAAGATCGCCCCGCCCGAGCCGAAGACCTCGGTGCGAACATCGTAGCCGAAGGCGGAACGGCGGCTGTTCTCGATGGTGGCAATCGCTCCCGAGGGGAATTTCAGGGTCACGACCGAGGTGTCGATGTCGCCGATGGCGCGGATCGCGTTGCTGACGAGCGTCGAGCCGAGCGCGAAGAGCTCGACCGGCTCCTCCCCCATCAGCCAGCGGACACAGTCGAAGTTGTGGACGACCATGTCGCGGAAGAAGCCGCCGGAGCGCGCGAGATAGTCGGGCGAGGGCGGCTCCGGATCGCGCATCGCGTCGTGGATCATCTCGATGCGGCCGACGCCGCCGGCCTGGATGTACTCCCAGGCGGCCTGATAGCCACGATCGAAGTGCCGTTGAAAGCCGACCTGCATGCGAACGCCGGCCCGCTCGACGGCGGCGATGGCCTCGTCGGTGGTGGCGAGATCGAGGGCGATCGGCTTCTCGGTGAAGATGTCCTTGCCGGCCGCGGCGGCGGCGATGATGCAGGGCGCGTGGGTGTCGGTGGGCGAGGCGATCACGACGGCATCGATATCGGGGTCGTCGAAGGCGGCGCCGGGATCGGTGGCGACCTTCGGCACACCGAAGTCGTCCGCGAGCTGCCGGGCGAGATCCTCGCGCGGGTCGACGATCATGGCGAAGGTGCCCAGGTGGCCGAGACGGACGAGCGAACGGGCGTGGACCTCGCCGATGCGGCCGATGCCGATGAGGGCAACGTTGGGTTTGGCTGTCATGTGATGCTCACCCCCTTCTGGAAGAGCCAGGCGAACGTCATCGTCATGCCCCATGGCACTATGTCATTTCGACCGAAGCGCGCGCCAGCGCGCGAGATGGAGAAATCGCGGCAAGACTGGCAGAACGACCCGATGCCTCGCCCCATTCGATTCGATCCCGCGGCGCTCCCCGAGCGCGGGCCCGGAACGACAGAGGCAACGTCGCAGCGGGGCTGGATTGTCCTTGCCCTGCGAGCCAGCCGCTCCAGGTGACACCCCGATTGCACTCGAGGTGGCCACCGCGGGGTCGGCGCGATCGCTTCAGTCACCTCACATATTCGCAAGCTGGCGCTCGATGTACTCGCGATTCTGACGGGCGGTCTCGGTGGGGTCGCCCTTGCAGGTGTCCTGCTCGACGACAACCCAGCCCTCGAACCGGCTCGACACCAGGGTCGAGAGGATCTCGGGGATCTCGGCGGAGCCTTCCCCCAGCGGAGAGAAGATGACGTGCCGCAGCGCCTCGAGGAAGCTCCAGCGCTTCTCCTTCGCCTCGGCCAGCACGTCGGCATCGACGTCCTTGAGATGGATGTAGCCGATCGCGTCCGGGTTCTGGCGCAGGAAGGCGAGCGCGTTGCCGCCACCGTAGGCGTAGTGGCCGGTGTCGAAGCAGAGGTCGACGCGGGAGGTGTCGACGTGCTCCATGAGGGCGTCGAGCTCGGCGGGGGTCTCGATCCAGGTGCCGACGTGGTTGTGGAAGTGGATGCTGACACCGTGGCGCCCGGCAACCTCGGCGACGGCATGGAGATTCCCGGCCATTTCGGGGTAGGTCTCCGGCGGCAGCGAGGCCGAGCCATCGGGGGGAACCTGGCCGGCGATGGCGATACGCTCGGGCCGGCCCGGCTCCGCGACCACCATGTCGCGACAGTCGAGCGATGCCAGCAGGGCGGCGCGCCGGTCGATGGTATCGAGGACATCCTGGGCGAGCGGACCGGAGACGAGGTCGACCGGCTGGTAGGTGCCACACCAGGCGATGCCACGCCTGCCGGCCTCGTCGAGGAGGACCTGCGGGTCATCGCCGAAGCTGGGGTTGTACTCCATGGCGGTGTACCCGGCCTGCCGGGCGAGGTCGAGGATGTCGGGGAAGGGAACGGCGCCCTCGGCCCCGAGATCGATGTTGTTCCAGTTCACGGAGGCGGTCGCGACCTTCAGCATGGTCTGTCTCCTGAATCGATCGGTTCATGGTGCGGGGCGCTGCACATTGTGGAAGGTCGCCCCGGTCGGCACTCCCGGCATCGCATCAATGCCCTGTTCCTGCGGATGGAATGGGGGCATTATCGGGAACGGCCGGACGGCGTGCAAGCGAGCATGAGGCTGGCGGGGTCAGGGCTCGATAAGCTGGCGCCCGTCGCCTTGTCCCGGCGGATCGCCAGTTCGCCCGACATGCCGCAACGAGGCGTGTGCCTGTGATGGGTCGGGCGAGGTGAGGCGTCCCCGGGACGCTCGGGGGCAGATCCAGGCGACCGATCCCCTCCCGGATCCAGCGGAAGCGACCGTCATGCAGGCAGATGCGCGGCAAGCGGCACACCGATCTGGCGCGCAATGTCGACATCCAGCCTCCCCCACCCGTACCAGGCGGGCAGGAGTCGAGAACACCTCGACCTCTACCGGCTCGCCCGGGAGCAGGCTCCCATTGCGACGGACGACACCCTGGAGCTGGTCGCTGCCGGTCATCCGTCAGGTAGCAGGCCACGACGATACCGGTATCGGGAACCATCGGTACCACGTCTCCTCACGGAGCTTGGGCAGGCCTCGAGCGGCCCCTCTGCCGGGCACACACCGAGGGACCGGACGACATCCCGGACACATCGACCGAGCGAGTCCAATGGCTCCGGATACCGTCATCCTGCGTTCCGATACACCGCGACCGAGGGACAGTCGATCGATCGCATCACGCAAAATCTTCATGTTTCGTTGCAAGAAACATCAGGTTCGGTTCAGGTTTGGGGTCGATACTGAGGATCGAAGGGCAGCCAAAGACGCTATTCCCGGCGTCGCTCTTCTCTCCTCCCCCCAATCCCTTGAACGGCGGCGGCGCCTCATCGGGCGCCGCCGCCGTTCCTGTTGGCTTTCGTTCAAGGCCCAGCCCGTGCCGGCGTCTCGCGATCAGCCTTCGGGTGTAGCGTAGGGCTCCTGCGGCAGGAGCTGCTGGCGCAGACCGACACCGTCCGCCTCGCTCCAGCTCTCGACCACCTTGCCGCACTCGATCCGGTAGATGTTGATACCGGTCCACTCGGCGGCGTTGCCCGTCGGCTCGATCCCGAAGAACGGACCGGTCTGGGTGCCGGTGAGCGTCCAGCGGATCACCACCATGTCGTCCTCGACGATGACGTCATCGAACGTCATGACCATGTCAGGGAAGGCCACGAAAAACGCATCGGTGCTGGTCTTGAGCGCCTCCACGCCGGTGGTATCCGTTCCCTGTCCCCAATGGTGCACGACGTCCGGGTGGGCGTAGGCATCGAACTGGTTGAGATCCCTGGTGTTCCAGACGTCGAGGTACCGCTGGGCGACGTCTGCCGTCTCCTCACGGGACAGGGCCGGACACGCGTCCGGCGTAGCCTCCTGCGACGCGGCGGTCACCGTGGAGAGGACGCTGGCGACGACCACCGCCAGCAGAGCCAGGATTCGGCGCATGATGCTCACACCTTTCGCGTTAGGTTTTTCCATTTTTCCGAGACCCGTCGATCCATCGTACACGAGCGAGGGCCGCAGGCGACAGGGGGCTGGATGGAATCGATCGATTCCATCCAGCGCCGGTTGGCTCAAGCTCGTCCCAGCGCGATGGCCGGCGAGAGGCCGAGCAGCACTCCGGCTTCCTTCAGGAACGCGTCAGCAGGATGCGGGCGCCGTGGGCAGGGATGTCGGGCAGGACGGCCTCGCCGCCACTGACGGTGACCCGCACGGCGGGATCGAGTGCGTCCACCAGCTCGGTACCGTCCATCCCGGCCAGGGGGATGGAGATGGGGACGGGCTCGGGGGCCGCATTGATGGCGACCACCGCGACGCTCCCCTCCGCTCGACGCAGAAACGCGAGCTGGTCCGAGGCGACAGCGCATTGCTCGTAGCTGCCATGGCGAAGCGCCGGCGACTCCTGCCTGACGCGGGCGAGCGCGCGGATCGTCGCCTCGAGCTCCGGATGAGGCATCGCCGCAGCATCGACCGGCCAGGTCAGTGCCGGGCGCAGCGGCGAATCGTCGCCACCCTGCTTGGTCCCGGTCATGCCCCACTCGCTGCCGTAGTAGACCGAGGGCACGCCCGGCATCGTGTAGAGGAGCGTATAGAGCGGCGCGAGATGCGCCGGGTCACGCAGCGTGCTGGCGACGCGATCGACATCGTGGTTGTCGGCGAAGCTGTAGAGCAGCAGGTCACGATAGATGCCGCCGTCGCCGAACTGGCGGTTGAGCGAGTAGGCGATCTCGTGGAGGTTGCGGTCGTTGAAGCTCGAGTAGAGTCCCTTGTAGCACTCGTAGTTGGTGACCGAGTCGAGCATCTCCGGGTTCGCCCACTGGCTGTAATCGCCGTGGATGACCTCGCCGACAACCCAGCAGTCCGGGTTCGCCTCGCGACTGACGGTCATGAGATCGCGGAGGAAGGCGTGATCGATGGAATCGGCGGCGTCGAGGCGCAGCCCATCGATGGCGAAGTCGGTATACCAGCCACGGACGGCATCGAAGAGATGCGCTCGTACTTCGGGATTGTCGAGGTTGAGCTTGACGAGCTCGAAGTGCCCGCTCCAGGCGTCGTAGGAGAACGGATCGCCAAGCGGGCTCTGTTGCGAGAAGTCGATTCCGGAGAACCAGTCCCGATACGGGGATGCCTCGCCGCGCTCCTGGAGATCGCGGAATGCGGGGAAGTCGCGACCGACGTGGTGGAAGACGCCGTCGAGGATGACGCGTACGCCCCGATCGTGGGCGAAGCTGACGAGCTTCGCGAGATCGTCGTTGCTGCCGAGACGGCGATCGACCTGGGTATAGCTCGCGGTGTCGTACCCGTGTGACGTCGACTCGAAGAGCGGCCCCAGATAGAGCGCCGTGCAGCCGATGTCGCGGGCGTGGTCGATCCAGGGCTCGAGGGCCCGCAGGCGGGGCACGGGAGGCGAGGCGACATCGTTGCGCGTGGGCGCCCCCAGCAGCCCGAGCGGATAGATGTGATAGAAGATCGCGGCATCGATCCACGTCGACATGGAAACGTCCTCCGGGCGGGAGATGCCCGCCTCCTCCCATGTGGCCGGCCTAGCTCCCCAACAGCTCCCGGATGAACGGCAGCGCCGCGGCGAGGGCGGTCAGCCGCGGGTTGGCGTCCCGCCGATCCTCCGGCAGGAGCTCGGCGATCGTCATCCCATCGTCGAGCTCGAAGATGGGTTCGTAGCCGACGCCCTCGACGCCACGCTCCTCGGTGGCGATCACCCCCTCGAGCGTACTCTCGAAGGTACGCAGCTCCCCACCTGGCCCGGCGACCCCGATCACGCTGACCAGACGGGCGGAGCGGCTCTGCGTGTCCGCCTCGCGCACCTGTTGCAGCACCAGCGCCCGGTTGTCTTCCGCGCTGGCGTCGGGTCCGGCGTATTGGCCGGAGGCCACGCCGGGTGCACCGTCGAGGGCATCGACGACGAGCCCCGCCGCCTCGGCCACCGTGACCATGCCGCTGGCGCGTGCGGCCCTGTCGGCGAGGTCCATCGCGATCTGGGTGAAGCTCGAGCCGTCGTCGTCCGGCCGCTCGATCCCCGCCTGTGCCGGTGTGACGATCTCAACGTCGTCGCCCAGCAGCGCGGCGATGTCGTCGACGGCCCGGTCATCGTCGCTCACTACCAGCAGCTTCGACATATGTCTGTCCTCCATTGCCTGGCTCCATCATATCCCCGGCGACCTGCGCGGTGCGGGGACCTCTGGCACCTGTCAGCAATTCCGGGACCTCCAGCCGCCGGGAACCCAGGGCGGGACGCGAGCGTCTGGATGAAGGAGCCGCACCGTCGGCTGCGCAACGCCGTCCGCGGGGCAGGCGGGTGCCATGCCGTATGATGGCGGTATGCTATGGCAGTCACCGCGCCGAAGGCGGCCCGTTGCCCGAAAAATCAGGAGAGGAGCTCCAGACATGACGTTCCGGCTGTCTGCCCTGGCGCGATCGATGATGGTCGCTGCCTTGCTCATCGCATCGCTCGCGATGCTGGCGCCCATGGGGGCCGCACAGAGCGATCGAGGTCTCATCGACGAGACGTCGTACCAGAGCCCGCAGTTCGGCTACTCGGTCACGTGGGGCGACCCATGGGAGGCGCGAGATCGTGACGTCATCACCAACCCCGGCGGCTTCGACACGATCACGCTGCGATCCATCGACGGCACCGTCCGCATCTCGGGCCGCTCGGATGAGTACGACCCGCTCACCTTCCTGCAGGACACCATCGCGATCCAGCTCGCCAGCGGTGGTGAGGTGATCAACCAGGACACCACGGGGCCGGTTCCCACGGCGGAGCTCCTCATCGGGCGGGAACAGATGCGCATCGACGTCATCTCGCTGCCGGAGTCGGGAGCGATCGTGCTCATCAGCCTGCGTGCCGACGAGCGCGACTTCGACGCGGCGCTGGCGAGCGCCCAGGAGAGCATCCAGATCGAGGGCAATCCGATCTTCGATCTCGCCGCCCAGGCCCAGACACCGGTCACCACGGGCACGGCCACCACGGAGACGCCAGCGGCGACGGAAACGGCAACCGCAGAGTCGACCCAGGAAGTGCTCGGCACGGGCATCGAAGGGGATACCTACACCAGCCCGAACTTCGGCTTCTCGATCTCGTGGGATCCGACCATCTGGACCGTGCCGGAGGAGGCCGAGTACAGCGAGCCGGACTTCGACTTCCTGCGGCTGGAGTCCGCAACCGGCCCGATCACGGTCAGTGGCTGGAACGCCTACAGTGGTGACCCCGCCAGCTGCCTGGTCGGCGAGCAAACCTACTACAGCGATCCCGAGGCGGGCATCAGCGAGTGGCAGGTCGCCGTCGATGCCGATGGCAACGAGCTCACCGGGCAGTCGGAGACGAATGCATGGGGTGTGTACACCAACGTCTACACCAGCCCCGACAACCCCGATGCCGAGCCGGTCAACTATGTGGACTACATCGAGTGCGTCAGCCTCGGCGATGGCGAGTCGGTGGTGATCTTCCACTCCTACGCCATGCGCGATGTCTACAACGACCACATCGGAAACGTGCTCGCGCTGATCGAGACCCTGGAGCTTCCGGGCAGCGTGGCGACACCACCGGTGACACCGGAGACGACGGCGACCATCCCGGATACCACGCCGGAGGCGACGGCAACGACACCGGCCGCCACCGTCGAGGCGACGGAGGCCGTGCCGCCGACGGCCACGGGAGGCCAGCCGGTGGTCGTCGGCCAGACGGAGGTGACCTGGACGGGTGCATGGCAGCTCGACGAGGCCACCACGATCAGCGAGCAGCTCACCCTGAGCCAGATCGATCCGGCGACCGGATCCCTGCTGCTCGCCAGCTACGGCGAGTTCGCTGACACCACGGTCAACACCAACGAGGAGGCGCTCGAGTCCTTCACCACCGCATTCTTCGAGTCGGCAGGTGCCAGCAACATGACCGAGGTGGGCACCGGCACGCTGGACGATGGGACCCTCTGGAAGCACTACACCTTCGATCTGCAGGGCATCCCGCTGAGCCTGCTCATCACGGTGAACCAGTCCAGCCCGAACCAGTTCGTCGTCGCGACGCTGACCGGCAACACGGAGACGTTCGGCACGTCGCTCACGCAGGCACAGCAGGAGATCCTGCTCAACGGACAGCCCGGCTTCCTCGCCGGCATCGCCCCGGAGATGCTGGAGGAAACGGCCGGCAGCCCGACGCCGGCCACCGAGGGCACCCAGGCGCCATCGTCGACGGCGGAGGTATCCACCCCGACCGACTCCACACCGGTCGTTTCGACCGACGGGAATGTGGTTACCGGGCAGACCTACGCCTACCGATTCGCCGTGCCGGCGGGGTGGCAGACAAACGAGTCGACGCTCGGTGGCGATATCGAGCGCACCGTCCTCACCAACGGCACGAGCACGGTGATCGTCGAGGCGCGATCGATGTCGGCCCCGACGCTGTCGGACTGCGTCTCGAACGTCGGTGGCGAGCATGCCAACGAGCCGGTCTACGATGGACTGGCACTGGCGCGCACCGCGAGCGGCGATCCCTTCTCCGGGGAGGATGACTTCAGCGCCTTCGCCAACTTCACCTTCACCGGACCGGACGGGGCGACGTGGTCGCACTTCATCGAGTGTCGGTGGATCGTTGAGGGCGAGTCCGTGCTCGTCGTGATCCAGGACGTGCCGCAGGAGGCGTTCGGGTCCGAGCGGGCCGCGCGCCGGCAGATCCAGAACTCGATCGAGATCGGTCAGTAGCCAACGGTTTTCGTCGTGACATGCGAAGCAGCGCCCCGATCCACTGATGGATCGGGGCGCTGCTTCGCTCGCGGCACGGGTGAGCTGGGATCGCCCGGTGGCCGGGACATGATGCCCCGGTGGCGCGACCGGTGGTGGGCCGGGGCTGCCAGCCCACACACCCAACCCGTTCCGCCGCAGCGACCCGAGGCCGGCGGCATCGCGCAGTGGTATCGATGTGGACGTTGCGCGCCCACCGGACGGACCGGTGCCGGGGGCAGGTCCACCCCTACGTCGGTCGACG
>Ga0182741_1002821_pt1 | contig 19480 bp, 16 predicted proteins | sample eDN5th37CBELigOP_FD_128874 | JGI IMG/M metagenome (GOLD analysis project Ga0182741, IMG submission 128874) | Enriched Organic Plus compost microbial communities from Emeryville, California, USA - eDNA 5th pass 37_C BE-Lig OP (version 2) (version 2) ... | reverse complement strand
GAAGGCGGTGAAGGGGGCATGGGCGGACATGGCGCGGCCTGCAGCGGAACGGGGGAATAACCAAGATAGCGGTTGCGAAACGTCAGGTCTGCCCCATCTAGTAGAATCCGGATTCGATTGACCACGGCCAGGATTGCGGGAACGCCCCGCATACAGGCCCTGACAGATGGAGCATGCATGGCCTGGAACACACCTGGCGGCAACGACAGTGGCGGCCCCGCCGACAACCGGCGCGGATCGCGCCCGCCGCGCGGCGGCAATGGCGGCGGCGGATGGGGCGGACTGCCCGGCCCGCTGCGCGACCTGTTCGACGGCGGCATCTGGCGCTGGGTACTGCTGGCGGTGGCGCTGCTGGTGCTGTTGTCCAGCTTCCAGCTGATCGGCGAACAGCAGCGCGGCGTGGTGCTGCGCTTCGGCCAGTTCTCGCGCATCCTGCAGCCGGGCCCGAACTTCAAGCTGCCGTGGCCGATCGAATCGGTGGTCAAGGTCAACGCCACCCAGATCAAGACCTTCAGCAGCAACGTGCCGGTGCTCACCCGCGACGAGAACATCGTCAACGTGGCGCTGAACGTGCAGTACCGCGTGGACGACCCGCGCCTGTACCAGTTCGGCACCATCGACGCCGACCAGGTGCTGGAGCAGTCCGCGCAGAGCGCGGTGCGCGAGCAGGTGGGCCGCGCCGACCTCAACACCGTGCTCAACAACCGCGGCCCGCTGGCCGTGGCCGCCGAACAGCGCCTGGAAGCCTCGCTCAAGGCCTACCGCACCGGCCTGGTGGTCACCGGCCTGACCCTGCCCGACGCGCGCCCGCCGGAAGAAGTGAAGCCGGCCTTCGACGAGGTCAACGGCGCCCAGCAGGTCAAGGAACGCCTGATCAACGAAGCCCAGGCCTACGCCGCCAAGGTGGTGCCCGAAGCGCGCGGCCAGGCCTCGCGCGCGCGCACCACCGCCGAAGGCTACAAGCAGGCCATCGTGGCCCGCGCCGAAGGCGATGCGCGCCGCTTCACCCTGCTGCAGGCCGAATACAAGAACGCCCCGGAAGTCACCCGCAAGCGCCTGTGGCTGGAAACCGTGCAGGACGTGCTGTCCGAAAACCGCAAGGTCATCGGTGGCGACGGCCGCCAGCTGATCTACGTGCCGATGCCGGCCGACGCCGGCAAGACCGGCAATGCCCCGCAACTGACCCCGGAAATGGCGGTGCCGGCGCTGGCGCCCACCACCGACAGCATTCGCAACGCGGACCGCTCCGGTTCGCGCTCGGCAAACCGTGAGGAGGCCGGCCGATGAAGAATTCCCTTGTGATCGGCCTGCTGGTCGTGCTGCTGATGGGCCTGCTGGGCTCGGTGTACGTGGTGCGCGAAGACCAGACCGCCATGGTGCTCAACCTGGGCAAGGTGGTGCGCTCGGACATCAAGCCCGGCCTGCACTTCAAGGTGCCGCTGGTGGAAACCGTGCGCGTGTTCGACCGCCGCTTCCAGGTGCTGGACACCGCCCCGGCGCGCTACTTCACCGCCGAGCAGAAGGACGTGAGCGTCGACTTCTTCGCCATCGGCTACATCTCCGACGTGCGCGCCTACTACCGCGCCACCGGCGGCGACGGCAAGGTGGCCAACGCCCGCCTGGCACCGATCATCACCGACTCGCTGCGCAACCAGATCAACGCCCGCACCCTGCAGCAGCTGGTGTCCGGCGACCGCGGCGAGCTGATCGCCGGCCAGCTCAAGGGCATCAATGAAGCGGTGCAGACCCTGGGCATGCAGATCATCGACCTGCGCATCAAGCAGATCGACCTGCCCACCGACAGCCAGGTGATCACCGACGTCTACGAGCGCATGCGCGCCCAGCGCAAGCAGGAAGCGGCCAAGCTGCGCGCCGAAGGCGAGGAGCAGTCGCTGACCATCCGCGCCCAGGCCGACCGCGAAAGCACCGTGCTGGTGGCCGAGGCCGAGCGCGACGCCCAGCAGCTGCGCGGTGAGGGCGACGCCCAGGCCGCGGCCATCTACGGCAAGGCCGGCTCGGCCGACCCGGCGTTCTACGCCTTCTACCGCAGCCTGGAGGCCTACCGCGGCTCCATGACCGACGGCAACGGCGTGATAGTGCTGGACAAGAACGACCCGTTCCTCCAGTACCTCAAGAACGACCGCTGAGCCTCCAAAGCCCCTCTCCCTCCGGGAGAGGGGTTGGGGTGAGGGCAGGGGGCGAAGCCCTCGATTGTCTCCCCCAGCATTCCAGCCCCCGCAGCCCCTCATCCGCCCTACGGGCACCTCGCGCCCCGGCCCGGCGCAGCGCGCCGGGCGTTCAGGCGTGTGCGAGCCCGTGGCTCGCAAGCGACACGCCTTCACCCCAACGCGAGAAGGGAAAACAGCCACCATGCAAGACCTCCTCTCCGCCCTCTGCCTGGTTGCCATCCTCGAAGGCCTGTTCCTGTTCGCCGCCCCGCTGGTGTGGAAACGCCTGGCCGCGCGCCTGCTGGAACTGCCCGCCGCGGCCCTGCGCCAGTCCGGCGGGCTGATGCTGGCCATCGGCCTGGCCGTGCTGTGGTGGCTGCGCCACTGAACCGCTGCCGGCCGCCCACTGCGGCCCGGGCCGGCGGGGGTGGTAGCCGCCAGGCAAAACCCGGATAATCCAGAAAAGCCGGCCGGGGCACTCCCGTTCGGCTTTTTCCGTGTAGGGCTCATGCGTTTGCCGGCCGCCCCCCGATGGGGCCGCCACCCAGGCAGGCCCGCCGGCCCCGCACGGTCCCGTCCGCGGCCCCGATGGCCGCAGCCAACCTAGGAGTCACCCGTCATGGGTCAATCAGTTGTTGTTCTCGGCGCCCAGTGGGGCGATGAAGGCAAGGGCAAGATCGTCGATCTGCTCACCGAGGAAATCGGTGCCGTCGTGCGTTTCCAGGGCGGCCACAACGCCGGCCACACCCTGGTCATCAACGGCAAGAAGACCGTCCTGCACCTGATTCCGTCCGGCATCCTGCGCGACGACGCGCTGTGCCTGATCGGCAATGGCGTGGTGATTTCCCCGGCCGCGCTGAAGAAAGAGATCGAAGAACTGGAAACGGCCGGCGTGGAAGTGCGCTCGCGCCTGAAGATTTCCCCGGCCGCGCCGCTGATCATGCCGTACCACATCGCCCTGGACCAGGCGCGCGAAAAGGCCGCCGGCGGCAAGGCCATCGGCACCACCGGCCGCGGCATTGGCCCGGCCTACGAAGACAAGGTGGCGCGCCGCGGCATCCGCATCGCCGACCTGCACTACCCGGAACAGCTGGCCGAAAAGCTGCGCGCCGCGCTGGACTACCACAACTTCGTGCTCACCAAGTACCTGGGCGTGGAGCCGGTGGATTTCGACGCCGTCTACGCCGAGGCGCTGGCCTTCGGCGAATACGTGGAGCCGATGAAGTCTGACGTGGCCGGCATCTGCCACGACCTGCGCAAGCAGGGCAAGCGCGTGCTGTTCGAAGGCGCGCAGGGCGCGCTGCTGGACATCGACCACGGCACCTACCCGTACGTCACCAGCTCCAACACCACCGTGGGTGGTGCGCTCGCCGGTGCCGGCGTGGGCGCCGACGCCATCGACTACGTGTTGGGCATCGCCAAGGCCTACGCCACCCGCGTCGGTGGCGGCCCGTTCCCCACCGAACTGGACGATGAAATCGGCCAGGGCATCCGCGACCGCGGCGCCGAGTACGGCGCCTCCACCGGCCGCCCGCGCCGCTGCGGCTGGATGGACATCGTCGCGCTCAAGCGCGCCGTGGCCATCAATGGCATCACCGGCCTGTGCATCACCAAGCTGGACGTGCTCGACGGCATGGAAAAGCTCAAGGTGTGCATTGCCTACGAGTACCGCGGCAAGCGCACCGAATACGCCCCGCTGGACGCGCAGGGCTGGGAAGAGTGCACCCCGGTGTACCTGGAGTTCCCGGGCTGGAGCGAGAACACCCACGGCATCACCAACTGGGACGACCTGCCGCCTGCCGCGCGCGCCTACCTGCGTTCGCTGGAAGAACTGGCCGGCTGCCCGATCAGCATCGTCTCCACCGGCCCGGACCGCGACCACACGATGGTGTTGCAGGATCCGTGGGGTTGATTTTTGTAGTTTCGCCGTAGACAGATCCCCGCTTTGCGGGGATCTGTCTTTTGGGGATCGATTGCCGAGTTGTCTGTCGATAAACTCGCTAAGAAGTGCGTAGAAGTGCGCTTCTGTAGATGAATGCCAGAGCGGAGGACCTAATGCGCGTCAAGGAAAGCGACATTGAGCAGGAGCTCATTGCCAAGCTCGGTGAGCTCAAATACACATTACGTCCGGACATTCGGGATCGTACTGCGCTTGAAGCAAACTTTCGTAGGCATTTCGAAGCATTGAACCGGGTCAACCTGACGGATGCGGAATTCCACCGGTTGCTGGAGGAAATCGTCACTCCCGATGTCTTCACCGCCGCGCACACGCTGCGTCACCGCAACGCCTTCACCCGCGACGACGGTACGCCGCTGAACTACACCTTGGTAAACATCGGCGACTGGTGTAAGAACACGTTTGAAGTTGCCAGTCAGTTCCGCATCAACAACGAATACAGCTATCGCCAGTATGACGTGCTGCTGCTGATCAACGGCGTGCCGGCTGTGCAGATCGAGTTGAAGACACTGGGCATCAACCCGCGCCGGGCCATCGAGCAGATCGTCGAATACAAGAACGACGCCGGTAACGGCTACGCACGCACGCTGCTGTGCTTTATCCAACTATTCATCGTCAGCAATCGCGATGCGACGTATTACTTCGCCAACAACAACGCGCGCCACTTCGCTTTCAACGCGGACGAGCGTTTCCTACCCATCTACCAGTACGCCGCGCCGGACAACAGCAAGATCAGTGGCCTGGATGCCTTTGCCGATGCCTTCCTGCCCAAGTGCACCCTGGGGCAGATGATCAGCCGCTACATGGTGCTGGTGGCCAGCGAGCAGAAGCTCCTGATGATGCGGCCGTACCAAATCTACGCGGTGAAGAACATCGTCGAGTGCATCGACAAAAACCTCGGCAACGGCTACATCTGGCACACCACCGGCAGTGGCAAGACGCTCACCAGCTTCAAGGCATCGACCCTGCTCAAGGCCAACCCGGCCATCGAGAAATGCCTGTTCGTGGTGGATCGCAAGGATCTGGATCGCCAGACCCGCGAGGAGTTCAACCGTTTCCAGGAAGGTTGCGTCGAGGAAAACACCAATACCGAATCGTTGGTGCGTCGCCTGGTATCCGACGATGCCGCCGACAAGGTCATCGTCACCACCATCCAGAAACTGGGCCGCGCGCTGGATCCGGCCCGCGCCGACTACCGGCAGCGGCTGGAATCGCTGCGCGGCCAGCGCATCGTGTTCATTTTCGATGAATGCCATCGCTCGCAGTTCGGCGAGAACCACCAGGCCATCAAGGAGTTCTTCCCCAAGGCCCAGCTGTTCGGCTTCACCGGCACGCCGATCTTCGAGGACAACGCCAGTTACAAGCGCATCGAAGGCGACGAGCAGACGCTGAAGACCACCGAGGATCTGTTCCAACAGTCCTTGCATGAATACACCATCACGCATGCCATCGAGGACAGGAACGTTCTGCGCTTCCATGTCGAGTACTACAAGCCCGATGGGAAGAATGCGCCCAAGCCCGGTGAAACGCTGGCCAAACGCGCCGTAGTCGATGCCATCCTAGGCAAGCACGATGCCGCCACCGGCGGGCGGCGCTTCAACGCCATCCTCGCCACCGCCTCGATCAACGACGCCATCGAGTACTTCGGGCTATTCAAGGCCGCGCAGGTCGAGAAGCAGCAGACCGATCCCGACTACGTGCCGCTCAACATCGCCGCCGTGTTCTCACCGCCCAGCGACGTCAGCGCCGATGTGCGCCAGTTGCAGGAAGACCTGCCGCAGGAACTGGAAGACAACAAGAAGGATCCGGACGCCAAGAAAGCCGCGCTCAAGGCCATCATCGCCGACTACAACGCGCGCTTCGGCACCAACCACCGCATCGAGGAGTTCGACGCCTACTACCAGGACGTGCAGCAGCGCATCAAGGATCAGCAGTTCCCCAATGCCGACCTGCCGGACAAAGGCCGCGAGAAGCTGGACATCGTGATCGTGGTGGACATGCTGCTCACCGGTTTCGACAGCAAGTACCTCAACACCTTGTATGTGGACAAGAACCTCAAGTACCACGGCCTGATCCAGGCGTTCAGCCGTACCAATCGCGTGCTCAACGACACCAAGCCCTACGGCAACATCCTCGACTTTCGCGGCCAGCAGAAGGAAGTGGATGCCGCCATCGCACTGTTCTCCGGCGCCAAGGCGGACAAGGCACGTGAAATCTGGCTGGTGGACACCGCGCCGGTGGTGATCGATAAGCTGAAGGAAGCGCGCGCCAGCCTCGACAGCTTCCTCGTCTCGCAAGGGCTGGGTGGCAAACCCGAGGATATCGCCAACCTCAAGGGCACGGCGGCCAAGGTGGCCTTCGTCAGGCACTTCAAGGAAGTGCAGAAGCTGCAAACCCAGCTCGACCAATACACCGACCTGAGCGCCGAGCAGCAGGCACAGATCGAGGCCATCCTGCCCAAGGACGAACTGCGCAGCTTCCGTGGCCAGTACCTGCAAAAAGCCGAGGAACTGCGCGCTGACCAGAAAAAGCCCGGCGGGCTGGATGAAACCACGCGCAACGAGGTCGAGCAGCTCGATTTCGAATTCGTGCTGTTCGCCTCCAGCACCATCGATTACGACTACATCATGAAGCTGATCGCCGACTACTCGGGCAAGACGCCGGGCAAGGCCAGCATGAGCCGCGAGCAGTTGATCGGCCTGATTGCCTCCGATGCCAAGTTCATGGACGAGCGCGAGGACATCAGTGAGTACGTGCGCGGGCTGAGAGCTGGCGAAGGCCTGAGCGAGGATGCCATCCGCGCCGGTTACGAGAAGTTCAAGGCCGACAAGGCCGCGCAGGAAATGGCCGCGCTATCCGGGAGGCACGGCCTGCCGGTTGCCGACTTGCAGGCGTTCGTCGATGCGATTCTTGCCCGCCGCATCTTCGATGGTGAACAACTCACTGAATTGCTGGCTCCGCTGGACCTGGGCTGGAAGGCGCGCACGCAGGCGGAACTGGCGCTGATGCGCGATCTGCTGCCGCTGCTGCACAAGCGCGCAGGCGGGTGCGAGATCGCTGGGCTGAAGGCGTACGAGGAATGAGTATGGCGAAGCAGGGGGCGAAGATGGCGGTGCCGAGGTTGCGGTTTCCAGAGTTCGTTGGTAAACCATTCCGCGAAGTTCAGCTCAAGGATGTGACGTCTGAGAGCATCACTCGCAATGTCGATGGGATTTCGACGAAATCGGTAATGGGAGTAACGAAGGCGGAAGGCATCGTCCCGATGGAGGAACGGCTGATCGCGTCGGATATCGCACGATACAAGGTCGTTCAGAAGGATTGGTTTGCCTACAATCCCATGCGGCTCAATATCGGCTCGATCGCGCGATGGCAAGGCGACAGCGACATTCTCGTTAGCCCGGACTACGTTGTTTTCCAGTGCTCGAAAGGCTTTGGTTCGGAGATCGCCCCCGCGTATCTGGATCACTTCAGGCAATCAGGCGCATGGGAGAAGTTCGTAACCGAGGGCGGCGACGGCAGTGTTCGCGTACGCATCTACTACAAGGATCTCGCTCGCCTCCAGGTAACACTACCTTCGCTCGCTGAGCAAGAAAAGGTTGCCGACTGCCTGACGTCGCTGGACGAGGTCATTGCTGTGCAGGGGCAGAAAGTGGAGGCATTGAAGGCCCATAAACGCGGCCTAGTGCAGCAACTCTTCCCCCGCGAAGGCGAAACTCAGCCGCGCCTCCGCTTCCCCGAGTTCCGCGATGCGCCGGAGTGGGGGATAAAGAAGCTTTCGGCTTTGATCGATCTTGTGTCAGGTATGCACTTGTCGCCGGAGGAATACGGCTCGTCGGGAGATGTTCCCTACTTCACTGGCCCATCTGATTTCACCAACGAGATGAAGTGCGTGATGAAGTGGACTGCGGTTTCGTCAAGCATGGCGACGAAGTACGACACGTTAATCACAGTTAAAGGGAGTGGTGTGGGCGAGTGTTGGTATCTGAAGATGCCGTCGGTTGCGATAGGGCGGCAGTTGATGGCCGTTCACGCCAAGGCGTCATCAAGCCAGTTCATTCATCAATTCCTATTGAGCAAGCGAAAGCGCTTTGAGGATTTGGCTTCTGGGAACTTGATCCCTGGCCTCGCGCGGGGCGACATTCTGGACATGGTTGCGCCGTTCCCGGAGAAGGACGAGCAACAATGTATCGCCGACTGCCTCTCCTCCCTTGATACCCAAATCATCGCCGAATCCACCCAGCTTGCCGCCCTCAAGACCCATAAGCAAGGCCTGATGCAGCGGCTGTTTCCTTTAGGGGAGGATGAGTTGTGACGCTGAACGAAATTGCCAGCACTTTGCGCGATGGAGATGCGCGGATCACTCTTGTCTATGCTTTCAACGCCACGGGCAAGACACAGCTTTGCGTCGCCTACAAAAACGCGACAAAACAGGAGAGTGGTGCACATTCCGGTGTTTACTACAACGCGTACAGCGAAGACCTCTTTGTCTGGGATAACGACGAAGAGAACGAAGGGGATAATATCCGGTTAACCGTGCTGCCCAGTAGTTTAAGCCAGTTTCATACGCTGCTGACGGAAGACAATATTCGAGACAAGCTTAAGGCGTATAAGCCGAAATTCGGCTTTACTCTAAACCTGCACGAAGATGATCCGGAAAAGGGGATTGAGTCAATCACATTCTTCATCCCGAGCCAGAATCCGGATGTACCTCAGCAGCCCATCAAGATTTCTCGTGGTGAAGAACGCATCTTTGTTTGGTGTTTTTTCCTTGCCTTGTTTGAGGTCGAAGGGTGGGCTGACAAGCAGGCAAGCCATTTTTTCATCGATGATCCTGTTTCAAGTCTGGATGACCACAACATCTTCATTACGGCGGCGACGCTTTTCGATCTCATCGAAAGTAATTTTGAGAAGCGGAAGATTATTGTCACTACTCATCATCTCGGGCTGTTTTCCATCCTGAGCGATTGGCTGACCAAAGGCGAAAAGAAAGATAAGTTCAAAAAGAACAACAACCCTATCTACAAGCTCAACATTCTGAGTTCAAAGTCAGGTGATCTTGAGTTGGAGAATTGCCGGAAAGATGTGTTCCTGTACCATCTGCGCGTTCTCCAAGTGCTTTCTGTTGCCCGCAGGGCCAACGACGTTCGCGCATTTCACTTTGCGTTACTTCGTCAGGTCTTGGAAAACGTGGCGTCGTTCCTTGGTGTTGGGCAATTTGGATATGTGCTGAATCAGATTGGGATCGGCGAGCCCAATCGAGTCGCAGACATCATCAATGCGCTATCGCATAAGAAGGTTTATTACTATGAGTCGGATGCCGTTGTTCCGGACAATTTGGACATTTTCAATGAAGTAATGGATGGGCTTCTTACGAAATACAACTTCGTGTTGCATGAGGGGTGAGGCATGAGCGAGCTGATCCTCTACACGAGCGAAGACGGCAAGAGCCGCATCCAGCTCCGGGCCGAAGGCCGGACCGTCTGGTTAACGCAGGCGGGGATGGCGGAGTTGTTCGACGTCACGACTGATAACATCAGCCTGCATCTGAAAAACATCTTTTCAGACAAGGAGTTGGAACCTGAACGAACTACCGAGGAATCCTCGGTGGTTCAGCGAGAGGGTGGGCGCGAGGTGCGCCGACCGGTCACGCTCTACAACCTCGACGCCATCCTGGCCGTGGGCTACCGGGTGCGCTCCCCGCGCGGCGTGCAGTTCCGCCGCTGGGCCAGCACCGCGCTCAAGGAGTATCTGCTCAAGGGCTTCGTCATGGACGACGAGCGCCTGAAGAACCCGGATGGCCGGCCGGACCACTTCGACGAGATGCTGGCGCGCATCCGCGACATCCGTGCCTCGGAAAAGCGCTTCTACCAGAAGGTGCGCGACCTGTTCGCTCTGAGCGTGGACTACGACAAGACCGACTGCGCCACGCAGGCCTTCTTCGCTACCGTGCAGAACCTGCTGCTTTACGCCGTGACCGGGCAGACCGCCGCTGAGCTCATCATGGCCCGCGCCAACCCCGACGATCCACATTTCGGCCTGCGCGCATGGAGCGGTGGACGGGTGCGCAAGCAGGACATCCTGATCGCCAAGAACTACCTGAGCGAAGACGAGATTGACACTCTCAACCGGCTGGTGGTGATCTTCCTGGAAACTGCTGAATTGCGGACCAAGAACCGCCAGGAGATTCCCATGCGTTTCTGGATGGAGAACGTGGGCCAGATCATCAGTTCCAATGGCTTCCCCTTGCTGGCCAATGCCGGCTCCATCAGCCACGCGCAGATGGAGACGGCAACCAACGCGCGCTACCTCGCCTTCGACGAACAGCGCAAACAGCAGGAAGCGCAGGCCGCCGATGCCGCCGACGAGGCCGAATTGGCCGCCATCGAAAACAAGATCAAACGACGCTTGAAACCATGACTGAAGACGACCAGAAACAACTCGGCAAGACCCTGTGGGCCATCGCCGACCAGTTGCGCGGCAGCATGAACGCGGACGATTTCCGCGACTACATGCTGTCCTTCCTGTTCCTGCGCTACCTGTCGGATAACTACGAGGCGGCAGCGAAGAAAGAGCTGGGATCGGACTATCCCGATCCGGAGGCGATTGGCAATGGCGGCAAGACGCCGCTGTCGGTGTGGTACGCCGCCAATCCCGACGACGTAGAGCAATTCGAGCGCCAGATGCGGCGCAAGGTGCATTACGTCATCAAACCCAAGTATTTGTGGGGCCATGTCGTCCATTTGGCGAAAACCCAGAACGACAAACTGCTGAATACGCTGCAAAAGGGCTTCAAGTACATCGAGGAGGAGTCGTTCGAGAGCAAGTTCCAGGGTTTGTTCTCGGAGATCAATCTTGCCTCGGACAAGCTGGGGCGCAATTACGACGACCGCAATGCCAAGCTGTGCGCGGTGATCAGCGAGATTGCACGTGGTATGGCGCTGTTTTCCACCGGCACCGATACCTTGGGTGATGCCTATGAATACCTGATCGGCCAGTTCGCTGCCGGTTCCGGCAAGAAAGCTGGCGAGTTCTACACGCCGCAGCAGATCTCCAACATCCTTTCGGCCATCGTCACGCTGGACAGTCAGGAACCGAAGACCGGCCCCCGCCGCAAGCTGGACAGCGTGTTCGATTTCGCTTGCGGCTCCGGCTCGCTGCTGCTCAACATCCGCCACCGCATGAAGGAGGGCGGCGGCAGCATCGGCAAGATCTACGGACAGGAGTACAACGTCACCACCTACAACCTGGCGCGCATGAACATGCTGCTGCATGGGGTGAAAGACACCGAATTCGAGATCTACCACGGCGACACGCTGAAGAACGACTGGGACTGGCTGCGCGAAACCAACCCGGCGAAGAAGCCCCGGTTCGACGCCGTAGTCGCCAATCCGCCTTTCAGCTACCGCTGGGAGCCGGGCGAGGCGATGGCGCAGGACCCGCGTTTCAAGAACCACGGCGTGGCGCCCAAGAGTGCAGCCGACTTCGCCTTCCTGCTGCACGGCCTGCATTACCTGAAAGACGACGGCGTGATGGCGATCATCCTGCCGCACGGTGTACTGTTCCGCGGCGGCAAGGAGGCGGACATCCGCCGCAAGCTGCTGGATGACGGCCATATCGATACGGTTATTGGTCTGCCGGCCAACCTGTTCTATTCCACCGGCATTCCGGTGTGCGTTCTGGTGCTGAAGAAGTGCAAGAAGCCGGACGACGTGTTGTTCATCAACGCTGCCGATCACTTCGCCAAAGGCAAGCGACAGAATCAACTGACCAACGAACACATTCAGCGGATCGTTGGCACGTACCAGAACCGGAGCGAGCAGGAACGCTATTCCCGGCGTGTGTCGATGAAAGAGATCATCGACAAAGACTACAATCTCAATATCTCGCGTTACGTTAGCACTGCCGAAGTGGAGGAAGAGATTGATCTCAAGGCAGTGCACGCCGAGCTGATGCAGATCGATAAGAGTATCGGCGAGGCAAAGCAGCGGCACAATGCTTTCCTTGTAGAGCTTGGGCTGCCACCGCTGCCCTGATGGAGTGTATTGCCGTGAGTGATATCCAGTTATTTCGTCTGATTGTCGGCAAGGCTGAGGAATTGCCTGGTCGTGCCGTGGCTATCGAAAGACATTTGCAGTCGCTGATCGAGGCACAGATGCCTACGTTCTTGGGGGTTCGTTTTCTGGCTAGCGAATACGCAACTGGGAAAACCCACAAGGGGCGCATCGATTCACTTGGATTGGACGAAAATGGCTGTCCGGTGATTGTTGAGTACAAGCGCCACAGTAATGAGAATGTGATAAATCAGGGGTTATTCTATCTAGATTGGCTGTTGGATCACCAAGCCGAGTTCCGATGGCTTGTGATGGAGAGGTTTGGGAAGGATGTGGCAGATGGAATCGACTGGGCGGGTACACGCCTGCTCTGCATTGCTTCTGATTTCACCCGCTATGATCAACATGCCGTGCAGCAGATACCGCGAAATGTGGAATTAATCCGCTATAAGTTGTTTGGTGATGATTTGCTGTTGTTGGAATTGGTCAATGCGGTTGGCGTTGTCAATGCTGCGGTAACCAAACACGATCATGTGCCCCCGGAGGGCGGTGGATCTAAAGTCGGCGGGAAGGATAAGAGTGCTGCAGAGCAGCTTGCTCAGGCGCAACCCGCGATCCGGGAGTTGTACGAATCGCTGGCCAGTTATCTGTCTTCGCTGGGTGACGATGTCCAGGAAAAGCATCTCAAGCTGTACATCGCATTTCGACGTTTGAAGAATTTCGCTTGTGTGGTTCCTTATCGCGACAAGCTACTGGTGATGTTGAAGGTTGATCCTGATACGGTTGCATTACAAGAAGGCTTCAGCCGAGATACGCGGAATATCGGCAAGTGGGGTACCGGTGATCTAGAGTTGACCTTGAGAACGGTTGCTGACTTGGAGAAGGCGAAGTCACTACTAGAGCGGAGCTATCAGGAGAGCTAAGCAGGTCAGAGAAGACATTTTTTATGAGCTCATGAAGCGAGCTTGATGGCTTTCTGCGGTGGTTCATATGAAAGATGTCTGGCGTGCGCGGTATTGCTGGATTTCGGGCTTGACGGCGCGCTTCTGTAGTAGCATCCTCGCGCCACGGAGCCTAGAAACTCCCCGTACAGCGGTACCCACCTCCGACAAACCGGTGGGTTTTTTGTGCCTGTCTAGCAGGCACAGCCGATGCGATCCTGCGTCGGGAGGGCGGTGAATACAACACCCTTCGGGGAAATAAGCCCGCCGTCTGTACGCGGTTTCTAGCCTCCCGACTTCCCTTCCTTCGCTTCTTGGCGCGGAAGGGTCACTTCACGGAAGGAGACGGCAACGATGGCAAAGCACACGTTGGACGATGACAGGCCGGGCTACTACCTGCCCGAGGACAGCCAGCAGCGGCTGGTGCGGCTGAGCGACCACATCAAATTCCTGCTGCGGCTGATGCAGCCGCTGGTGGATGCGGCAGGGGGACCGGCGCGCGAGGTGCGCATGGCCGAGGTGGCGTTCTGCCTGGAACTGGTGGGCGACCAGGTGGACCTGGTGCTGGACGAGGTGTCGGCGCCAGCACGGCCTGCGGCGCAGGCGGGCGCGCCCGCGCACTACCCGGCGGGCGAGGCGCAGGGCTGCACCTTCGGCGTCACGCTGGCGCAGATGGACACGCTGGAGGCGCTGGTGCGCACGCTGGCCGCGCATGGCGACGTGGTGGCCACGGGCGATGCGGCCGGGTGGGCGGGCGGTACGTTGCCGGCGATGGGCAGTGCGGTGTTCGATGCGGCGGCTGCCGTGCGCGGGGTGCTGGATGCGGTGGAAACGCAGCGGCTGGCGCCGTGCGCGGATGCGCGCTCGCGGGTGGAGGAGGCGCGGGCGGTGTATGCGGTGCCGGCGCGTCTGTCCGCCGATCACACGCCGGTGGAGGCGCAGCTGCCTTACGGCGACTATCTGCACTGAGGCGTGCGTACAACCGGGTGGCGCAATCGTGGGCGGCCGGGCCGGCGGCACGCCCATAGCCGCCATAGCCGCATGGAGGCGGATGGTCTGTGTCACATGACGGGCGTCTCCCACGTCGCTTCTCACGAACAAGGCAATCGGCGATGCTGCCGCAGCGAAAGGGGGACGGGATGACGCAAGCGGAGCAGAACGACAACCGGCAGGCGCAGGGCAGTGCGCTGCCCGCCGCGCCGATGAACTGGTCGCCGATACCCGACGTGGGCGCGGGCGATGATTCCTGGGTGCTGAACCTGTGGCGGCGCGGTTGCCGCGAGCCGGCGCTGATGTTTTCCGCCGCGTATGTGCTGGTGGCGTTCCTGGGCTTGTGGTCGAGCGCGTGGTTCTACCACGGCTTCGGCATCACCATTGCCGATTACCTGCAGGCCAGCGATTACCTGGTGGCGGGCCTGCGCGACCCGGCGTATGCGCTGATTTTCGCCATCGGCGTGCTGCTGGCGGCGCTGGTGAGCTGGCCGGAGGCGCTGCGCCGCCGTTACCCCGAGTACGTGGCCGACCTGCGCCGGCGCCGCTGGTGGGCGCGCCTGGCGTTCCCGCGGTCGCCGATCATGACGTGGGATGGCGTCGGCATCCACCCCATCACCGGCGTCAGCCTGGTGGTGGCGAGCTTCATGCTGCTGGGCTCGGCGGTGTACGTGCAGACCAAGGGCGAGCTTGTGCGCGAGCAGGGCCGCGGCACGCCGGTGCGGGTGCACATGCTGGGCGATGCCGCGCCGTTGCCCGGCGAGGCGCGGTTGCTGGGTACCAGCAGCGCCTTCGTCTACCTGTGGTGGCCGGCGCAGCAGCGAGCGGAGGCATTACCCATCACCTCGGTGCGGCGGGTGCAGGGCATGCCGAAATCCGTACGGAATACCAAGGCGCCGAAGCCGGCGCCCGCCCCGCGCTGACCGGCTTACGCCGGGTCCAGCGCAATGCCGTTGAGCTGGCGCTCCACGAATTCCAGGATCATCGGCACGCTCACGCCGAAGGAACCGGCACGGCCGGCGTCGAAGGCCTGCCGCCATTCGTCGTAGCCCTTGCGGTAATCGGCGGCCGGCGCCTGCGGGCCCACGTACACCATGCCGCTGCGCTCGAAGGTCTGTTCGATGACCGGCGCGTGCGCCAGCCGCGTCATCACGCCGCCGGGCAGGCCAGGGTGGCGCAGGCGCAGGCCGTCGAGCGTGACGTGGAAGATGCGCCCGCCCAGCGGGTGGGTTTCCACCCGATTGATCAGCAGCGTGGGCTGCTCGTCGGGCCCGCGGCCATTGCAGCGCCACAGCTGGCCGGCGGCGTAGTCGGTGGGAACGGGCGGCTGGCTCATGGTCATGGTCCGGTGGGTGGACCGCCGATGATGCCTTGCGGCCGCCGCCCTGACGTTGCGCAATCGGGCCGGATGCGCCCGGTCAGTGCTTGGTGTCGTGCTTGCGCCCGCTGCCGGATTTCTTGCCGCCGCCGTCCTGCTTGTTCACTGTGGCCCAGGCGATGCGCTCGGCGGTCTTGGTGCTGGCGCCGCGCGCTTTTTCGCTCTTTTCGATGTGTTCGGCCTGTCGCTTCTGCTTGTCGGTGTAGCTGGATTTGTCGCCCTGGGTCATGGCGGCGCTCCCTGGGTGGGTGGGGCCTGCAGGTATAGGCCGGGCAGTGGGTGGAGAAGGTGAAGCCGCCGTTGGCGGCGCGTTAGGGCCGGCATGCGCCCGGCCGCGGAGGAGGGGTTGGCTAGAATGCGGCGATTGCACCGCTGCTGGACCCTGCTTGATGCGCATAGACCCCGCCGAGATCGAAGCCCTGTTCGACGCCATTCCCAGCGTGCTGTTCTTCGCCAAGGACGTGGACGGCCGCTACACCCACGTCAACATGACGATGATGCAGCGGCTGGGGGTGCGCTCGCGTGGCGAGGTGATCGGGCGGCGCGCCGACGAACTGTACCCGGCCGGCATGAGCGAGGCCTATGTGGCGCAGGATGCGCGCGTGCTGGCCGGGGAGGTGATCGAGAACGTGATGGAGCTGCAGCTGTTCGCCAACCGCCAGCCGGGCTGGTGCCTGACCTGCAAGCGGCCCATCGTGGAGAACGGCAGGGTGGTGGGGTTGATAGGCATCTCGCGCGACCTGGGCCAGCGCGGCGGGCTGGAATCGCAGTACGAGCCGCTGCGGCTGGCGCTGGAGTACCTCAATACGCACTACGCCGAAAACGTGCGCATGCAGACCCTGCTGGACATCACCGGGTTCTCGCTGTCCAAGCTGGAGCGCAGTTTCCGCAAGGTGTTCCAGATGACGCCGCAGCAGGTGCTCACGCGCCTGCGCATCCAGATTGCGCTGCACCTGCTGCACGGGCAGGACAGCGTGGCCAGCATCGGCCAGGCCTGCGGGTTCACCGACCAGAGCGCGTTCACCCGCAAGTTCAAGGCCGAGGTGGGCATGGCGCCGCGCCAGTACCGGGCGATGATCGCGGCGCGGCAGGAGGGCAAGGTGCTGGAAAACTGAACGAAGCATGACTTCCGGCGCTGTCGGGCCGGTGCCCGGACGCGGACGATGGATGGCTGGGGATTCCATCGACAACTAGGGAGAGCAGGCATGCGCCGTATTCTGGCAACCGCGATCACGCTGGCCTTGGCCGGCACAGGCCTTGCGGCATCCGCACAGGAACAGGCGCCTGCCGCGCCGGCTGCGCAGTCGGCGGCGGTGACGACGCAGTTGCCGCGCACCGCGCGGCCCACGCACTACCGCGTCGAGGTCACGCCGCATGCGCAGCAGATGGCGTTCGACGGCAAGGTCGGCATTGACCTGGAGGTGCTGGAGCAGACCTCGAGCATCGTGCTGCAGGCCGCGGACCTGCGTTTTGCCAACAGCACGCTCACCGCCGCCGGCGGCAAGCCGATGCCGGCCAGGGTGAGCATCGACGCGGAGAACCAGACCGCGACCTTCAGCTTCGACAAAGCGCTGCCGCCCGGGCGCTACACGCTGGCCACCGACTACAGCGGCGTCATCAACACCCAGGCCAACGGCCTGTTCGCGCTGGATTACCCCACCGAGGCCGGCAGCCGCCGCGCGCTGTTCACCCAGTTCGAGAATTCCGATGCGCGGCGCTTCATCCCTTCGTGGGACGAGCCGGGCTTCAAGGCCACCTTCGACCTGGCCATCACCGTGCCCGAGGCCGAGATGGCGGTGAGCAACATGCCGGTGGCCAGCAGCAAGTCGCTCGGCAACGGGCTGAAGCAGGTGGTGTTCCAGACCACGCCGAAGATGTCCACCTACCTGCTGTTCGTGGCCACCGGCGATTTCGAGCGCGCCGCGCTGAAGGACGACGCCGGCACGGAGATCGGCGTGGTGACGCAGAAGGGCAAGGTGGAGCAGGCGCGTTTTGCGCTGGAAGGCAGCCGCGACGTGCTGCGCGAGTACAACGATTACTTCGGCGTGCCGTACCCGCTGCCCAAGCTGGACAACGTGGCCGCGCCGGGCAGCAGCCAGTTCTTCAGCGCGATGGAGAACTGGGGCGCGATCTTCACCTTCGAGCACACCCTGCTGCTGGACCCGGCGGTATCCGGCGTGTCGGACAAGCAGCGCGTGTTCTCGGTGGCCGCGCATGAAATCGCGCACCAGTGGTTCGGCAACCTGGTGACGATGGCGTGGTGGGACGACCTGTGGTTGAACGAAGGTTTCGCCAGTTGGATGGAGGACCGCACCACGCGCAAGCTGCACCCGGAATGGGACGTCAACCAGGTGGGCGCGGCGCTGACCAGCCGTGGCGCGATGGGGCGCGACGCGTATGCCACCACCCACCCGATCGTGCAGCACGTGGCGACGGTGGAGCAGGCCAGCCAGGCGTTCGATGGCATCACCTACGGCAAGGGCGCGGCGGTGATTGCCATGTTCGAGGATTACGTGGGCGCCGAGGCCTGGCGCGAGGGCGTGCGCAGCTATGTGCGTGCGCACGCCTACGGCAACGCGGTCACCGATGACCTGTGGCGCGAGATGGACAAGGCCGCGCCGGGCAAGCGCTTCGTCGAGGTCGCGCACGATTTCACCCTGCAGCCGGGCGTGCCGCTGATCCGCGTGGCCAGCCAGTGCGTGGGCGGCCGCACGCAGGTGACGCTGGCCCAGGGCGAATACACCCTGGACCGCAAGGACAAGGTGCCGCTGCGCTGGCGCGTGCCGGTGACCGTGCGCGGCGCCGATGGCACCATTGCGCGCACGCTGGTGGACGGCAACGGCGCGCTGGAGCTGCCCGGCTGCGCCGGGCCGGTGCTGGTCAATGCCGGGCAGAAGGGTTACTACCGCACGCTGTATGCGCCGGCGCAGTTCAAGGCGCTGGGCCAGGGCTTCGCGCGGCTGCCGGTGGTGGACCAGCTGGGCGTGATGATGGACGCCAGCGCGCTGGCGGCGGTGGGCCTGCAGCCGGAATCGGACGTGCTGGACCTGACCGCGCAGGTGCCGGCCGATGCGCCGTCGGACCTGTGGGAAATGGTGTCCGGCACGCTGGGCGGCATCGACGCGCTGTTCGACGGCGATGCGCCGCGCCAGGCGGCGTTCCGCAGGTATGCGCGTTCGCGGCTGTCGCCGGTACTGCAGTCGCTGGGCTGGGACGCGCGCGAGGACGATGCCGCGCAGACCCGGCAGCTGCGCAGCGGCCTGATCCGCGTGCTCAGCACGATGGACGATGAGCAGGTGATCGCCGAGGCGCGGCGCCGCTTCGATGCGTTCCTGGCCAACCCGGACTCGCTGCCGGCCGACCTGCGCCGCACGGTGCTGGGCGTGGTGGCGCGCAATGCCGACGCCGCCACCTGGGACCGGCTGTACGCCCTGGCGAAGAAGGAAACCTCGGCCATGGTGCGCGACCAGTACTACGGCCTGCTGGCGCGGGCCAAGGACAAGGCGCTGGCGCAGCGTGCGCTGGACATGGCGCTGACCGGCGAGCCGGGGGCGACCAACGCCGCCGAGATGATCGGCCTGGTGGCGCACGAGCATGCGGACCTGGCGTTCGACTTCGCCGTGGCCCACCGCGAGAAGGTGGACACGCTGGTGGACAGCACCTCGCGCGCGCGTTACTACCCGGGCCTGGCGATGGGTTCGGACGACCCGCGCATGGTGGACAAGATCCGCGCGTTCGCCGAGCAGCACATCGCCCCGACCTCGCGCCGTGATGCGGAGACCGCCATCACCGGCATCCAGACCCGGCTGAAGCTGCGCGCCGAGCGCAAGCCGCAGATCGATGCCTGGCTGAAGAAGAACGGTTACTGAGGCTGACCTGAGTATGGAACTTGTAGCCAATCAGGCAGTGAGTCCGGGGTGGATGGTATCGGGTTCGGACCAGTTCCGGCGAACGGTTGCCGGCGGTTTGTAGCCATGGGCGCTGTGCGGCCGCTG
>Ga0182741_1002820_pt1 | contig 19481 bp, 9 predicted proteins | sample eDN5th37CBELigOP_FD_128874 | JGI IMG/M metagenome (GOLD analysis project Ga0182741, IMG submission 128874) | Enriched Organic Plus compost microbial communities from Emeryville, California, USA - eDNA 5th pass 37_C BE-Lig OP (version 2) (version 2) ... | reverse complement strand
TTCGACCCCTCGCTCTTCAAGGATGATGATGATGCTGCGGATGAGTACGTCATTGTTCGTGAGGAGGAGGAGGAGGCCAAGGACTTGGCGATGGGCAGTGCCGATGACTGGGCTGTTGAGGGCGGTGATGAGGAGACCAAGGAGCTGGGAGATGCAGAGAATGACTTTGACGATGAAGATGAAGATGATGACGAGGACGGTAGCGATGACGAGGAGGATTCGTCTGGTGTGCGAGGAAAAGCCGCTATGGTCGACTCAGAGCTTGCTCTCTTGAATCCAGAAAAGGGCAAGTCACAGAGTAAGGAGAAGGAGAAGGAGAAAGAGAAGAAGGAGAAGAAGGAGAAAGACGATAAGAAGGAGAAGAAGGAGAAGAAGGAAAAGGAAGACAAGAAAGACAAGAAGGACAAGAAGGAGAAGAAAGAGAAAAAAGAGAAGAAGGAGAAGAAGAGCGTACCCGAAGGCGTTGACATCAACAATGTTGATGCAAGTCTGTACGATGATTCCGACGATGATATTCCTGAATAAGGTTCAGACTGCAACAACACTTTATCTATACTACGTAGCAAGTCTCAGAGTCCGAATGTTTATCATATAGCTTGCAGCCTCCCCTCATCCGCGTACCCATCCCGTCAAAGTTGTCATCGACAGCCTCGTTCGGCATAAAGTGGCCCTAGATTCATTCCTTGAGTAAATCTGATAGATCTTGATTAACTTGCAGTCAAGTTGGAAACTCTACATTGCTTGTATTGAGTGAGCCAACAGCTCACACGAGTAAACCATCGTGTGACTACTTCTTTCGCGAAAAGAGGCCACTGAAAAGGTTTGTTTTTGCTGGCGATCCGCCTGTCTCACCCGTAGTTCCTGCGCTTCCGGCGGTACTGGAGGTTGTGCTGTTGGACGGGGACTGGAGCGACCTAAGATCGTCGTCTCTACTGATTTGCTCAGGCTGTCCCGCCTGCTTCATCTCAACCGTATCTAGGAGCTCTCCTGCGGATTGACCTCTCAACGATGAAAAGTGGATCAGCGAAAGATTCGAGGCAACCGCTTCGTAGTATGCATCGGGCCTGAGAACATCATCCAGACAGTATGCGTGCTCTGGATCAGACGGATTTGTGATCATACGAGTGATTCTGCGGCACAAGCTCCAGCAGAAGTACTCCGTTTTGGAGGTTGCAATGTGCCTCAGATTCAGCAGTAGCCATCGCATGTCCAGTACAAGTTGTTGCGCACCTCCGAGCGTGGGATCGAAATTGACCCAGCCGACTTCACCATAAATGAGGACAAAGATATGCTCAAGGAGCTTTCGCATCAGCGCCCGGGCTCCTTCGGTTCCGAACGCGGTCTGCGCTTGCGTTTCCAAAATGGATAGTTGATTTGCAAGCTCGACCCACGGAGAAGAAATCTTTACCCGGTTGTCCAGAGGATCGCTTGGGAGTGGTTTTGGTGCGGAATACCGCTTGGTCAAGTCAGCTCCATTCGTCCAGGCCAAGATGGAATCCTCTCCTGTGACATGTTTGCCATTAGACTTGCACCACATCCGACCTCGAACCCAATATAGGGCCTTGAGTTCGCAGAGTAGATCTAGAGCCGCATCACGGCGGGCTGTTGCACGATCTACATACGGGAGAAGCTCGATTGGCGGGCGACGGAAATATCGCTGCAATTCACGTATTAGTTTCGGTAGCACGTTTGTGGACACCGCGTGAATGTTTGCAAGCACTGCCAGGAGCTGACTATCATGCAGCGTCGTCTCTGAGTGCGGATTAAGAGATTGGCGGATGACTTGCTGAAGAGCCATGGTATAGCCATCGAGCAGGCGAATGAAACTTGCGATAACCGCAGGGTACACTTGAATACTAGCTTGAGGCTGTTTTTCGTTCTCAATAATCAATTTCAGCCGCGGCAGAGCTTGTCGAACCGCATCGTAGAAGAACTGAGCACTACTGGTGAGTCGAACAGATGCAGCTTCAGTCCCTGAAGGCTCAGATCCAGCAGCACGTCCGCTGGCACCCGATCCGGCTTGGCCTGCAGGAGCAATTGCACCAGTAACGAATAGCTCGCCGATCGACCAGTCGTCTCTCGACAGCGCATCTGCAGCTTGAGTTTCGGCCAACCTAAACGAGCGACGAAGAGCTTCGCGAGCGACTCCATGAATGGCACGACCAAGAATAGGAACCAGTTGTAGTCCCTTTGTGCTGTGCTCAGCAGCAGCATTCGCTGCTACTCGGAGGCACACCCCGAGCTCTGTAATTGGATCGCTAAGCATGAATACATGCCGAGCGAATGCTCTTGCAAACACGGCTACCTCCTGTGCCGCCCATGCTGCGCAGGCTGCTGAGGCGAAGGCTAAGTCATGTGCAAATAATGTCTGGACATCTTTGACCGTGAGGGCGATAACACCAAAAGTCAAGTTGGCGAGGTCATGGATAAACGCTTCCGACCCCCCAACAAGCCTTGCTAATCGGATTTCACCATGCAATAGGTTCGATCTATGTTCCAAAAACAACCCCAACGCACGTTTCGTATGACCAAGTCGGATGAGATACGTTGTCAACGCTTTCCTCTCGGCGCGACTGGGACCATCGGACGACAGTTCATTGACTATCAGTCTCACGAGGTAATCAACGACACGTGCTACAGTTCGTCGCACGGTATTAATGCCCTGGACTGTTCCTAGATTGACGCTGGACGTAGCATTCGCAGCAGCGGCCGAGAATACTGACAAAGGCAGTGCTGTCGTCAGCTTTGCATCGTGGAAGCTTGGTGTATCCGCTACAACTGCGCCATATACTGGAAGTGCAGTCACTGCGAGCCTCTGGATGGGCGCGTGCGGATCGATTGTCATAGCAGATATCCCGGCCATATAAAGAGGCGTGCCATTCATGATGCCTGCTGGATAGTAGCTCAGCCCTCGATGTGCTCGTGCATTTGGATCTGCAACACGAGATCCTGTACCGTACAGCATGGGATTATCTTGTGCAATGCAGGTTGCATTGGCAAAAGGGTCCAACAGGCTCTTGGCAGAAAAACTAGTGGACTGATTTGACGATGCTCCGATTGCAGTTGTGTGGACGGTCTGGGCCAAAATACCAGGGATCTGCGGCGTTGTCGGCTCAAGCGCTTCGAACGCACTCGACTGACTCATGTGCTGGTACCGATCAGCGAGGGTCGTGGCGTTTGCGAGACTGGTCGCGGTCGCGGCCGGCACATGAGCGAATCCTCTTATTACGTCGCTAGGAGCAAGGTAGGGTCCACCACCCGCAGCGTAAATTGAGTTCAGCGAAATGAGATCACCTCTACCGATCGCATCTTCCAGAAGGGAAACAGCAGTTCCTAGCTTGCGCTCGTATGCTAGTGCGCGTAAATCTTCACAGAGCTGTTCCAACGAAGGCAGTTCCAGTCGAGATTCTCCAGCTCGGCCGACTTCGATACGCTCAGCTTCCTTTTGCAGACTCATGAAGACATCGTCACGATGTGTGAACGTGGTTGACTCCACCGCCGAAAGCGATCCCTTGAAGACATTTAACAACGACGCGAGCCGAGACATCTTGGACTCCATTACGGATACCTCCTTTGAGGTTTGCACGAACGTGCCGAAGTTCGATGAAACATACCTTCGCAGGGCATCACTTGTCAACTCCTTCCGTTTTTGTAGGTCCTCAAGATGCGCCTGCGCCACCTGCGTGCTGTTGCGCGTGTAGAACTCACGAGTATAACTGGTCGGGTTGAAATCCAGGCGGCCGAACTCTCTCAAGGTGGCGTCCAGCGTGATCGGCCGGCCCTCATAATCGACCAGGCGCTGGTTCGCGCTGGACATGTGCTAGAGAAACTCGATGGGTGCCTCGCTCACCTCTACTTCTCCTTCAACAGGCGATATCTCTGGTTCACCCCAAAGATTCTTCGGGCGAGTAATATTCGAGGCTGTGTGCTTGGAGCCTGTCTTATGGGGCCTCGTGGGGCCTTTCTTTCGGCTATATAGGCGCTCTCCCACCTTTTCAACTACTTTCCCGCCTCACCGATCTCTTCACACGTGCGTTATCCAAGGTGAAACCAATGTGCACAAGAAGCCATTTAGGGCCTATCCGTCCTGGCCTTGATTTTCCTCTCCCACGTCTGCGAACACTGGAAGGGCAATCCGGGCCAGGACGGATAGGACTGGGAATGGACTTCCAAAAACAGTTTCTGAAGTGATATATCTCAGCACACGCAGGCTGGGCAATCGAGCGACCTGCACGCTAGCGAGTGTCTCGGTTTCGGCCAGCGCGTGGCGCCCTTTCAGCAAGCAACACTTCACAACTCGCACGAAACAGCCCCTCTCAGGAACCAGCCCGTTGATTAGGCTCACACGAGGTTTCCAAGTGGGGCGTACGGCGTGCACGGGCTGGTTGGGTTGGAGTGGTGGTGCTTATCAAGTCAAGACTGGTCAGAAGAACTGGTTTGCTCCGCACACGGGCGCTGAGCTAGCGCCCATATCAGGTACCTAGCATGTTATCCAACCAGAAGAGCGACGGGCCATTGGACCTTGATCACGTGCCCGATGTAGGCGTGGCGCGGTTCTCATTGAGACTCGACGTGCCAGTCGAGGATGAACAATCTCGCCAGCAGCCGGTTCTTCAACAGCTCAGATCGTCTCAGGTCCTGCGAGCGACCAGTGGGAACCCAAAATCTACATCCTCTGGTGGGAATAACGGCGGACTAACGGTATCTACGCGCCGTAGTGGGAACACAAGCAGCGCAATCCCGATACCACTGCCAATGTCGCCTTCGCCGCTGTCACCTATGATAACCGCTACCACACCTCAGATTAATGCAGCAGCAGCAGCAGCAGCGACAGCGACAGCACCGCTCCCGCCGCTGCCTGCCGCTCGGCCGGAGGTTCATTCTCCTCTAGCTTCACCTAACTCCATGGCACCTCAACCTGGCACAGCTACCACAATGATGGGTATCGCGCCGTTACCTGACGTCTTGGGGCTCTTTAGGCGATCGTCGCAGCAATCTGCAACTGCGGATGGTGCCAGAACTCCTGTTCGCAACTTTCACGAACCGAGCAGTGCGGATGACCTCGACGAACGGTTATCCTACAGTCGGAAGGGTAGTCGGCGACGCAACTCATCACAGTATTCTAATGCTGAGAACGAGCTTTCCAATTCGGTATCGGACTTTGCTGAGCACCTGGATCGGCACTCCTTGTCTGATTTGGATCAGGGCCTCAAGATCAATGAGCTCAATCAGTTCGTTCGAAATGACCTCCCAATTCATATGGAGCTCGTTACTGAAAATGCGATAAATTCCCCTAGAAGCGTCAAGTCAGATCCACTTGTCATCACTGAGGCACAGAATATATACACTACGACGTCTCAGTCAATTGCACGTAACACATCAGCGCACGGAGTTCCAAAGGGTGGTTCCACTTCCGCCGGTGAACCCACCATCGTAAGTCGAAGGCCTAAAACCCAAGCGAACCAAGAATCAGGTGGGAAAGACAGCAAAGATCGCAACAGTCATGCCGATACGAAGAAAAATACGGGTAACGAGAAGGCAGATCCGACTAAGAAGCCTCTTATTCCTGAGCAACAGCTACCCACAGCAGACGACCTGCTGAAAGCGCCAAATCCAGCACAGCGACAACAACAATTCGACGAAACAGTCCAACTCATGACCGTAGCGCTTGTCAAATTTCCACTGCGTTTCAACTGGGAGCCTCTGGAGGAGATGTATCGGACTCATATGATTGAGACACGTGGTGGGTCACACTTCGCCTTGCTCCTACTTTTCCTTGCAATTGTCTGTCTACTCGTGACTGATCTTGAGTTGTACTCCAGAGAGATCGCATATCGCTACCGTTACCTACGTCTTTGTGCGCAGCTGCCTCTCATTGTTGGATTCTACTTCTTCACATGCTTGCCAGATGCTTACATTAGGTATCACCAGCTTTCAAATGTTCTCTTTTCCTTCTTGCTAGGCTTAAGTTTCATTGCCATGTCGATTGTTGGGGAAAGCCCGAGTCATGGACCACACATGCTATATTATTTTGTTGTTTTCATGTTCCTTGAGCTGCGTATTGTGTGGTCGGCACTCGTCACGATCATACTTCTGATCCTTTTCCTTGCTTCAACGCAGGTCTTTGAAACATCTCCGTCATCTTCCTTCAACCTGGCAACATCTGCGGCATTCCTGATTATCACATGGGTCGTTAGCGCGCTTGCAGCGTATTACACAGAGTATTTCAGTCGACTTCAGTATCTAAAGCTCCGTAAAATGCGTGCAACAGAAGGAAGCCAGCTTCGTTTGATCGCAAAGCTCCTACCCAATTTGGAAACAGGGGACGATAGCAACGCGCAGCATCCCGTGGACAGCACCAATTCCACTTCGACATCAATCGCTGACAAAGCTCAGCGACCTCCTTCCAACGGTGTTCGGCTCGATCGAAGCGACACTCAAGTTACGCTGAGTGATGTACAAGGCCCAGATGACGTAACACTACAGCTAAGGCGGGACTATTCGGAAACCGTAGACAACGATTTGGATGACGCACCAGGTGTTCATCCTCCAGAGACGAAAGGCTTTCGGCACGTGTTTCATACTCGTGAATCTCGAGGGGAAGTGCACGACAATGCTCAGTCGGTCCCAAAAATTTCCCACTTCACACTTCAGTTGACTCGTCAGCATCGCAACGTATCTGTATTGTTCACAGATATCATGGGATTCACATCCTTCGCCGTGGGGTTAACTCCGGCCGAGCTAGCCGATCAACTTAACGAGCTGTACACGGCATTTGATCGAGTTCTCATCGCATTGCGAGTGCTCAAAATTGAAACGATTGGCGACGCATATTTCTGTGCGGCAGGCCTCGACCAACTTACTCAGAAGAACCATGCTGAACTGTGTATTGTTGCGGGAATGCTGATGCTGCATGAGCTCAAGCTCTTTAGCCGCCGATTAGAATTGAGGAGTGCTCGCCGCACTCGAATTGAGCTTATGGCGTCGGCTCTCAAACAAGACAGGAAACTCTTACGGCTTATTGAACGCCGCGTGGGAGAGCATGCAACCATCGAAGAGCTCGCTGCAGAGAAGAAGGCCATCAAGGAGGCTGAAAAGGCATCCTCGCGATCGATTGCAATCCCTCCCAGAGAACGCGACTTGCTATATGCAATGCGTCGCCGATACCCACTCGATCAACAGACTTGGATTGACGACGCGCCTGAGTTGAGTGATTCGATGACTAACGATGAATATCTCGATGACGTTGACGATGGCGCTGATCGGACGATTGCAATGCTGCCAGAGGTTTTTGAGTCCGTCTTGAGGAAATATCCTCAACTACCCAAGCAGCTTAGTTCCGAGCCACCGCCAACCCACGAAATCGTCACACCCTACGATGCCGCTCTGTGGTTGGCACGTCAGCTGCGAGGATACCTGCCCGATGATCACGTTTTTCACCACTACCTAGCACCGCTCGAATCTCGAGTTCTTTCGTTGAAGGTTCGCGAAGAGCACTTTACGTATCGTAAGCTCATGCTTACTCGACGTAGGCGGCAAATCGAAGACTATCTTTACCACGAGAAACTCCGAGCAGAGCGAGATACACCGGCAACATCAAGAAATAGCCAAACAAAGCCACCCGTCAAATCTACCGAAGCAACTAAAGCGGCAGAGGTCTCAAAGCATGGCAATATGCGCACAACGATACGATTTGCGACTCCAGAGGAATCGCAGATGCCCCAAGTGTCCGTGATGGGGCGTCGACCCATCAAAGACTTAGGACAAACTCTGGCCGAGCCTAGCAGTCTAGTGGTGAATACATCGGTCATGAAACAACCTCCTCCTGATGTCGAGGGCAGACTTGGGACAAGAGGCAACAAGCGGTCATCCCATGCGAAGCCACACGACCGAGCTCGCAAATTTCATGAAAAGAGCAAACACCTGGAAGTACCCATGGAACTCATGGGTTCACGATCACCAGTTATAAGCAGCGGTGACGCGGATGAACTCGCCGTGCCAGTTATGGATCCTCAGATGTTCCGTCCAGGTACCTGGCAAGATGACCACGAGGTATTCTCGAATCGAGAGGTTGCTTCGCAGGAGTTCGGTGACAGAGGTTCAGCAGAAGCGACAGATCCAGATGATGGTAGTGAGGACCTCGACGATTATGACCATGATGCATCCAATGCTGAATATGATGATGAGCTTGAAAATGGAGTCGATTTACATTCTTCTAATGGCTTGGAGAGCCTTTTTGGCGCGAGACATGATATTCCTGATGAAGGTGAAACAGATACGATTATCAACCCTTCCTTGGCAGAAGCCCTTCGCAGTGGCTATAATCCCCATTTAAGCAACCTCTGGAATCTGACTCGTTATCACTTACCTCAAGAGAATATGCCCCTCGCGGAGTCTCTTTCGAAGATCGATTCGTCGATCCCCTCAACCTCGACCACATGGCGCACACTGGGTTTCAACCCATCTATCACTGATTCAAATGTCAAAACCCTCGGTTCAAGTGTGCCTGACCAAGTTTCAACTCCTCTAACGGGTTCGAAAGAAGATGAACTCAATTCGCAACAGGAGGAAGGCGTGGCCGTGAACACGAAGGAAACAGGGGATCCACGAGATCCACTGTGCGAGGCCGCACGAACTATTCAAGCTGCACTGGAATCCGTTTGGGACCGCATTCCGGAGGAGCTGGATAACATTCTCCTGCTTCTGAGTTCACCCGTTGAGGTTCTTGCTAAGCATCAGGAGTATGCTGAACTTAGAGCCCGGATTCGAACGACATTTAAGCGCGACATTGCGAGGATTCTGCAATTAACCCGAATGCAAGCGCAGGTTCGACAACATGTGCCGTCTGAACATTCAAGGGAGCTGGAGACTGTGACTGTGGTGTCTACAAATGATCCCACTCAGCGAACGACTGCCACAATCGACTGTGCTGGGAATTATCCGCTGACTCTGGCAAGTGACCTCGCGGGCCCCAACGTCGCTGAGTCCGAAATTATGCTGAAAGGCTTCTATGCCAACAACAACGTGGCACCACTTCCTCGCCCTCTACTGAGTGAATGCACGCTACTCGGCCAACTCTTACACTCAGCCAAACTTCCCAATATGACACCAACTGAGATAGACCTCGCAAAAGACGCAGCAGATTTACTCGAGTCCACGCAAGATCGCACGTTCATCGACTTTGAAATCCAAGAGCAGTCGAGGTATGGTAACGAAGGGGATGATTATTGCGATGAGCCCAATGTTGGCAAGGCCGCATGCATGGTGCGTGACCAGATCTTGGAACACATCACACATGTAGTGCGCCCGGTCGTGGAAAAACCGCCAACGCTAATCAAGAAACCCACCTGGGATCCGTTTGAAGTCCGCGATATCCCCAACGATCCAGCGCACGACCCATTTCTGTCGCTTTTCTCAGATAATGATGCGCGCTTCGACGCGTGCGATCTTCTATGGCTTATTCGCCAAATAAGGTGTTTGAGCGGCATCCCTTTGCAAGATCGCCAGGCATCAAATGCAAAACCAGGACCTACCCCCGAAGATCTACTCGAAGATGAAGTGATAACGCGGCTCTTGATGCGACGTTTGTATCGCGCGTATGTTAGGCTAAACGCCAAGCAGCGTAGGACAAGGCGTCGTCGACAACTCCGATCCCAAACCCAACGTAGAGCACTTGCGCCGACCGTGGTCGAACCCTTCAACTCATCGGCCCTATCTTATCAGCCAATTCCTACCTTGTCCTCATGGAGGAGCTATATCGGCGCGAAAGCGTATTCGAATTCGACTGATCAGGGCCTCTGGACCAACGAGCAATCCGAGAACGCCAGGCAATCAAGACTGAGATTGGACCTATCAGCTTCAGCCGAGCTCGTCGCGAAGGTTCGATGTGCGGCCAATGACGCCGTTACTCACGTCAAGGATATCAACCGCAAACGTAGTCGAGGCGTGACCAATGAACAAGATGAACCCCCTCAACTAACGTCAAGCAATCCTGCGATGCAGCTTCGTGGCGCATACTTCCGCGACGTTCACTCAGAGATTATCACCGATGCGAAGTTGGCAGCGACGCTTGCGCTTACGCTCGCAGGGACGGCACCTTGGTCTGCAATCGTTACGGAGCTAAGGAATGCCGCAGAGAAGATTGCCAAACGCGAATGCCCCCAGTCCAGTCTTGAAGAGCCTGCAGACGATAACGCTTCGGAGTACAGCCGAATTAGCGGGCTCTTCAGGAATTACGATGATGAGGGAGCCGTGGTTGGTGATGATGAGCAATCAGATGGAGGGAGTGAAGATGAGGAGCAACACAGCCCGCATGACCTTCAGCTTGCGCGCTCGCCATCAAAGTCACAATTATCTCCACCGTTCGTGGACGATCCTAAAGTATCAATTGAGCAGTTTAAGGCAACCAAGGTGTCGCGAGATACTGCAGCGCTCGAGAACATCGATGAGATGGTAGCATGCAAGTTACTCGACGTCGATCCGGCAATTTTCCAGCTTGACACCGCCTTTGTACCTCGTACTGCATTCCAAAGATGGACCAACGAACGAGTATTGCGAATGCGCGTGGGAGTTCACACCGGAAGCGTGATTGCTGGGGTGATAGGCGAGCAAGTCCCTCGATATCACCTCTTTGGGCCGACTGTGTCCGAGGCCAACAACATGGAGTCTTCAGGTAAGCCGGACTACGTTCATATCACAAGTGCAACGAAGGAATCTCTTGATAAGAGTCAAAGTCCCGATGGCTTGGCTACGTTCTTTCTCGCAGAACCACCATTCCAATACCAGAGCACAGAGCTGCAACGTGCAACGGAGTTATCCACCGTCCCTGGCAGCCCTGTTACAAAAGCCAGGTCTACCTCAGGGATACAGAATGCTTTGTCACCTGCGTCTCCCACTCTGACCCCAAGTAGCCAGCTTCAGCTCCCTGTAATGCAACTTGATTCTCAGGACGTGGTGCTCGGACAGACTGATGAGCTCGACGTCACCGATCAGTGGCACTTCAGCCTAAATGAACCCATTAGCGACCAAATGCAGGAGACAACCGTTCATGCATACGTCCCGATTCCTGACTGGTTAAAGCGACGGCCCATGATTACGTTAGATCCCGCCATAGGCGTGATTGATCCAAATTTTGCCTTTTCGAGGCTCCCACTCAAGGTCGTCTGCTGGAACGAGTATAAGCGCTACCGAAGCTTTGCTGCGGCACTTCTCTCGCGGCTTGATATGGAGCGTCGCCAATTGGGGTTGGTCCTGCTTCAGCACAACCCGAAAGTTTCATCCCCTGTACACCTTGCCCAGCAAAAGCTGCTTCGTAACCCCAACAAGCCGCGCCCATCTCAGCCGACTCCATCAACGCCATCATCGGAGCTGGCTCCAACGAATAGCTGCTTCGGCTGTACCGGACCGCGCATGCAACCTACCAGCGCTTTGTCGAAGAATTCTGTCGATTCTGCGGTCCAACCCAGGGCGGTAAAGGCTCTTGTGCCACTCAAGTTGAGGAGAAATAACATGGTGGCAGGTGCTAAAGCTATGCGTGTGGAAGAACTACTCGGCACCTCGCAAGAGATGATGATCGACGAGTTAATTCGCCGCATACTCAAAGGACACAGTCCAGTAGTTGCGAACAAGTTAGTCGCATGCTTGGGTACATTGTCTGCGTTTGCGTTTGCACATCCCCACGATGCCCAGACCACATTACCTGCCCTGTTTGCCCTGGCGCTCGCCAGCGCTGAACGTGTTCGGACATGGAATTTGGGCCCATCGCCTTCAAATGACACTTCGGATAGAGAGACACAGCACGGAAATAAGGGGGCACGAGGGCCTTTTGGTGACTCAACGCCCATTCTAGAATCGCCTACACTGTCCGAAGATCAGATGGCGCACTATTCCAGTGGAGACTCATCCAAAACGCAAGCTCATGAGAAGCTGGTCGACCTGCTTGTAAACCTCCTTCCAATGAACGAATTCCGGGGGTATTTGGCTGAATCAACCCCTGCGTCAGTAGAAGAAACATGCGATCAAGTGCTACAGCTGCTCCACAATCAGCTCGCCGTTTGGAACGAACCGAAGAAGAGCTACTTAAGTTTGGCCGACGTATTGCAACTCAAGAAAAAGGTTTCAGCATGTGTTGACAGAGTGAAGTCAAATTCACATGCCAAACCTACTTCAGGAGATGTGCCAATCCTGCTGACATGTACCGAGCAGCAAGTGTCAAAACAGACAAAACACATCCCAGAAGAGCTTCGAAGCCAAGAAGAACGCGAACTGATTATCCAGTTTGCCGCCTTTGCGTCCCTTGTCTTTCGAGCCGAGAAGAGTGATGACAGGGAATATCTTGGTAGCCTGGCGGATATTTCGCTCGAGGACCAAGAGGTTGGTGATGCAGATGAGAAGGAGCACCTCGATCGATGCCTTACGAGGCTGCGACGCAACCCGAGTAGTAATGATCTGATCGAATATCAACAAACGCAAATGGATATTGCCGCCTCGGCGCCGGCGCCCGATACGACGACTGACCCTCACGACCATACTCTGGGGACAGGCAAAGAATGTGTGTGTGATTATTGGTACAGGCGTTGGGTCCAATCCCTTAGATTCAGAGACTACACCCGAGGATGGACAACTGACCAGTTATATTCAAGTTTCGTCTTCACTCCAGGAGAAGTATCTCCTATCCAAGATTTGAATGACAGCGCCTCATGCCAATCCGTCTCCATGGGAGGCTCTTTGGTGTCTTCTTCGCCTCGCCTCCGTTCGGAAAGTCCATTGCAACTGGAGCAAATCTTGGGTGATCTACCAGCGATCGATAGTGCAAACTCCTTCCACGCGGGCCAGATGCCCCTGGCCGGCCCTGACGCTCAACTGTTGCTGGCATCAGAGGATAAGTTGCAATTAACTGATCTCCCTGGGTTCAATCCCTGCATTCTGGCCGACGACGATATGTCTCTCCGGGGAGAACCTTTCTCGCCGAAACTCCGTTCAGAGAGGACCCCACAACATAAGTATTGCTCCGTTCGGACGCGAGGAGCCTTGACGCATATTGTGAACGCGGTTGAGCGTGCATACGACTGTATCAGGAGCTGCCTATGCAGGTCGAAACCCGTCACGCAAGATACGAATTCATCACTCACGAGGCATGATGAGCGATATCGCGTCGCGGGCAATTCTGCATCAGCAGCTTCCTCTGGTTCAATGAACGTCAACGGCGGTCCGAGCAATCCAATTGAGCCGGAGCCTAATAGCCCTCACAATGATGTATCAGTCCCAATTCAGAATAGTCTCAGCAACAGAGCCGTCACACCCATGAACACGCAAGTCAATTTGACTCGCGGTGTAGCAGATAGCGAGAAAGAACCACGATCACCGACATTGGTCAACTTGAAGTCTAGTGAAACACCGGTGGGTGCTGCAAGGCACATTGCGCGGAAATCTATTAGTCTGAGCCACGGCATCGCCACCCCAGTGCTACGTGGTCACTCTTCTCTCAATCTTGGGGGGAATGGGACATCGACACCGTCCTTGAGTGGATTGCGAAGGGTGAACCTACCGCCTTCCGAGCAGGATCCTAACTACACTAGCAACGCAATGCAGCCCATCGATCATGCCAAGGAGCAGGGATTGCCGCAGCCGCTCAGCGTCGCGGCAAGTTATAACGATTCAAGTGCAGCCTCAGTTTCGCTTCCCGTCCCTAGTCAGGGCGAGGTGCACGGCTCTTCACTGCTCAATGACAGCTACTATCTAGAGGCAGGTAGCAACAGCGGCAACCACCTCGCTGCTAATGGCTCGGTTCTGGAAGAATTGCACCAACAGTCCAGAGACGTGCCCAGCTATTATCGGTCTCTAACGAATTACTTGGAGTACATTTCAGTATGTGGTTACCTGAGCCAGGAGCATAGGCTGATCACAGAGCAGCACTTGACACGGAGGGAGATTATGCAACGCGAACAAATGCTATTCCTTGTTCCTTATCTAAAGGAGGAAGAAACTGAGCTAACCAACTTTAGTGAGCATGAGGATGGAAGTCCCAATGCCAAGTATTCGTACTTGGTGATGGACTGTCGCACTTATCTGCGCAAAAAATATCGAGAAGGAAGGCTCCCCACATACATCCCACGCGACCCTGAGTTAGTCGAAAAGGCACATGCAGCCCTGGCTCGCCTTGGATTAGTGAACCCTCACGGAGCGACCGACAGCGAAGCTCAGCTGGTCAGCCCGTCTAGCAAGAGTAAACATTCGGACTCCAAATCCGCCCTACTTAAGACTCGTTTGCAAGCTCGCGCTATGTCAGCGCGCAAAGCGCTGTCTTCAAAGCTAATTGATACCGTAAGACTCGCGATCCAGTCATCTGAAATATCACATTCGTTGATCCCGGAACCAAAGCCCGAGGCCAATCAACCTCCAGCTGTGCATGGGGCTGGTGAAGAATCGAAAGCAGTCCTGACGCCAGAAAGCACTTTGAATAGTTTGCCACACTCTCCGAGGTCTTCTGACTCAGTACCAGTTCGCCGATTGCCGGCATCCAAGTCAGTCTCCAACGCGAGTACCAATCGTGGCAAGGCTGAATTATCAAGCGCAGCCTCCGTCAGTTTGGGAGGGGCTAGTGATAAGCTGGGGCTGGCGCCGTCGACTCCGCTCCTGCAACCCTTGTCGCAGTCACTAGTCCTGAGCCCTTTGCCTGCTTCACCACCACGCCCAAGGCCCTTGAATATTCAGGGCAGGAGGAACGTGGAGGACTTAACTCCGCTTAACACTCCAGTACCTGGCAGTCCGCCGTCCCAAGCGAGTTCTCGGCCGAGGCTAGTCCTCTCGTCACCTCACCTAAGTCCCCTCGTTACCGTTACGCAGAAGCGAAGTCAAGGAGACAGACTGAATCACTCAATGAGAGACTAACCAAGTCTCGATTACTTTTTACTACTCCCAAACGCTCTACACTGTGTATTCGTAAAGCTTTGGAATAAAATCCCAATGTACAGTCCTTAAGTTCATAGGCTCACAAATCAGATTGGAGGATCACTTGAGACGTTGGTTTATTTGGGGCAATTACATGTCGGCCTCAGTCGACTCTGCAGCCTCCTCAGCGGCGTTCTCGGAGTCCGCCTCGGTCTCAGTCTCGGCCTCGGTCTCAGTCTCGGCCTCGGTCTCAGCGAAAGACTGGTTCTGAGTCTCGGCCTCGGTTTCAGCCTCGGTCTCGGCCTCGGTTTCAGCCTCGGTCTCGGCCTCGGTCTCAGCCTCGGTCTCAGCCTGGACCTCAGTCTCGGTCTCGGCTTCAGTCTCAGTCTCGGTCTCGGTCTCGGCCTCAGCCTCAGCCTCAGTCTGAGCCTCAGCTTCAGCTTCGGCTTCGACGTGAGCAGATGCCTGAGCGTCAAGGTCAAGCTCTGCGAGAGCAGGCTTGTTTGCGGGCGTGGCAGCAGTAGAGTTGGTGTTGTTCACTGCGGCGGTGGAGTTGGTCGTGTTGACGACGGGAGGAGGAGGATTGATGATCAGGTTGATCTTGTTCTCGTAGGTCTTGCGGCAGGTTTGGTTACCGAACCCGCAGATCTCGATCATGTCCATGTAAGTACGAACGCATGTGTTAGTGACGTTCGATGCAGCCTTGGCGCAAGCGTCACGACCCCAAGCCTCGGAGCGGATGCGGTGAGTCAGGATCTCACGGCAGGCGTTGCCATTCTCGCCGGTTCCACAGTTATTGTACTGCGAAACAAGAGATTGGCACATAGAAGTCGAAGGAACGTTGTAGCACGAGCGGAAGTAGGAGTCCTTCCAGCTGAAGAACTGAGTACGTGCATTCTTGCGGCATTCAACACCAGGCTCGCCTGCAGCACAGTTGCGGTACTGAGTGAGGTAGTTGTGGCACGCCATGTAGTGCTGGTACTGGAAGGAGCTAGTACCGTACTGGTTGTAGATACCATAGAAGGGGCAGTACGCCGTGCTGTTGGGGATCATGAGAGCATCGAGAGCGACCTGCTCAGCGCTCTGCTCCTCAAGCGCAAACTTGAGATTCTCATCGATCTTAGCCATGACACTTTCGATACCTGTGGTAGGGTCGAGGAGGAAGTCACGGGCACGTTGAAGCATGGCATTGTGCTGGCGACGGCGCTCGATCTCCTCAGGAGCCAAACCCGCCTCGTTGACGGGCAACTCCACGAGTTCCGCCGTCTGGTCTGCCGCCTGAAGTTCGTCAAGGTAGAACTCATCTTCCACCTGGCCCTGGAAGGCAGGGTCAATGGTGGCGTCCACCTCGACAAAGTCAACAGGCGCGTCCACTGCATCGAGCAACATTACCTCCTGATCGTGGATCTATAGTTAAGGCAAGAGCACACGACATATACACGTGGATTGGTGAGGCTCGATACCTCGAGAATGTAAGATGGGGACTAGCCAGCTAACCTGGCTGCCAGGTCGTCACAAACGAGGCTCCAAGCAACGAATCTACATGGAATCTATACGTACCGGCAGGGCGACAGCCGCCACAACCGCTGCCAAGAGCAGGAATGCGATGAAGGTACGCATCTAGATGGTCGTTTGTCAGTTTGAGTATGATTTGCGCCAAGCTTGAGTGAGTAAAGTTCAGTGCTGGGGACTGAAAATAAACTAAAAGCGGAGACACACAACGTGTCTACAAGATGCGATAGCTTTCCCTAAAGCAGCACTCGTGCACGGCCCACAAACCGAGTTCAAAGTCGACCCCTTCTGGTCGGGTATTTCAGCACCCCGTACTGGGAATCTACCTTTTGCTGCTGGGGCGTGCTGCACAATTCACTGGAGCAGCGCGGAGCACAGCGGCACATCTCGAGGATCCGCTGCGCGCATTCGCACGGGACCTGGCAGGCGGACAGAAGAGGCATCGCGACATACAACCTTACAAAATGCGAGCCAGTAGGGTCCTTATGGGCGAATTCCAGACGCGATCGTCTGGTTGGATACTTTCGAACATTGCACATTCGGGGCGTGGCACACGGGTTGGACACGCAGTTAGCACGGTCACGAGGGCTAATGCATGCACCAACTTCGACGGACACACTGGACCAGATAAACTCGCATACACATATCGGATGGAGCCAAGTGCACCTGCAGTCGGGAGATTCTGGAGTGGGTCGATTTCTGGCTCGAGACTGGTTGGCTGCAGCCATGCACGGGAGAGCACCAGAGCAGGATCATTCATGATCTGTCCACGGCTGCCCCAGGGCAAGTGCTTTCAGCACACGCAGCCTGCGCAGCCACCTGAACGGCAAGATAACCAGAGGGAGAGGGAGCGACAGCAACAGGAGGATGAGGATGAATTGGTGAAGGAGCCTACTCGATCTCAGCTGATCACACACGGTATTCGCAGGGCCGTTCCTTTCGTCATCTTCGGTTTTCTGGACAACACATTCATGCTCCTATTCGGCTCAGCAATCGAAAGCTCCTGGGGTCGCACACTGGGAATCTCGACGATGGCTTCGGCGGCTCTTGGCAACATGGCTAGCGATGGGTTTGGAATCGGGCTTGGCCAGAGCGTTGAGTCATTCATTGCAAGGAAGGGATGGGATCAGACCCGTCTGACAGATGCTCAGCAGCGTCTCAAGTCGGCACTTCGAGCGCAGACACTAGGTGCGGTGTGTGGAGTGACCTTTGGATGTCTGTTGGGAATGTGGCCGCTCCTACTTCAGCAGGGCGATCGAGAACCGAAAGACGATTAGGGAATGCTCTCATAGTCCGAATCATGGTGCACAGACCTACTCGATATAAATATTGAACCAAAATTCTTGTAATCTATTACAAATAATGGACAGGAAGTGTCTCGAAGGAGTGCGACCCTGCTATTCTTCAGCCTTCTTCTGTGATGTAATCGCTCGGAACTTAGCTTTGAGTAATCCATAGCTTGTTCCGACCTTCTCATAAGTGCTCTTGTACCACATCGTCGCGCGCTTGTATCGCCTGCGTGTGAGAACGTGATTAGAGTAGGAGATGGCAAGGTCTTCTAGCATTTCCTCTGCTGTCCTATCGATGGTCTCGGTCTGGGAACTCAGTCTCCTCGCCAGGTTCGTACGACCGAATTCGCTCTCGAGTGTCTGACGCTCCCTCGAAGTGAGGGGGCCTTCCTCTTGAATGAGTGACTGGGCTCGCTGTGCATTCCGACTTAAAGGTTCTTCCCCTTTGACAATGGGTGAGTCTTGAATGCCAGGACTAGCGTTACCAACCTCATAGCCTAACTGAGACGCATTGCCTCCTTCAGCCTGCAACTCAGCTCGCGCCTCGTCAATTCTCTCCTGAATCTTTTTGTTCACAAGACTGCAGAGTCGTTCGAGAAGCGCTGATGGGACTTGTGCAGTCTTTGGTCGCTCATTTTTCGATTCTGACCCTTCCGTATGAACACTTGCGCCATCACTCGTTTGTATGCTGGTTTCGTCACCCGTGCTAGGTCCCGCAGACATGCGTGTCACAGCGTCGCTGAGTGCCAGCGCTGCATGGACACTTAAAGCGTCTGAGGCGGTGGCATCATCACACAACTGACTCGTGTAAGGCTCGATTACTCGTCGGCAAGTGGAAAGACGTATCCGTAGTGCCTCGATCTGCATTTACGATGCGAGAAATGAGGTTGTGGGTTCTAAGTTAGTCAATAGATTATCCCAGCATTGACTTTGTGATAAAGCAATGCACCTAAATATCCTGAAACACTGGAAGTAATAAGCACGTACCATTCGAGTGAGTTGCTGCCGCTTTGAAGTCGCACTATAACCGTCTCTTGCTGTCAGCGAGGAGTCAGATTGCGAACTGGCGAGCTGTGTCATGGCTCGGGCAATCGATGCTGCCTCGTCTAATAGAGCTTTCAAAGTTAGCATCTGTTCTGGAGCTAATGTGTTTGAACCGCAAGATGGCCCCTTTGTTAGTGGTTCAACAGACCGTTGAACTGCGCTATTTGACGCCGAGGACGCATGTTGGCTCCCGTTGCGTCCTAACTTCGCTCCCTTCTTCCCCCCAACATCAGGACCAGGGTGTGTTGTCTTGAGTATCTTTTCTAGAATCGTTCTGCTCTCTTTGTGGTGCTTTGCAAGCCATTCAAGTGCGGTGGACTCCTACAGATGACAGAGTCGTGATGAGTTGGAAGAGTGGCAGAGGATGTAGAAGATGAGCTGATCTCCTGCTCCACAGCCCATCTAGTCATCGAGACCAACGAGTAGGGGTCGAAGGTAAACAAGTCGTGTCATTTCTCTACAAGCAGGAGCTATCTCCCTCTCAAGGAGGGCTAACATACCGACCCAGACGAGGCTGCTTTGCCCTTCAGATAACACTCCTCAGCCTGACCATGGTACGCGATGGCATCTTGCAGACAGAGGTCGAGCTCGGCCTTCCACGCCCTTCGAGCCAGCGCCAAGCCCTATAGCGAGGGGTTAGTCGAGGGAGGGAACTTGAAGACTGATTCGGCGCTGCAGGACGAACAAGTAACGCTTGGCTATTCTACGACTGTGGCGCAAGGAGTGTGTAGACGTACCTGCGCCCAG
>Ga0182741_1002819_pt1 | contig 19496 bp, 17 predicted proteins | sample eDN5th37CBELigOP_FD_128874 | JGI IMG/M metagenome (GOLD analysis project Ga0182741, IMG submission 128874) | Enriched Organic Plus compost microbial communities from Emeryville, California, USA - eDNA 5th pass 37_C BE-Lig OP (version 2) (version 2) ... | reverse complement strand
TCGAGCATGTAGCGGTAATTGAACGCGCGCGCGGCCTGCATGTTGCCCAGGTAGCTGTCGCCGCGGGTGGCCAGGCCCGACCAGTCGCGCCACTTGTCCGGGTAGCCGATCTTCGGGGTGAAGCTGGCCCACTTCTCCAGCGCCTTCTTCCTGGTCTCCTCGCCCATCCACGGCAGGTTTTCCAGGCGCGTCTTCAGCGCCGCCGACAGGTTCTCCACCAGGTGCTGCATGGCCACCTTGGAATCGGCCGGGAACACCGCGTCCACGTACAGCTGGCCCAGCGCCTCGCCCATCGCGCCGTTCACCGATTCCAGCACGCGCTTCCAGCGCGGCTGCATTTCCTGCTGGCCGCGCAGGGTCTTGCTGAAGAAGTCGAAGTTGGCCTGTTCGAAGGCCTTGCTCAGGTACGGCGCGGCGTTGTCCACGGTGTGGAAGCGCAGGTAGGCCTGCCAGGTGGCGGCCGGCACGTCGGCCAGCATCTTGTCCACTTCGCCGAAGAAGCCCGGCTGCGCCAGCGAGAACTTGTCCTTGGCCGGCACCTTCAGCGTGTCGAACAGCGCGGTCCAGCTGAAGTTCGGGGTCTGCCTGTCGGCATCGGCGGCGCTGACCGGGTTGTAGCGCTTGGCCGGGTCGCGCAGCTCGATGCGCGACAGCGAGGCCTTGGCCAGGCGCGTTTCGAACTCCATCACCGCCCTGGCCTGTTCCTTCGCCTGCGCGGCGTCCACGCCGGACAGCGCCAGCATCTGCTCGATGTAGGCCACGTAGGCCTCGCGGATCTTGGCCTGCGATTCGTCGAAGTAATAGCCCTTCTCCGGCAGGCCCAGGCCGCCCTGGCCGACGTAGGCGATGACGTTGCCCGAGTCCTTGAAGTCGGGGCTGGCGTACAGCGAGAACAGGAAGCCCTGGCCCTGCGCATAGGCCTCGCGCAGGTAGCCGGCGATGGCGGCGGTGTCGTTCAGCGCGGCGATCCGGTCCAGCTCCGGCTGCAGCGGCGTGATGCCGGCCGCCTCGATGGCGGCCTCGTCCGAACCGGTCTTCCAGATGTCGCCGATCTGCGCCTGCACCGTGCCGGCCTTGGCGTTGGCCGCGGCGGCCTGCTCGACCAGCGCGTGCTGCACTTCCAGCGAGCGCTCGCGCAGAATTTCGAAGCTGCCCCAGGTCACTTGGTCGCCCGGCACCGGGTTGGCCTTGAGCCACTTGCCGTTGACGAAGCCGTTGAGGTCGGTACAGGCCGACACGGCCGGGTCCAGGTCGGCGACGTTGAACGACACCGACGGCGTCTTGATCTGCGACAGGTCGAAGGCCGGCTTGGCCGCTTCGGTGGCAGGGGCTTCGGTCTTGCCGCAGGCCGCCAGCGAGGCGGCGATGGCAACGGTCAGGGACAACGGGACGAGCTTGGAAAGGGTCATGCGGATCTCCGGCCTTGCAGGGAACGCCGCGCCTGCGCGCGGCCAATCCCCGAGCGTAGGCGATGGCGCCGCGCCGCGGATAGGCCGAAGGTCATGCCCGCGGGCAACGCACCCGCGCTGCCGCGCCGGGCCCGGGGTCAGCCGCGGCGTGCCGCTTCGATCGTGGCGATGTCGATCTTGCGCATGTCCATCATCGCCTCGAACGCGCGCTTGGCCGCGGCCGGATCGGGATCGGTGATCGCCGCGGTCAGCGCGCGTGGCGTGATCTGCCACGACAGCCCCCACTTGTCGCGGCACCAGCCGCAGGCGCTTTCCTCGCCGCCGTTGCCGACGATCGCATTCCACAGCCGGTCGGTCTCGGCCTGGTCGTCGGTCGCGACCTGGAACGAGAACGCCTCGCTGTGCTTGAACGCCGGGCCACCATTCAGGCCCAGGCACGGGATGCCGAGCACGGTGAATTCGACCGTCAGCACATCGCCCTGCTTGCCGGCGGGATAGTCGCCGGGCGCGCGGTGCACGGCCAGCACCCGGCTGTCGGGAAACGTCTCGGCGTAGAAGGTGGCCGCCTCCAGGGCGTTACCGTCGTACCACAGGCAGATCGTGTTCCTGGGAATCATCGCGGTTTCCTCGCTCACGGAAGAAAGCCGGCAGGCGACGCGCCCGGTGCCGGAACGCAGGATCGTAGCGCAGCGCCCGCGTGCGGCCCTCACTCCCCGTGCATGTGGCTGACGGCGCGACGCTCAGCCTGCCCGCGCGCGCGGATCCGGCAGCAGCGCCGCCACCATGCCCAGCAGGGGCAGGAACGAGATCGCCTTGTAGACCCACACGATGCCGGTGTGGTCGGCCAGCACGCCCAGCACCGCCGCGCCCAGCCCGCCCATGCCGAAGGCGAAGCCGAAGAACAGGCCGGACACGGTGCCGATGCGGTGCGGCATCAGTTCCTGCGCGTACACCAGGATGGCGGAGAACGCCGAGGACAGGACGAAACCGATGACCAGGGTCAGCAGCGTCGTCCATTCCAGGTTGGCGTAGGGCAGGATCAGCGCGAACGGCGCCACGCCCAGGATCGAGACCCAGATCACCGGCTTGCGGCCGATGCGGTCGCCCACCGGCCCGCCGATCAGGGTGCCGGCCGCCGACGCCAGCAGGAAACCGAACAGGTGCAGCTGCGCGCTCTGCACCGACACGTGGAATTTCTGCATCAGGTAGAACGTGTAGTAACTGCTCAGGCCGGCGATGTAGAAGTACTTGCTGAAGATCAGCACCAGCAGCACCGCGATCACCCAGGCCACGGTGCGCCTGGGCAGCAGCGGTCCGCTGCCGGCCACGCCCGCCTTCGGCGTGGCGGCGCTGACGGCCAGGTGCTGCTGGTACCAGCGGCCGACATAGGTCAGCAGGCCGATGCCGATCAGCGCCGCGCCCCCGAACCACGCCACGCTGCGCTGGCCGTTGGGCGCGATCACCGCCGCCGCCAGCAGCGGGCCGATGGCGGTGCCGGCGTTGCCGCCGAGCTGGAACACCGACTGCGACAGGCCATGGCGCCCGCCCGAGGCCAGCCGCGCGATGCGCGAGGACTCGGGATGGAAGACCGCCGAGCCGATGCCCACCAGCATCGCCGCCACCAGCACCGTGGCGAAGTTCGGCGCATAGGCCAGCAGCAGCAGGCCGCACAGGGTCGAGGTCATGCCCATCGGCAGCGAATACGGCGCCGGGCGGCGATCGGTGCGCAGGCCGATCAGCGGCTGGAACAGCGAGGCGGTGAGCTGGTAGGTCAGGGTGATCAGGCCGATCTGGGCGAAGCTCAGCTGGAACTGGCCCTTGAAGATCGGATACAGCGCCAGGATCAGCGACTGCATCATGTCGTTGACCAGGTGCGAACTGCTGATCGCGGCCAGCACGCCCACCGCCACCGGGCGGCGCGCGGTCGTGGAAGAAGCGGCAGCGGGAACGGCGGAGGACATGGCGGTACCGGGCAGTGAGGAGCGGCGCGCATGGTAAAGTCGCCGGCCACGCCCTTCCTGCGCGATATGGTCATGCACCCTCTCGAAAAGGACAGCGGCAGCCGCCGCGGGCGGCGCTTGCCGCTGCCCGCCGGCCCGGAAACAGCGGTGTACTGCAAGGCCCGCGACTACGCGCCCGGCACGCTGATCCCGCTGCACCACCACCCCGACCGCCACCAGCTGGTGTACGCCGAGAGCGGCGTGCTGGTCGTGCGCGCCGGCATGGGCCGCTGGGTGGTGCCCAGCACGCGCGCGATCTGGATACCGGCCGGCACCGGCCACGTGGTGCACTGCATCGGCCTGGTGCGCATGCGCAGCCTCTATGTCACCCCGGCCGCCATGCCGCAGGCGCCGGCCGGCGCCTCGGCGGTGTCGGTCACGCCGCTGCTGGCGGCGCTGATCCGCGCCGCGGCCGGCGTCGCGCAGCCCTACGTCGAGGACTCGCGCGACGGCCGCCTGATGCGCCTGATCCTGGACGAGATGCAGACCCTGCCGGTGCTGCCGCTGCACCTGCCCGAACCGGCCGACCCGCGCCTGCGCGCGATCAGCCGGCGGCTGGAGCGGCAGCCGGACGACGCTTCCACCCTGCAGGACTGGGCCGCGCGCCTGCAGGTGGATGCAAAGACCATCCAGCGCCTGTGCGCGCGCGAACTGGGCATGACCTTCGGCCAGTGGCGGCAGCAGGCGCGGCTGCTGCGCGCGCTGGAACGGCTGGCGGTCGGCGAGAAGGTCATCGACGTGGCGCTGGCGCTGGGCTACGAAAGCCCCAGCGCGTTCGCCACCATGTTCAAGCGCCGCTTCGGGCTGACGCCGAGCCGGTTCTTCCGCTGAGCGCGCGCCTGCTCAGCCTGGCCGCACCAAGGCACCGAGTTCGCGTTCCAGCAGGGCCGGATCGGCGGCGTTGAGTTCGATCACGCGACGCAGCGCGGTGATGCTGTCCAGGTCGATCTCGTCGCAGCGCAGCCCGACGTTGCGCCCTTCCACATGCATCACGGTGGCCTGCATGCGGATGGGCATGTCTTCGGACAGATCGACCTGCAGCTGGCAGCGCTCGTCCCGCCGGCAGTCGCCGCCGGCGTCCACCTCGAACAGCGCGCCCTTCAGCGATACATCGTGCACCTGCCCGGCATGCACGCTGCCATCGGCGCGGACCAGCCGGGCCGGTGAATGGAAGGGGGCACGCCAGAAATGGCGTCGTTCCGTGGACGTGTTCATGCGGTTCCCCTGTGCGTTGATGGAAGCCGGCCGCGCCGCCGTGGCCGAAGCATAGCCCGGCAGGCAGGCACCGGCGCGGCGGCGCCACGCGCCCCTCGGGCCCCTGGTCGCTCCGTGCGGAAGACAGACGCTCCGCACATCCGTTCGAACCGCCGGCGCGTCGGGCCATGGGGAGCGACACACACTGCGAGGCGGTGTTGTCACGAACGTGCCTGCATGGCATCGGTATCTGCCAAGACGCCATCGCGATGCACTGACGGCTTTCGCTGCGGCGCGGCCGCCTTCGTCCCCCGCAGGCGGGCCGGGGAGCCGTGCGATCGTGTTTACCGCGCCCGCCGCACCCATGGCGCCAGCACGCCCAGCCAGCGCGCCTGCCAGGCCAGCACGAACGCCACCGACAGCGCCGAAACCGCCAGCGCCATCACCCAGACCAGCGCCGCCATGCTCGGGTGGTCCGCCCCCAGGCACAGCCCCAGCCCCGCCACCAGCGCCAGCCAGCCGGGCAGGCGCAGGCTGCGGGCCTCGGCCGGCGACAGCGCGCGGCCCCAGGCCTGCCGCGCATGCACGTCCATGCCCAGCGCCAGCCAGCCCATGCCGGCCAGGCAGGCGGCCAGTGCGGCGGCCAGCAGCCAACCCGCGTGCGTCGGGTCATGCATGGGCGGCCTCCACGTCTTCGGCGGCATCGCGGCTGCACGCGCCGGCACGGCGGCCGAGCCGGCGCGCGCTGGCCGCGGCGATCACGGCCACGACCAGCAGCGCCAGATCCAGCCCGGCCACCGGCCAGTAGCCGGCACCCAGGGTGCGCAGCAGGTGGTCGCCGGTGGTGATCCAGTTCAGCAGCACCGCCAGCGGCGCCAGCACGGCAATGGCCCAGGCCTGCTCGCGCCAGGCCGGGTTGGGCAGGCCGCGGGCCACCGGCCCGCTGCGCCAGGCCGCGTGCAGCAGCGACAGCAGCCAGGCGCCCCAGAACGCATGGCGTTCCCAGTCGCCACGCGCCGGCAGCGCTTCGGGCAGCAGGCGGTTGGCCACCAGCATGCACAGCACCGCCACCCCCATGCCGGCCACCGTGGCGACGGCCAGCGCATCGACCACGCGCGCGCCCTGGCTGCCCTGCCTGGCGTGCTGGCGCTTGCGCTTCTCGACGAAGAACACGAGGCCGGTGGCGATGCAGGCGCAGCCCGCCAGGCCGCCGAACACGTACAGCCAGCGCAGCAGCCAGTGGCGGAAATGCTGCAGGTGCAGGCCGGTGAGGAACTCGCTGACGCGGCCGACCGCCGTGGTCGGAGGGTCCTCGCGCAGCAGTTGCCCGGTGGACGCCTTGAAGTGGACGCCCTGCCCGACCAGCGCGATGCGGTCGGTGCCGGCGCGATAGACGCTGACGTAGCCGTTGGCGTCGCCGACGTGCTGCAGCACCAGGAAACCGACGTCGCCGGCCATGCCCCGCGCTTCCCAGCGCCGCTGCGCCTGCGCCACCATCGCATCGACGTTGGCCAGCCCGGCCGGCACCCCGGCGCGGCCGTGCGGCAGGCCGAGCTCCTGCGCTTCGTGCTTCTCGTGCAGCTCGTGCAGTTCGTGCAGCTGGGTGTGGCCGATCGGGAAGTAGTAGGTGCTGGCGAAGATCACCAGCCCGGTGAAGGCGAAGAAGAAGTGGAACGGCAGCGCCACCACGCCGGTGAGGTTGTGCAGGTCCAGCACGCTGCGCAGCCGTGCCTTGCCGGGACGGAAGGTGAACAGTTCGCGGAACAGCTTGCGGTGCATGACCACGCCGCTGACCAGCGCGGCCAGCATCACCAGCGCCGAGAAGCCGACGATCCAGAAACCCAGGTTCTTCCAGTCCAGGGTCAGGCTGTAATGCAGCGGGTAGAAGAAGCCGCTGCCGATCTTCAGCTGGTCGTTGGGCAGCACCCGGCCGTCGCGCGGGTCGATGGTGGCCTCGGCCAGCAGGAGTTCCTCCGGATTCTTCGCCCCCGGCACCTGGTAGCCGGCGTACAGCGCCAGCACCGGGTCGCGATGGGTGGTGTAGGCGCTCCAGTAGGCGATGCTGTCGTAATGCGCCGGCATCGGCCCGTCCACCCGCGGCCGCATCGCCTCGATCGACGCCGGCAGCGGCTGCATGCGCTCGAACGCCGGCCGCAGCACCTTCTCGAAGGAAGGCATCGGCTGCGGCTCGAAGCGGCTGGAGGGAATCGCCCAGCGGTCGATCTCGCGGTCGAACACCGACAGCGCGCCGAAGAAGAACGCGGCCATCAGTACGAAGCCCAGCACCAGGCCGAACCATGTATGCAGCCAGGCCATGGCCTGGCGGAAACTCTGGAACACGATGGATTCTCCCTGTCGCATGCCGGCTCAGGCCACGCTGGCCTGGAGCAGCGACGCGGCCGCGGCCAGCAGCGCGCCGCCGCCGAGCAGCGCCAGCCAGATCATCGCCGGCCGCCGCCGGCTGGCGACGATGTAGAGGAACAGCGCCAGGAACAGCAGCAGCCCCAGCGCGCTGGCGAGGAACTCGGCGTCGTGGAATTCCATGCCGGCCTTGAACAGCACGGCCATGGCGGCGGCGATGAAGCCCCAGGTGAAGGCGTAGCCGCCGAGTATGGCGGCGGCCAGCCGCGCAGCGAACTGCAGGCGTCGCTGGCGGACCGGGCGGGCGATGGCGGGGTTGCGGGACATGGCGTCGGGCGGGTCTCTGCGCGGTGGGTGGGCGCTCAGAAACGCCAGTCCAGGCTGAGCGCGTAGTTGCGCGGCGCGCCGTAATAGCCGCTGTAGCGCAGGGTGTTGATGTACTTCTCGCCGGTGATGTTGTTGACGTTGAGCTGCAGCGTGGCGCTGGGCAGGAAGTCCCAGGCGGCGAACGCGTTGAACACCGCATGGCTGTCCTGGCGCACGCGATGGCCGCTGGATTCCACGTTGGAGATCACGCTCTGCCAGCGCCCGCCCAGGCCCAGCGTCAGCGCCTGGTACGTGGGCAGGCGCCCGCTGAGCAGCAGGTTGGCGGTGCGCCGCGGCACCCACGAATAGGTGTCGCTGCCGTTGAGGCCGTCCAGCTTCAGCGCGGTGTAGCCGAGCACCACGTCCAGGTTGTCGCCGAGCCTGCCGGCCGCCTCCAGCTCGATGCCTTTGGACTGCACGTCCACCGGGGCGTAGATCGACTGGCCGTACTGGTTGTACTGGCCGGTGGGCGTGGCCAGCCCGTCCTGGTCGGCCTTGAACACCGCCAGCGTGGTCAGCAGGCGCTTGTCCAGCCAGTCGGCCTTGAGGCCGGCTTCGTAGTTCACGCCCTTGCTGGCATCGAGATAGCGGTCGTTGGCGTCCACCTGGTCCTGCGGCTGGTAGATGTCCGAATAACTGACGTAGCCGAGCACGTGCTCGTTGAAGTCGAAGGTCAGCCCGCCATAGGGGCTGGTGTGGCGGGTGGTCTGGTCGAAATCGAGCGCGTACGAGCGGCCGTCGCGACGGTACTGCGCGTAATTGGCGCCGACGATGGCCTTCAGGCGGTCGCTCAGCGCGATGCGGGCGGCGCCGTAGGCGCGCTTCAGGCGCTGGTTCAGCAGCGAATACTGCGAGGCATCGCCCCAGCCTGGCTCGGGGATGGCATCGGGCGCATACGGGAATGCCGGCAACGCGCCCCAGGCGGGCGAGGACGGATCGGCGCTGCGTTCCCAGCTGTTCGATTCGCTGCGCGCCAGGCTGGCGCCGAGCATGGCTTCCTGGTCGCGGCCGAACAGCGGGAAGTGGCCAGTGAGCGTCACCGCGCCCAGATGGCTGGTGGCCTTGTCGCTGCCGCCCCACGGATAGCCGACCAGGCCCAGGCCGGTAGCCGGGTCCAGCCCGGTGCCCGAGGCATCGTAGGCGAAGAACATCTTCTGGTCGCCGGTGGCGCGGCGGTAGTTGTACGAAGCCTTCAGCTGCCAGTCCCCGCCGAGCCGGTGGGTGTATTCGGCGAAGGCGTTGCCGGTGGTGGTGTTCCAGTAGGTCCAGTCCTGCGTGGTCGAGGCGCTGGTCGGCCATTCGGCCTGCGTGCCGTCGCTGTTCATGAACACCAGCGCGCCCCACATGATGCCGTCGGACTTCGCCCGCTGGTACGAGTAGCCCAGGGTCAGGGTGCCGTTCTCGCCGATCTGGCCGTCGACCACGCCGTAGAGGTAATTGCGGTCGTTCCGGTTGGCACGCAGCCAGGAATCGCCGTCCTCGTGCGCGGCCACCACGCGCCCGGCCCAGCGGCCGTCGTCGGTGAACGGCGTCGAATAGTCCGCCTCGGCGCGGCGGGTGCCCCAGGAGCCGTAGCTGATGCCGAACGTGCCCCGGGCGTCGTTGGTCGGGCGCTTGCGCACGTAGTTGATGGTGCCGGCGGCATTGCCGACGCCGGTGAGCAGGCCGTTGGCGCCGCGGATCACCTCCACCTTGTCGTAGCCGAAGGTGTCGGTGGCGCCGGTGGCCACGCCCCAGCCGTTGGGCAGGCCGACGCCGTCGATCTGGGTATTGAGGATGTCGAAGCCGCGCGCGCTGTAGCTGGTGCGGTTGGTCTCCCACTCATCCACCTGGATGCCGGTGGCCAGCTTCAGCGCCGCGTTGACGCTGTGGGCGCCGAACTGGCGCATCTGCTCGCCGTTCACCACGCTGATCGACTGCGGGGTGTCCTTGATCGCCAGGTCGAGGTTGGTGGCACCGCTGCTGACGCGCCCGGCGCGGTGGGCCACGACCAGGACCGCGTCCAGTTCGGTGGCGCTGGCTCCGCTGCCGTCCCCGCCCGGCTCGGCGGCCAGGGTCGCCAGGGGGGCGCCGGCCAGGACGGCGCCGATGGCCAGGATCAACGGGCGGGAAGAAAGCTTGGAGGGCATGGGGGGAAGAGCCTTGAGGAGGGCGGGGCGGAATGCCTCGCGACTGAGACTCATTATTAGATGATAACGATTCTCGATTTTCAAGAAATCCTTCACCGCCCTCCTCGGCCCGCGGGGGCGCGCAAACGAAAACACCCGGCCGGGGCCGGGTGTGTCGGTGCAGCGCGAAGGCAGGGGCGGGTTACTTCGCCTTGCCCTGGTTGGCCACGGCCTCGGCCGCCTTCTTCGCCGCTTCCGGGTCGCCCAGGTAGCGGAACGACTGCACGCTCAGGTCCTCGTTCAACTCGAACAGCAGCGGGATGCCGGTGGGGATGTTGAGTTCCAGGATCTCCTCGCGGCTCACGTTGTTGAGGTACTTGTACAGCGCGCGCAGCGAGTTGCCGTGGGCGGTGACCAGCACGGTCCGGCCCTCCTTCAGCTGCGGGGCGATGGCGTCGTGCCAGTACGGCAGCACGCGGTCCAGGGTGGTGGCCAGCGATTCGGTGGCCGGCAGCGCGTTGCGGTCCAGGCCGGCGTAGCGGCGGTCGTGGATCGGGTGGCCCGGGTCTTCCAGGTCCATCGGCGGCGGCGGAATGTCGTAGGAACGGCGCCATACCTTGACCTGCTCCTCGCCGTGCCTGGCGGCGGTCTCGGCCTTGTCCAGGCCCTGCAGGCCGCCGTAGTGGCGCTCGTTGAGGCGCCAGGACTTGTTCACCGGCAGCCAGTCCTGGCCCAGTTCGGCCAGCGCGCCCTGCAGGGTATGGATGGCGCGCTTGAGCACCGAGGTGTGGGCGACGTCGAACTGCAGCCCTTCCTCCTTCATCAGCCTGCCGGCGGCGGCGGCTTCGCGGCGGCCCTGCTCGGTCAGGTCCACGTCCACCCAGCCGGTGAAACGGTTGTCGAGGTTCCACTGGCTCTGGCCATGGCGCAACAGCACGAGTTTGCGGGTCACTGCGAAAGTCTCCGGGTCGAGGGGAAGGAACCGGACGATTGTAGCCGCATCCCTTCGCGCGCCCGCCTGCACTGCGCGCCCACGGCCGAAGTGGCAGGCTGGCCGCATGCGCTTCCAGCCTCCCGCCGACATCGCCCCCGCCACCCTGGCCGAGCTGCGCCGCCAGCAGGTCGAACTGGCCGCGCGCGTGCAGCTGGACGACCGCCTGTCCGCCCTGCCGGCGCGCGTGGCCGGGGTGGACAGCGGCTTCGAGGACGAGGGCCGCACCACCCGCTCGGTGGCGGTGCGGGTCGACGGCGCCAGCCTGCAGCCCGTGGAATCGACACTGGCGCGCCTGCCCACCGCCCTGCCCTACATCCCCGGCCTGCTCAGCTTCCGCGAGCTGCCGGCGGTGCTGCAGGCCCTGCAGCAGCTGCAGGAAGCGCCGCAGCTGGTGCTGGTCGACGGCCACGGCATCGCCCACCCGCGCGGGCTCGGCATCGCCGCGCACCTCGGCGTGCTGACCGGCCTGCCCAGCATCGGCGTGGGCAAGAGCCGGCTGGTGGGCGACTACACCGAACCCGGTCCGGACCGCGGCGACCACACGCCGCTGCTCCACCGGGGCCGCCAGGTCGGCTGGGTGCTGCGCAGCAGGCCGCGCTGCAATCCGCTGTTCATCTCGCCGGGCAACCACGTCTCGGTGGAGGCCTGCCTGCCGCTGGTGCTGGCCTGCCTCACCCGCTACCGCCTGCCCGAGCCCACCCGCCTGGCCGACCGCATCGCCTCGCGCCGCGATGGCGGGGGCTGATTCCATCGCGGCAACAGTCCGTTACGGCGCGGGGCCGGCAAACGCGCGCGGCGCGTGCCATCCTGCGCGTCCACGTTACGGAGCCCTGCCATGACCACGATCATCAGCCCCCGCGTCCACGACCTCGGTGGTTTCCAGGTGCGCCGCGCGGTGCCGACGCTGCAGGCGCGCAGCGTCGGGCCGTTCGTGTTCGTCGACCACATGGGCCCGGCGGTATTCGCGCCCGGCCAGGGCATCGACGTGCGCCCGCACCCGCACATCGGCCTGGCGACGGTCACCTTCCTGTGGTCCGGCGCCATCGGCCACCGCGACACGCTCGGTTCGGAACAGGTCATCCGCCCCGGCGACGTCAACTGGATGACCGCAGGCCGCGGCATCGCCCATTCCGAGCGCACGCCGCCGCCCGAACGCGAGCACGACCACCCGCTGCACGGCATGCAGACCTGGGTGGCGCTGCCGAAGGCGCACGAGGAAACCGCGCCCGAGTTCCATCACTTCAGCGCGGCGCAGCTGCCGCAGCAGCGCCGCGGCGGCGCCTGGCTGCGGGTGATCGCCGGCCGCGCCTATGGCGAGGAATCGCCGGTGCGGGTGTTCGCCGACACCCTCAACGTCGCCATCGACCTGGAACCGGGCGCGGAGATCGACCTGGACACCTCGCACGTGGAGCGCTCGCTCTATGTGCTGGAGGGCGAAGCCCAGCTCGACGGCGTGGACATCCCGGTCCAGCACCTGGTGATCCCCGAGCCGGGCGCGCGCGGGCGCCTGCGCGCCAAGACCCCGCTCAAGGCGATGCTGATGGGCGGCGAGCCGCTGGATGGCCCGCGCCACCTGTGGTGGAACTTCGTCTCCAGCTCGAAGGAGCGCATCGAGCAGGCCAAGGACGACTGGCGCGAAGGCCGCTTCGGCACCATTCCCGGCGACGACAAGGAGTTCATCCCGCTGCCGGGATGAGGCGCCGGTTAACGTTTTCGATACGCCGCCGTCACGGTTCTTGGTTATGTTCCCCCTGCCCATTCCGGGCCATTGCGGGGAGTGAACGATGAGCATGGGGAAGCGACTGGCGGCCGAGTTCCTCGGCACCTTCTGGCTGGTGCTGGGCGGCTGCGGCAGCGCCGTGCTGGCGGCCAAGTTCGGCGGTGACGGCAATCCACTGGGTATCGGTTTCCACGGTGTCGCGCTGGCCTTCGGCCTGACCGTGCTGACCGGCGCCTATGCGTTCGGGCATGTCTCCGGCGCGCACTTCAACCCGGCCGTGAGCCTGGGCCTGTGGGCCGGCGGCCGCTTCGCCGGCAAGGACCTGGTGCCCTACATCGTGGCGCAGGTGCTGGGCGGCATCCTGGCCGCCTTCATCCTGCTGCAGATCGCGCAGGGCCAGGCCGGTTTCGCCATCGATGGCAGCCAGGCCGGCGCCTTCGCCAGCAACGGCTACGGCGCGCTGTCGCCGGGCGGCTACAGCGTGGCCGCCGCGTTCCTGTGCGAAGTGGTGATGACCGCCATGTTCCTGGTGGTGATCATGGGCGCCACCCACGGCAAGGCGCCGGCGGGCTTCGCGCCGATCGCGATCGGCCTGGCGCTGACCCTGATCCACCTGATCAGCATCCCGGTCACCAACACCTCGGTGAACCCGGCGCGCTCGACCGCGGTGGCGCTGTTCGCCGGCCCCGGCGCGATCGGCCAGCTGTGGCTGTTCTGGGTGGCGCCGTTCCTGGGCGCGCTGATCGGCGGCCTGGCCTACAAGTGGGTGGGCAGCGACCAGCGCTGACCTTCCCCCGCGGCATGCACGCGCGACGGTCCCCGCACGGGGGCCGTCGCGTTTTCCGCCGCCCGCGGTTTGCCGCGGCCGGCGTTTTTGTAATACCGTGGAAACACAGCTGGCGCGCAACGGGGACGCGCGCATCGGGCAGGGGCAACACCGCCCGCAGGTGTGATCCATTCCAGACAGTCAACATTGCCGCCGGCCCGCCGTGGCCGACGTTCCGGGGGAATGCATGCTGAAACACGTCCGTATCGTTGCCTGTGCGCTGCTGCTGGCCGGCAGCGCCACCGCGTCCGCGCAGCAGGCCGGGCAATGCCCGCTGCTGCCGTCCAACAGCGGCCTGCAGTGGCAGGAGCAGGCCCAGAGCGACTTCATCGTCTGCAAGGCCACCACCGGCGACGGCCGCACCGTGCTGAACGTGATGCTGACCGCGCGCGACCCGGCGCTGACCCTGGCCCGCGCCCTGCGCGCCGAGAAGGGCAGCTTCGCCGGCCAGGAGCTGTACTGGTACAGGCTGGACATGGGCGGGCGCGACCTGCCCGGGCTGGAAGCGCGGCGCATCACCACCGTCAAGCTGGCCAGGAACCGCTACGCGCAGATCTGGATAGACGCCGGCGACGTCGGCGAACTGGCCAGCCTGCAGCAGCTGACCGGCACCCTGGGCGACGCCACCGCCACCTTCGCGGGGAAGTAGGCGCTCCGGCCTGGGCGTGGCAGCGCTCGCAGCCCGGGTCCGTGATTCCACTGCTGCGGCCAACGCCGCCGCGGGGCGCAGGCCGGAATGCAGCCGGCCTGCGCGACGGCGTCAGAAGCGCCCTTCCTGGTAGTCGATGAAGGCCTGCATCAGCTGCTCGCGGGTGTTCATCACGAACGGCCCATGGCGCGCCACCGGTTCGCGCAGCGGGCGCCCGGCCACCACGATCAGGCGCGCGCCCTCAGCGCCGGCCTGCAGGCGCAGCCCGCGGCCACCGCCCAGCACCGCCAGTTCCTGCCGCGCCACCTCGCGCGCGGTGTCGCCGCTGCCCAGGGTCAGCCCGCCCTCGAACACGTAGGCGAAGGCGTTGTGGCCGTCCGGCAGTTCGTGGGACCAGCTACGGCCCGGCGCCAGTTCCACGTCCAGGTACAGCGGGTCGGTGGCCGGCTGCACGATCGGGCCGAGGACCTCGCCCACCTGCCCGGCGATCACCTTGACGGTCACGCCCTCGGCCGGCGTGGCCTGCGGAATGCGCTCCGGGGCGAATTCCTGGTACTTCGGTTCGGTCATCTTGTCGCGCGCCGGCAGGTTCACCCACAACTGGAAACCGCGCATGCGCCCGGACTCCTGCTCGGGCATCTCCGAATGCACCAGGCCGCGGCCGGCGGTCATCCACTGCACGCTGCCAGGCGTGAGCAGGCCTTCGTTGCCGTGGTTGTCGCGGTGGCGCATGCGCCCGTCGAGCATGTAGGTGACGGTCTCGAAGCCGCGGTGCGGGTGCTCGGGGAAACCGGCGATGTAGTCCTCGGCGCGGTCGGTGCCGAATTCGTCGAGCATCAGGAACGGGTCCAGGTCGGGCAGCGCCGGGGTGCCGATGACCCGGGTCAGGCGCACGCCGGCGCCGTCGGACGTGGGCATGCCGCGGATGCCGCGCAGCACGCGCGCGAGGTTCTGGTCGCTCATGGTCAAGCCTCCCTTGCAATGCCCGGACAATGGGCGCCAGGCGCGGCCGCGCCAATCGCCACCGCCGCAACCGATCGTTCCAGCCCCGGCGTTAGCGGCGCGTCGCGCGCCGGCCATGCGCCGGCGGGACGACGGCCTAAGACCAAAGTCGCACGCCTCCGGGGCCGCCGGAGCGTTGACCCCCGGCCGCGTCGGGAGGACTCTTGCAACGGTCTTCCCGCGAGGTGACTCGATGAAAGGTTTCTCCAAGGCCGGCTGGGCGTTGCTGTCCCTGATCGGCGCGTTCTGCCTGGGTGTCGTGGCGCTGCGCCGCGGCGAACACATCAACGCATTGTGGATCGTGGCCGCGGCGGTCTCGCTGTACCTGGTCGCGTTCCGCTACTACGGGCTGTTCATCGCCAACAAGGTGCTGGGCGTGGACCCGACCCGCGCCACCCCGGCGGTGATCCACAACGACGGCCTGGACTACGTGCCGACCAACAAGCACGTGCTGTTCGGCCACCACTTCGCGGCGATCGCCGGCGCCGGCCCGCTGGTGGGCCCGGTGCTGGCCGCGCAGATGGGCTACCTGCCCGGCACGCTGTGGCTGATCGCCGGCGTGGTGCTGGCCGGCGCGGTGCAGGACTTCATGATCCTGTTCATCTCCAGCCGCCGCAACGGCCGTTCGCTCGGCGACCTGGTGCGCGAGGAAATGGGGCCGGTGCCCGGCACCATCGCCCTGTTCGGCGTGTTCATGATCATGATCATCATCCTCGCGGTGCTGGCGATGATCGTGGTCAAGGCGCTGGCCGACAGCCCCTGGGGCATGTTCACCGTCATCGCGACCATGCCCATCGCCATCCTGATGGGCCTGTACATGCGCTACATCCGCCCGGGCAAAATCGGCGAGATCTCCATCGTCGGCCTGGTCCTGCTGCTGGCGGCGATCTGGTACGGCGGCAAGGTCGCCGCCGACCCGGTGCTGGGGCCGATGTTCACCTTCACCGGCGTGCAGATCACCTGGATGCTGATCGGCTACGGCTTCGTCGCCGCGGTGCTGCCGGTATGGCTGCTGCTGGCCCCGCGCGACTACCTGTCCACCTTCCTCAAGATCGGCACCATCGTCGGCCTGGCGATCGGCATCCTGATCGTGATGCCGGAACTGAAGATGCCGGCGCTGACCCAGTTCACCGACGGCAGCGGCCCGGTGTGGAAGGGCGGCATGTTCCCGTTCCTGTTCATCACCATCGCCTGCGGCGCGGTGTCCGGCTTCCATGCGCTGATTTCCTCCGGCACCACGCCCAAGCTGCTGGCCAACGAGGGCCACGCCGCCTACATCGGCTACGGCGGCATGCTGATGGAATCGTTCGTGGCGATCATGGCCATGGTCGCGGCCTCGATCATCGAGCCGGGCATCTACTTCGCCATGAACAGCCCGGCGGCGGTGATCGGCACCGACGTGGCCAACGCCGCGCAGGTGGTGAGCAGCTGGGGCTTCACCATCTCGCCCGAGCAGCTGACCGCCACCGCCGCCGAGATCGGCGAGAACACCATCCTCTCGCGCGCCGGCGGCGCGCCGACGCTGGCGGTGGGCATCGCGCAGATCCTGCACGCGGTGCTGCCGGGCGACGGCATGATGGCGTTCTGGTACCACTTCGCCATCCTGTTCGAGGCGCTGTTCATCCTCACCGCGGTCGACGCCGGCACCCGCTCGGGCCGCTTCATGCTGCAGGACCTGCTCGGCAACTTCGTGCCGGCGCTGCGCCGCACCGATTCGTGGGTCGCCAGCTTCATCTCCACCGGCGGCTGCGTCGCGCTGTGGGGCTACTTCCTGTACCAGGGCGTGACCGACCCGCTGGGCGGCATCAACATGCTGTGGCCGCTGTTCGGCATCGCCAACCAGATGCTGGCCGGCGTCGCCCTGCTGCTGTGCGCGGTGGTGCTGTTCAAGGCCAAGAAGGAGAAGTACGCCTGGGTGCCGGTGCTGCCGGCGCTGTGGCTGCTGGTGTGCACCACCGCCGCCGGCTTCATCAAGATCTTCTCCAGCGAGCCGGCGGTGGGCTTCATGGCGCAGGCGCACAAGTACCGCGACGCCATCGCCGCGGGCAACCTGCTGCCGCCGTCCAAGGACTTCGGGCAGATGCACCAGGTGATGGTCAACAACTACATCAACGCCGGCCTCACCGCGCTGTTCCTGTTCGTGGTGTTCGCGGTGCTGGTGTATTCGGTCAGAACCATCGCCGCCGCGCGCCGCTCGCCGGTGCGCACCGACCATGAAACGCCGTACGTGGCGCTCAAGCCGCACGAGGTGGACCTGTAATGGGCACCGCCCTGGTCCCCGCCGGCCAGCACCAGGCGTTCCGCCGCACCTGGCGGCGCCTGGTGCAGACCGCGCGGCTGTGCTGCGGCGTGCCGGACTACGACAACTACGTGCGGCACATGCGCGAAAAGCACCCCGAGCGCGAGGTCATGGACTACAAAACCTTCTTCCGCGAGCGGCAGGAGGCGCGCTTCGGCGGCGGCAAGGGATTCCGCTGCTGCTGAACGCAGAAGGCCGCCGAAAGGCGGCCTTCCCGTATCGGAAACCTGCTTCATGTAGATGCGGGGCACGCCCCGGCATCTACCTAGGCAGGTGGCCGGGGATACAGCCCCGACCTGCGGCAGCGGCGCTACGCGCCGGCCATCCACTTGAGCATCAGCCCGGTCATGTAGGCGATGACCGTGCCGGTCGCGTAGCCCACGGTGCCCAGCAGCACGCCCACCGGCGCCAGCGTCGGGTGGAACGCGGCGGCGACCACCGGCGCCGAGGCCGCCGCGCCGATGTTGCCCTGCGAGCCGATGGCGAAGAAGAACAGCGGCGTGCGCAGCAGCCGCCCGACCAGGTACAGCAGGCCGATGTGCACGCCCATCCAGATCACGCCCAGCAGGAACAGCCACGGCCGGTCGACCAGCGACAGCAGGTCCATCTGCATGCCGATGCAGGCGATCAGGAAGTACAGGAACAGCGTGCCGATCTTCGACGCGCCGGCCGCCTCCAGGTTGCGCGCGCGGGTGAAACTCAGCAGCAGGCCGGCGATGGTGGACAGCATCACCACCCAGACGAAGGCCGAATCCAGCGACGCGCGGCTCGCCCAGGCGACGTTGCCGCCGAACCAGCTCGCCAGCGGCGTCGCCAGGGCATGCGCCAGGCCGACCACGCCCAGGCCGACGCCGACGATCACCATCAGGTCGGTCAGGCTGGGATTGCGCGCGCTCCTGGCTTCGTACTCGGCGATGCGGCGCTTCATGTCGTCGATGGCCGAGGTGTCGGCGCCGGTGCGCGCATCGATGGCCTGCGAGCGCCCCGCCAGCCACAGCAGCACCGCCATCCACAGGCTGGCGCAGGCCACGTCCACCACCGCGAACTGGCCGAAGGTGGTCGCATCGACGTTGAAGGTCTCGCGCATGGCGGCCATGTTGGCGCCGCCGCCGATCCAGCTGCCGGCCAGCGCGGCCATGCCGGCCCAGGTATCGCCGGCCACCGTTTCCGGATGGACCAGCTTCATGATCTGGAACGACAGCGCGGCGCCCAGCACGATGCCGACGGTGCCGGTGACGAACATGATCAGCAGCTTGGGGCCGAGCCGGGCGATGCCCTTCAGGTCGATGGACAGGGTCAGCAGCACCAGCGCGGCCGGCAGCAGCACGTCGCGGGCGATGGGGTTGTAGAGCTTGGTGCCGTGGCCGTCGATCAGGCCGGCGGTGTTGTAGATGGCCGGGACGAAATAGCACAGCAGCAGGGCGGGTACCCAGGCGAAGACTTTCTTCCAGAACGGGGTCGGCCCGCTGGCCAGCCAGAAGATCAGGGCCAGCGTGGCGGCGATCAAGCCAAGGCCGACGATGTCGTTGGTGATGAGGGCGGTACTGCTTTCGGTCGGCATAGGGCCAGTTCCTGTCGATCGAAGGGAAACAAAAACGCCACGTTGGTGACGTGGCGTGGGGAGGCGAAGCCTAGCACGGGGCGAGCGGCGCAGGGGCGGTACCGGCCGCGGAGCGGGCAGCCTGCCTGTAGGAGCGGCTCGACGTGGCCTCGGGCCATCAGCCGCGAAACCGCGCTCCCCGACATGGCGTTTTTCGCGGCTGAAGCCGCTCCTACGGGGCGCTATTAACCCGCGCCGGCCATCGCCCGCAGGGTGATGCCGACCACGTAAGCCGCGCCCGTGCCCACCGCGTAGCCCAGCGTGCCCAGCAGCACGCCCACCGGCGCCAGCGCCGGGTGGAAGGCCGAGGCCAGCACCGGTGCCGAGGCCGGCCCGCCGATGTTGCTCTGCGAGGCGATGGCGAAATAGAAGAACGGCACCCGCAGCAGCTTGCCGGCCAGCCACAGCAGCACGATGTGCACGCCGATCCACAGCACGCCCAGCAGGAACAGCCAGGGTTTCTCCAGCAGCGCCAGCAGGTCCATCTGCATGCCGATGCAGGCGATCAGGAAGTACAGGAACATCGAGCCCCACTTCGAGGCGCCCACGCCTTCCAGCTCGCGCGCGCGGGTGAAGCTCAGGCCCAGGCCGATGAAGGTGGCCAGCAGCACCACCCAGACGAAGGGCTTGTCCAGGCTCACCGACGCCGACCAGCCGACGTTGGCGGCGAACCAGCCGGCCAGCGGCGCGGCCACCGCGTGCGAGACCGCCACCGCGCCGAACGCCACGCCGGCCATCACCATCAGGTCGCCCAGCGCCGGGATGCGCGCGTGCTGGGCCTGGTAGCTGGCGACGCGGTCGCGCAGGTCGTCCAGCGCGGTCGTGTCGGCGCCGCTGCGCCGGTCCATCGCCGGCGCGCGCGAGGCGAAGAAGATCAGCACCGCCATCCACACGTAGCCGACGCCGACGTCGACCACCGCAAACTGGCCGAAGGTGGTGGCATCGACCTCGAAGATCTCCTTCATCGC
>Ga0182741_1002817_pt1 | contig 19504 bp, 10 predicted proteins | sample eDN5th37CBELigOP_FD_128874 | JGI IMG/M metagenome (GOLD analysis project Ga0182741, IMG submission 128874) | Enriched Organic Plus compost microbial communities from Emeryville, California, USA - eDNA 5th pass 37_C BE-Lig OP (version 2) (version 2) ... | reverse complement strand
CTTCGCGCAGGCGCGGCTGCAAAGACACATACAGTGGTCAGCGACAACCGACGCAGCTGCCCAGGGGTTTAGGTCAGAAGATATCTCTCCAGAGAACTATGCACAATCCTTTGCGTCCCACCCACCTCGGCACCTAGTAGAACAGCTTAATGCGTACTTGGAAGCTCGAGGCTGTGTCATCTCTCCTGCGCAGCTATCTGCTGTGGAGAGCAACCCCACAGCTAAGCGCAAATTGTTGGCTGCAATGGAAGAATCTCGAGCTAAAGCCCAAGCTAACGACGTCAGTGCCGCAATCCAAATCGTGTCCACAATCAAGCATGTTCACCCTGACACGTTGACGGCCGCCGATATTGGCTCGATATCATCGGAGTTACAGATCCCAAAGAATTCGATCGCGAGGATGTGGGAATCGGAGCCATAGGAGTCGTTATTATACCTGAGTTTATGTGTTCCGTTATTCTTTGTTATCGAAGTATGAAAAGGAGTTATTGTACTTAGATGCCGCGCCAATAGTAACTATTCAGAAACCTTGGGTAAGCATCTTGTTGCATGTGATGAAATACAAAGGCAATGGCTTCGTCAAACGCTAATACCAGTCTGCCTGAATCTTGAACATTTCTGACGAACTCAGCTTGAGACGGAGTCAGGGGTTCTGAGGGTAGTTGAAATGGTCTCAATCGACCTGATCGCACATGCATGCAAGGGCTAGCTGGACCATGGAATTCATGGGTCCTCGGCATTGGAAGAGAGATAAAGGGCGATGGGAGCCTTGGTTGATCAACAGTCATTGGCACTGCATGGTCGGAGCTCGCTGGCGCCGTACTGCTGGAGTAACTGTCCGCTGGAACTAAAGGGTTCACAGAACCGATTGAGCCCAATCCGTCTTCAGATCGCCTTGGGGTTTGTAGAGGCTCATTCGAGACCGTGATAGTTTGCTGTGAGGAAGGTTCATAGGCCTCGTCGTCCGTTAGCATGTAGCCTATCCTGATGACAATGTGAAGGCCGCCATCGCAATCGGCAGCAATGCTCACCTCGGCATCTCGACGGGACTGAGGACGTAGTTCGAATAGAACGGGGCGATTACTTCGACCAATGTCCTGAGCATCCAGCTCTTGCTGCATTAATCCCTGTCGGATCTGTAGGTATTCTTGGAGACGGCTCGTCAGAACCAGCATGTCTTTTGCGTTGAGCACACGTCGCCTGAGGATTTCTCTGTAACGTGCTTCACATAGCACGCATCGCTTGGCGCGCGGACGAGGATTAGGAGTCGAATCCGCGCCAAGGCATACCAGATACTCGTGTTGTCTGGCGTTCAGTTCATCTCGCCATGCCTCAGTCGCTCTTTCCAGAACCAGCTCTGGTGACTCGCTAGATTCGTGCGCTTTTCCTGCAAGGTTGTGTGGAGGATATGCCTTCGCTAACTCAATGAGTCCAGGGCTAGTTAGGGTGACGACTTCGGTTGTCTTGCCAACGTGCCAATGGGAGGGTGTGACCAATGAAGCGAGCTCAATGTCGATATACTCCTCATCGCCATCGACATCGCAATCTGATTCATCATCTGCCACACTATGAATCCGGACCTCTAGAGGCTGCCCTGCACCTCCAAAGCGCGGAGAACCTAAGGAGTTATGAGAATCCACTTGAGGCTGTGTATCCGTCTCGATCAGCATCCTGCTTTGAGACTCACCTTTCGGCGGTGTGGCGACCACATTTGATCCTGAATCGCCCGTTTGAGCCGCGACCTCAGGTAAGTCGGTTCCCCCAGGCGCCGAGGCAGAGCAGGCGGAAGTTGTGATCGTGCACCTATTAAGAAGATTGCGTTGTGTCTGTTGGGGCGACCCAATGGAGTCAGTACTTTCCTTATGAATGACAGCTCGCCTTGGACTATGCAATGTGGATTGGGCCGATGAGGGGAAATAGGAGATATGGCATGCCGGACTACCGGAATTGCATCCATTAGATTCACTACGGAGATGAGGAGAGCAGGGCTGAAAATGAACTGGCCGGCTGCCAGTTGTTGTTGATGCAGACAGCTTCTGTGCGGAGCTAGCGAGTTGGCGGAAGGCGTGCACACGGGTCGAGTAGGCGCACTGTGTCCCTCTCATTGCTCCATGTGGTCCTTTGGCCATTGTGTACACGTTAGGTGCCGTGCGTAGACGCAGCATGGAAGTTACAAGGACATCACGAATTCGGTCTGAGATTTCCTCTGGCACAATGCTAAGTTTGTACGGAGCATCTGGTGCTAGATAGGCCATATAGATATGTCGAGCTTCATCCACAGTTTCTTGAGGTCCCTCCGAACAGGAATGGAAGCGAAGGCGATAGCACGTTGCAGCTCGCCAAAAGAACAATTCTTCGGCACGGAACTCGCTTTCGAGGAAGCTTCTGAAAGCCCAGTACCCATCAGGGCTCGCAAGCAGGTCAGCCAGGCTAGGTGCATGCTCACGTGAGGCAAAGAAGGCCCTGAGCTTCGACTCGCGCATACGCTTTGAAAGGCAATGTCTCAATGTGAATGAGCGAACGTATGGCTCGAGCATAACATAAAGTGTACCAAGCGAGTAGCTGAGCATGTTTGTGATCAGGTTGATGAACGCGGTGGCTAGCGTTAGCGAGGCGATCTCGCCAAACAGACCGGGATCGGTGTCACGTCTCACGACAGGTCCACCCTGGTAGTCCTGTCCCTCCACACCTGTCACCCCATTACTGTACTTGATGCTTAGCTTAATATAGAGTCCCAAGTTAATAGTGTAACCTATCGTATTCACAATTGAGCCAACGATGAGGTCGGTTCTCCTGACGAATGGATTTGACTGTGAATGCGTCGTACTATGCGTTGCTAAGCCAAGCGACTCATCCAACGGCGTCGTGGGCCCTCGCGCAAGCCGTTGTGGCCGCTTGCGAAGATATGTGAGCATCAAAGCAACAAAGCTTATCAACGAAAGCACTAGCAGCCACGAAGTTACGAACACGTAGGAGGCATAGTCTTTATCTCCTCGATGTGCTCCGCACGCCCACGCGACGAGGGTAGTGACGACACTGATGAACACAGCGATGAAGAGATGAAACCGAATGCTATTGGGTGAAATGAGCTTGCGGTTGTCGAGGAACCATGAGCCTGAACTTCCAAACAGAACTCCTGCAGTATGCTGCTGAAGAAGATCAGGATCCATCTCAATCACAGTGTCAGTCGTGGTCATCATAGCCGCTGGGCCTCTGCAAATGATGTCACCTCCTGGCATGTCTGCTGTGATGGCAACAGCTGCTGTCGTGGTGGTCGTAGTAGTTGTAGTCATCGTAGTGCCTGCAATGATATGTTGCCTTGTTGTGGTAGTCGATGCTCTGCTGGGTGTGTGAGCCACGTTGCGGTTTGAGCTAAGAGATGCCATTTCAAGTTCCCTTGTTGCATTCAAGCCAGGCCTTGGACTTGAACCTCCTTGACCGTCAACGTGCTGTGACGATCTCGGGGATGTCACTGACGTTTTCTTACTCACTAAAACATCTTCACAAACGCTGTGTGTCCCCGCAGTCGCGGTTGCAGTCGCCGCTGCCACGGCAGCTGCCTGCTGGCATAGTTCATAATTCAGTTCGTTGGTTTCCTCGTAGTAGTCGAGTAGTTTGGCCTTGATCTCAACTTGGAAGATGTAGTGGAAGATGCGCAGGGCCTGAATCCATCCCAGCATGCCGAGCGAGAGGAAGGACAGCGTGCTAACCACCTGGCCCGGAAACCCTGGTGCACACAGTCCGATGATGGTCCATATGGAATAGCTGCCTAGGACGGCATTCATTGAGATAAGCAGTGTGGGTGAGCGCGCTCGAATGTCGCCACGCAAGGCATTTCTGTGGATCCACACCGAGCCCAGCACAACCCCGATCGCGTTGAAAAGGTGCAGCACAAGCATCGCCACAGGCCCTGAAGACCACGTCATGCTAAGTGCGTAGACAAAACCTCGGTACACGTGGACCGAAACGACTTGAAAAAGTGTGAATATGAATATCTTCGAGTGGGTTAAACCCAAGTAAAATACCCCACACTCTCGTCGGCGGTTAGATCGCGCGAAACGGAGTCTCAGCGCAGCGCAATGTTTGCTCGAGATTTTAGAAATTTTTTCAAATTTTCGTCGGTCGGCTGAACCGAACACATGAGTATCGCACTCTGAACAAAATAAATTGAACCTGCGCCCTGTGTATCCGCTGAGTGGTACATGTGTGCGCACGCGCGGGTGAGCGTGTGAGTGTGTGTGAGTGTGAGGCAGAGATGCAAAGTCCCCATCTACAGCTCCGAACGATGCTGGGCTAATCGCTGCTTCGCCGGCGTCGCAAATCGAAGGATATAGTTTCGGTGGAACGATGTCGCAAACTTGCCTGTAGGATCTATCTCAAGTGCGAGGTCTGCTAGCTGTGTGAGTACTTCGGCACGATTCTGCTGCTTGAGCAAGGACTGGACCTGTTCAGGAGGATATAGGAAGTAGGTGCCCCAGTGTGGAAGCGCGTGGAACTTGGCGAGGTTGGACTCGATACGCTTCAACAGGCCTGGGACGCTTGGCAGCATATCCTGCCTCCATGTGATGTCAATGGTAACGCAGTCGACGTGTCCCTTTGATTTTGGATCGACAGGTTCTGGTTTGGCGAGCTTTCGGCGGAAAGGGCCTGATTCGTCTGCTTTCGCAGCTTTGCTAGCCTTATCCGCACTGTAGCAAGACGAAAATGGAAGGTGGTCACTGGGCTGAGAGCGAAGTCCGATGATGTGAACGAGCTTTGTTAAATCCGAGCGGAATGCAGGACTTGCCAATGTGCTCAACGCATCGGCAACGTGCGCCCTTGGAATGGTATATGCCGACCTTAACTGGATGTTATCTGCGGATGGCTCCCGTGACTGGGAGGAGATGACACCTTCCTGGAAATCAGCGAGTCTGCTGTACCATGGACCGTTGAAGGGAGCAGAGCTCTCTTCGGGACTTCGACCAGGAATGATGGGTACTCTTGTTGACAGGTCAAAGTCAGAGGTTGTGAGGGAGTTGCTCCACTTCTCCAATGCGTTCGCGCGGCATCCGAAGCCATCGACAACCTGTTTGACTCGGACGCTTGTTAGCACCAGAGGAAAACCTGGAGTCTGTTTCGCGTTTTCGAGCACTTGTTGCTCCTCGGTCTGCCCGTGCTGACGATAATAGTCTTCTCTTGTCGTACGCTTGCGTCCCATCATGTGGTGAGTACTGCGTGTCGACAACGGCATTGCAACGCGATGACCAGCACGCACCTGCAACTCGTCATTTTGCGCGGCGGTACTCAACAGAGTATAGGCAGAAACGGACTCTCCTAGAGTAAACAACGTATCAATGTTGGCGAGTGCAAGGTTACGCGTACTTCCAGGGGCAGTTGAGAGCAAGGGAGCCAAAGGGACGTTAGTGTAGATACATTGTCGCAGTGTGTAGGCGCTGGTCAGACTGACTTTGAAAGCGACGACCACGCCCAGCATCCCCAGGCTAGTCACAGCGAGGTCAAACCTCCTTTGCGAAACTGGGTCGTCTCCCCTTCGTAACTTCATCAATGAGCCATCTGCGGTCACCAAGGTGAGCTCTGTCAGAGCTGAAGCGAGCGTGTGCCCGGATTCTCCAACACCAGAGCCGTGAGAACCCGTTAGCGCTGCGCCGATGAATGAGATATCATCTGAATCGAGGTAAGTACGTAGTGCGCGTCGACGTCCATCAATCGTCTGTGCCACATCTGATAGCCAAGCTCCCCCCTCAAACTCAGCCTCGTCTTCCTGGCAGCAGCCCAGCATCGCACGCATGTTCTGGAGGGAAATTGTAGTCTGATTGGTGGTCTTCGCGGCATCTCTCGACTGCCAGGAGAGACCAGTGCCTACAACTCTAACGTGTGAGGATCTGCGCACAATGTCCTGCACCTCGGCGATTGTCCTGGGCTCAAAGTACCCCTGCAGCGGGGGTAGTGTTTGGGCTTGATCTTGGCTAGTATAATTTGTGTTGATTTCCTTGGCAGAGGTTGTTGCCTGCGCTGTGGTTAAGGTTGCAACAAGTATCACGAAGCATGCGACGCCGCAAGCAAGCGAAATAACACTGCGGCCACGCATGTGTGGCGAGAAATCAAGGCGCAAACAGTGTGGTTGGTTTTTAAAACTAACCGTTTTTCTGTATATTTGTATATCCCACTGCTCAAGTTGCCCCAGCCCGGAAGTATAAGAATTCATTGTTCCACTCCACGTGGTGTCGATTCGACACCGAGATCGCCGCATCGACCACATGCAATCCACACTTTTTGCCAACCCGGAGCTCTTCACGGTGGCTCGCCCCAAGACAAAACCGCGTGTGTTGCAGCCTCAGCCAACCCTACGACTTAAAATCCTAGTCGTAGGCGAGACCCGATGCGGCAAGACCTCACTGGTGCATGCTTACCTCCACAACAACGCCATGGGAACGGATCCTGATGGCGAAACCAACTGGACACCGCTGTTCGGTCCGACGAGTTTGCAGTTTGAGAAGACGAACTATGTGCCCACGATCGGTGTGGACTACTATGCTGCGGCTGTGCCCACTTCTAGAGTCATCCCGGCAAGTGCATCGACGCCCGGTTGCATCGCACGCGTGCACACTAGCTTCATCGATCTCAGCGGCGACCTCGCCTACGTCAAGGTGAGGAGTGAGTTCTACTCTGACTGGAATGTGATTCTGTTTTGTTTCGACTGCACGAAGCGTGAGACGTTCACTCAACTCGAGTCATGGGTTGCAGAAGCCGACAAGTTCAATCCAAACGCGAATCAACAGAAAGGACAGCTCAAAGTGGTGGTAGCATGCAAGTGCGACTATGCACACTCAGGACCTGGATTTACAAGAGAGGTACCAACGGCCGAGGCTAAAGCGTGGGCCGAAGCCAAAGGTATGCATTACGTGGAGACGTCGGCTTGGCTTGCCATGTCAGACGAGGTGCCGCTTTCGAAGCGACAGAACACTGCCAAGATCCTCGATGGCGTGTTTGCCAACGCCTCAGGAGAACTCAAGCTACCTGCAGGCTTCACGCAAGCTGATCAACCCAGCTCGGCGAGCAGTGCGTCAAGCGGCGCTCACAATGCATCGGAGTCAAAGTTTGCATCACAGCAATCAGGATATAGTAGCAGTAGCACTAGTAATAACACTTCAAGCACATCGAGTGGATCGGGGGGTCTTCCTCATCCCTCCAGCATGTCTGTGCACGCGCTGATGGCGGAACTTACAGAGCGAGGTGTACCAAGAGTACGTATGATTCAGTGGTCGTGTGTATTACTTTGTTATGTTCATCAGCATCCTGCCTTGTGTGTGTCTATCCCGTTCTCACACTCAACTATCTCCCACTCACTCTATAGTCTGAATGGGGTTTGGAGAAATCTGAAATGGTCGAAGCTCTACTTAAAGCACGGCAGCAGACATCTGGCTCAGGAAAGGCCCAGAATTCCGAGTCAACAGCGTTCAGCGCAAGCAGCAGCAGCAGCAGCGCATTCACACGAAGAGCTTCAACTTCTGCCCCTACTCCCTCAGCCCCAGAATCAGCAGTCGAGCGAGAAAGCGGCTTGCCTGAAGCTGTCATCCAACGTATTCGAAGCGAACTCGAAAGCTGGGCAAAGGGCAAGGACATTCGCAGCATGTTGAATAGCCTGCACAGTGCATCCTCAGGAGATTCTTTGTATCTCGCAGCAGACGCGGACCTCACCCAAGTTAGCAAAGTTTATAAGCGAGCCCTACTCAAGATCCACCCAGACAAGCAGGATCCCTCCGACCGAGCCGCGATGTACCGAGCAACTGAATTGTTTAAGATTGTTAACACGGCGTTCGAGAGCTTCAAGACTGCTGAGGAGCGTCGCAGTAGTGTGTCAGTTGCAACGACATCTGCCAGCGCTAGTAACACTGCTGCCTCCACACACAAATTCACGAGCACCCATACTCCTCACTACGGTCAGCCCACGGGAAATCGGCGGCGTAGGTAGTGTCTATAGATGTCTTTCACCCCATGTACATAGTCCCATACAGTCTCCTTCCTTGCACAGCATACTTGGCGTGTGTTATTCCAGTGCGCAGTAATTTTATCCACCCAACCGGGGATGAACAAACGTTTGCGTTCACATTGTATACAGCACGGAAATCTCGTGGAAGCGTGCAGGGAATAATCTGTAAGCTCGATATTCAGATAGATCCCTACGCATCATGTCCACGGCGCAGCAACGCAAGAGGCGAGGCAAGCTCATTCCCGCTGCAATCGCTGACGAAAGACGTACGTACCTTGAGCTCTCTCTCGCCCCCCTGTTTGAGTCACCTTTTGGACGCTTTTCCGGGTCTCACGCAAGCGTTGTACACTCGTAATCCTCTAGGCGCAACATGTGTCCACATAGATAACTACCTCGAGCAGTACGGCCTTGAGGACGTGGTCGCCATTGCCAAACTGGCCCCCGAAATGCTGCGAGATCCCAAGACCAACATATGTAGGCACTGCGTGGCAGCGCGTCGGGCCGGCGCCCAGGCCAGAAATAATGCTATCAGCGGTAACGCTTCGGGGTACCAGACTTATAGATGCTCCACCTCGGAACGCGGCGATCAGGATCATGAAGCAGGACACCCCATGTCGCAAAGACAGTTCAAGAACTTGATCCGAACCAGCACGGAGCTTTCGGCATGCCTTGAATGTACATTCTGGGGATGTAGATCGACGCTCTGGAAGCCTAGACTGCTTGGTCCCATCATTCAACCGGCACCTGAGGCTTCTTTGGTGACCCAGCAGGTGATCTCTGGAAACGGAGCCGCTAGTGAGGGAGATGCCATTCACGCTGCAGTCTCGACATCCGCTGCAATAACAGCTGGAACTGGTGCAGGGACTGGTACTGTAAGTTCCGTCCCATCATCAGACACCCCTCCTGCACAAACTTCAAGTCCTAGTGGCATTGGAGCGCCGTTGGCGACCGCACACTCGAGTATCGCTACTGCGAGCGTCATCGATACCCGTCCGGAGGTCTTGCTTGAGGATCTCAAGGGCGAACCAAACAAGTGCCACGTTCTAGAGCACACCGTCAACACTGGACATCACCTTTATTTTGATCTCGCGGGGCGAGACATCTTCTGTGCGCTTTGCAGAGACGTAGTTTACGCCGTAGATATCGAGAAGGCGCTAAAACTCGAAGGTGTTTACACGGGTGTCACTCGAACAGGTCCGTATCTTCCAAAGATGCCTATTCCTGGCAATAACGTCGCAACCACCGGAGCTGATAACGATTATTCAGATATGAGTAATGATACGAGCCTTGTCGCTGCATTTGAACTTCATCAGCCGAATCCTGGGACCGCAAGCAATGTGAACGCAATTGTTCTAGATGCGAACTCATTGAGCCGCATGTCGAGCAAGACAGCTCACACGAAGGTAGTCCAGGCTGTGGATTGGACCAAGCTTTGCATTATAGGTTCCAAGCGGTCAATATCAGAAAGCACGTTTTTCTCCAGGCTTTTGAGATTGGAGGACAGGGTGAATTCGCAGCTCCAACAAGAGCTCGCACGAGACCGACTAATTCCCAGTGAAGCTGCAAAGAGTCTGTGGGATATTAGCAGGTTCTGTCAACCACTTCCTGCTCCACTTTCACTGGAACCCGCTCGCGGTGTGCGCGGATTGATCAACTTAGGTAACACGTGCTTTATGTCTGCTGTCGTGCAGACATTGATTCATAATCCTCTCCTTGCACGTTATTTCTTGTCGGACTCACACAATCGTCACGTATGTGAACGCCTTAGGGCGTACTCTGCGCTTCCGTCTGATGCAACAGCGGTGCTTAAGTTCCAACTCGCTGAATCAGAGCCATGCACTTGCACACAGGACCAGCTCCTACGGCGACTCTTGAGTTTAGCAGACCATGAACCCAATAGAGATATTGGCATAATGGACTGCAGGAAGTGTTCGGCGTTTCATGATGCATTGCGACTTCAACCGCAGGCAGTTACAGGCGCTGGCGCAAACTATGACGCCGGTACTCCCTGCGCGGCCTGTGAAATGGACTCGCTATTCGCAGACTTTTATACTGGGAGCTCCTTCCTGACGGTTGGTCAGGCCGCAACGCATACATCACCTCTGCTGACACAGCAGGCATCGAACGACCAGTGGATGGACGTATGCGAAACGTGTATGCAACGGATACTGGGCCTTAGTGGGTGGGCAACATTCGAAGCTCAGCACAAGAAGTCAGTCAACCGTGCAAGAAGTCCCAAAGACCCGAAGTCAGTTCTCATGGTGTGTCACTTGTGCGGAGTGACGAGTTCGAAAGCGCCTATCATCAGTCTCACAGCTGATGAAGCGCGTTTGTTCCCATCGCAAAGTCCGATTGACCTCTCAATTCGGTTCCAAGCTCAAGTTTCGGCTCAAGTCAATCAGCTCCTCAACGATGATTCGGACGCTGCTCAGGAGCTCCCACAGGGCATGACTCTGTATCCATCACCTATCTATCAAGCTCAGCCACGAGCTGCCGGAGCTGGACCCCTCGCCCCGCACTCCCTCTTGCACTGGCTTTATCGCAATGTGCCGCATCTAGGTGAGTATGGACAGCACGATGCCCATGAGTTATTCACAGCTCTGATCGATGGCATCCACAAGGGATGTGCTGGTAGACTCAGAGAAGATACCATTTCAGCACGGCGTCGAAATCGCATCTCTGCTGAGTCAACCGCTTCGCAAGGCGACGGAAATAGCCTTGTCATCACCACGGTAGACCAGCGACGTGCAATTGAGCGCGGATGTGACTGTGTTGCCCACTTCGTATTTGGCGGAAGCTTGGTGAGTGAAGTTCGCTGTGAAACGTGCTTGGCTGTGAGTGCTACCGTGGAGCCACTGATTGACATAAGTGTTGACTTCCCATGGCTTCCACCAGCACATGTCGCAAACGCGGCTGGAGCTGGTCGTCAGGGATCCTCGCAGCCGCCCCGTCGAAAGCCAAATCAGAAGAAATCGAAGATCCCACCGCACATTGCCAAGCGCAATGCACAGCGTCAGCGTGATGCCTTGGCACGGCAACAGCAGCTGCTCTCTCAAGCTGGGCTGCCAACAGGAACGGAAGTAGGACCGTCCGTCACAGCCGTCGAGTCCGTGCCAACGGAAAACGCAGCTAACGCACAGGGGACAGAACTATCGGAGAAACCCGATGAAGCTGACGAGAATGATCAAGCTGGTCAGTCCATGGAGGATAGTGGTGAGAATGCGGATGAAGACAATGAAAACGAAGAGGAGAATGAGAACGAGGGTGATGAGCCGGAGAATCAGCACGAGCCTGAACTAATCAACACTAATGGGCAAGGAGAGAGTGGTTCTGCAACAGGGATTGGAAACGCTGAGATCCAGCAAAATGTAGATGCTAACTCCAATACGGCAACACAGGCGCATGGGGAGATACCACCGGTGGCGGACGTTACGATTACGATCAAGGAACCGGAGCTAATGGGTCCAAAGTTGAATCTTCAAGCATGTTTTGACGCCTTCATTACGCCAGAGACACTTGAAACCTTCATCTGCGATAGTCCTGCCTGCGGAGGTTTGCCAAGACGCGCTCAGAAGAAAGTCATGATATCCACACTCCCTCCGGTGCTGTGTATTCATTTGAAGCGTTTCAATGCATCGTCTGCGGCTCGGGCCCAGATGATCCAGCATTGGTATCGCCTTGCGAAGGACGCGTCAGTGCCTTCACTGCAGGATGGTGATGCTGCTGCAGCGGTAGTCACATGCTCGGCAGCGCCCGGATGTGACTCTGCGCAGGCCGGAAACCAGCCTTCGCGTTCCAGACGTGCGAGCACGCAGAGTGCTGCTCCTAGCAAGATATCGGCCAGAGTGGAGTTCCCAGCGCGAGGTCTTGATTTGAGCCCGTATACCAAGCATCGCGATATGATCAATAACGGGTCCACTGATGACAAGCTCAGGGCAACATACGACGAAGGTGGGATGTATGATCTTTCCGGTGTGATTGTGCACATTGGTTCGATGCACGCAGGTCACTACGTTGCATACGTCCGAACAGAGTCATCGTACTGGTTCCTTTGCAATGACGCCCACATATTCAGCGTAACCGAAGATACAGTGTTGAACTCGGAGGCTTATATCTTGATGTACACCCGACGAGATATAACCCCTGAGATGTTGGAGCACTCTTGTTTCAGTCGCATCATCAATCCAAATGAGGCTGTGATCAGGGAATAAGTGAGATCGCCTTCAGTGCTATACTAGAGAATACAATAACGCTGCTAGAGTTAACGCTACGCATTGAGATTGGGTCTGCTTTTGAAAGCCTAAAACATTGAGACGAGTCTGCCAGTGTACCATCGCGATTCATGCGTTTGTATTTTACCGAAGGATTTACCTCATTAAAATGCTGCGGCAACATACAAGGAGCTAGACTTAATCTACTTAACTCTCTTCAACTGCTGCTGTGCTGGAGATAGTCCATCGGGGCGGCCTCGCGGTTGGCCGAGGATCGGTGAGTGGAAGGGGTGTTGATTCGTTGGCTTCGAAGGCGTATGCTGTGTGTGCTGAGGTTTGATTTTCGGTGGACTCAAGAGTTGCCGATGCGCAAGCGCTTGCGATCGCACACCAGTACTTCCAATTGCCGATAGTCGATCCTCCTCTTTAATTGCAACCTTCACCGCTGTGCCGGTGAGAGATCCTCCAGACGCCGCATGTGCTGCAGCAATTGAGTGGGCAATCTCTTTGCGTAGACCGCTTGTTACGGCGGTTGTCGCGCGAGATCCCATTGGACTGTTGAGCAAGTTTTGGTTGGCATTTGATTTCATGACTGCCATTTGCTCGGTAGTGCTGAATGCCATCGGGGCCAACTCTGCTAGCCAATTGTAGTCGATAGCAACCATGCCTCGGATATAGTGTTTGGAGGTATCAACGATGGCGGTGTAAATCATACAGTCAAGAGGGTGAACGATCTGGCTTTCTAGAGATGTCGCTTTAGCACCCGGTGCGGCGCTCTGTAACTGCGCAGTAAGCTGAGTGGTAAGCACGGCCTGCTGTTTTAGCCATGCATTCTGTGACAACAGATGTCTAAACGCATTAAGTGTTGACGTAGGGTGGATGTGGACTTGCAGCCCACCACTGAGTGTCCGGTAAGAACCATCAGGTTGTCGTTTGACAACTCGATTGAACATGCCCGTGACGAGACATCGTCGGACGCTGTAGTATTTGTCCTCCTTAGGATCTTTGCGCAGCCCCCAGTCCGAACTTGGACCCGAACGAACAACTTCAACGCCTGGACCAGACACTCCTGAATCTGATGTCGGCAGGGCTCCAGTTGGAGTTAAGAATGAGTCAGACTTGGCAAATTGATTGAACGAGTCCGCAGAGTCCACGCATGAAATAATGGGGAATCCGAGACCTTCAAGTCCTTCGATCAACTGGTCACGAATCTGGCGAGCTGTCTCGAGGTTACGGATGTTCAGGAAGTTATCACGTGCCCATTGAACTCGTTTGTGCTCTCGTACCTTACTGTACGCAGTCATGATATTTAATGCCGTCATGAGATCACCATCTTCGCTGAGGAAACGCGCTCGAGCTTGTGTTGCACGGCGCTGAAGGTCAGGCTTTGCTCGGCTAGTATCAATGAACAACGTGTCAACGTTCATAGCTGCGATTAAAGTTGCCATTTCCAGAGAACATGGCGAGAATGCCGCGGGATTGGGGGGATTGGCAGATACAAGGAGCATTTTGCTGAAGGCTGGCTCAATGGGCAGCCGAGTCATATTCCGACCCAGTTCAGTAATCTTCAGTCGCTCATCTAAAGCACCCAAAATGAGCAACTCCTTAGTTGCCTCTCGGAGCGCAGAAGTCGATGGTCGATCTAAGAAATCAAAGCCCAAGACGTCGTCAATATTAAGTGCCTTAAGGGCGAGCACCACGGTAGAAAGAGGCGAACGAAGGATTTCCGGAACCACTGTGGGCTTGAGCAACTTGAATTCCTCCTCAGGATACAACCGATAGCACTCACCATCGCGTTCACGACCACATCGACCTGCTCGCTGCCAAGACTCGGCCCTCGAAATAGGCTCAGGCTTAAGACGCTCAATGCCAAACCCTGTGCTAGTGCCAGAGCCACGACTTGTATCGTAGGTTCTAACCTTTGCGATCCCAGAATCGATGACGTACTTGATACCCGATAATGTAACCGAGGTTTCTGCGACATTGGTGGCAACGACCACTTTTCGGCATCCCTCTGGTGCAGGCTTGAACGCTTCAAGCTGCTGATCCGGTGATAGCTGTGAGTACAGAGCCACCACGTGAAGCCCTGGGCATTCCTCGGGCAGCAACTTCGCTCGTTCCTCTAAAGTAGCCTTAACGTTCTCAATCTCCTCAGCGCCAGGTAGGAAGACAAGGATATCACCATCAATAGGCTTCTCCAGGTGCAGTTGCAGTACGGCCGTGACGCAGCTGTTCTGATAGTCGACTTGTGGCTTGTCTGTGTAGAACACATCAACCTTGAATGTACGCCCAGGAACGATGGCTACAGGGGCGTTGTTGAAGTACTCGCTGAATTTCTCTGCATCAAGTGTCGCAGACATGATAATCAGCTTCAAGTCCGGACGCTTGGTGGCCTGTAATCGTTTGAGCAGTGCGAAAAGAATGTCCGTGTTCATCGTGCGTTCGTGTGCCTCATCGAGAAGAATCACCGAATAGCGCGACAACTCGGGGTCAACCTGGATCTCTCTTAGAAGCATACCATCGGTGAGGTACTTAATTTTCGTCGCGCTGCTAGTGCGGTCCTCGAAACGGATTGTGTAACCGACTTCGTCACCGAGCTCCGTCCCACGTTCCTGCGCAACGCGCTGCGCGACCGTGATCGCAGCAACTCGGCGGGGTTGGGTACATCCGATAATGCGACCTCGCTGGCAAAATCCGGACTCAAGGAGATACTGGGGAAGTTGTGTTGTCTTACCTGAACCCGTCTCACCCACGACAATAAGGTTCTGGTGCTTGCGCACTGCGTCCAGCAGCTGCTTTCGCTCCGCATATATGGGTAGGCTCTTACGGACAATGTCTAGGCTGGCCTTGGTCTCTTCGAGTGATGGCTTTGGAGCACTTTTCTTCGTGCTATCCTTGAAGTCTACGACCTTTACACCGTCTGACATCGTTTTCAAGTCACGTCACTGAGACTACCGCGAGATATCCAGTCTCGATAGATGTGCTGAGGCCCCAAGAAGGGAGACCAGACTCGCAACATTTTGCAGCGAACGCAGCATGTTGCGAGTTGGGCCCCGCCCTCAGTAACGGATCGAAAGTCAATTTCATACTTACTTCAGCGTGGAAAGCACGACTGTAGACGCGTGCAAGCGAGAGAAACCTGCAAGAAACAGTAGAGCACACGTTGAATTGTCAGAAACGTTGCTTCCCGTACGAAGAAACGAGTTACATTCCAACAAATCTAACGCACAATCACACATGTCGAGAGAGCTTCCACTCAACTCAAGCAATCCAAGTGCGTCAGCGGCCGCAGCTGCCGTTGCCGTCCAGGATTTGTCACGGTTCGAGACGTATGAGGAGTACCTCGATGCTCACACAACGGCTTATGACATGCAGTACCTGCAGGACGAGGATTTGGCACGAAAACTCGTCGAACTGGGCTACCGAGGATCGGAAGAGACACTCAAGAGGTAAGTGTGGCATGATGAAGGTGAGCACGACTGCATGAACTTGCTTAAACGGTATGCATGCACTACAAAACTGCTATTTCCGGACTCTGTGTATGATTTCCATACCACGTGAATCCGACGAGTCACGCCCCAAAAGTCGATTTGACGAAATGTTGAGTGGAAGGCGAGGCACGACACGGCATGACGAGTGAAGTAGTCTGGCCTGTGATTCACATATCTATCGCATCTCACCGAATCTGTAACTTCTAGGGATGAATTCGAAGCGAGGAAGCGCGAAATTGCAGACAACAACTTCCATGCGGTGCAGAAGCAGACGCAGATTCTGGCCAGTGCAGGAATTGACCTGAGTGACAAGCCCTTCCTCAAGGCGCTAGCAGATCGTGAGGAGAGCGTAAGAAATGGCAAATTGGCAACAATAATCTTTATTCGAGATTATAACAGTAAGGGCCATGAGATTAGCGGCTATATCGATTATGGACATCGACTGAAAACGGAAGACTTCCGACCCTACTTCCTTGGTAAGAAAAGGCTGCTTCCTCGTTCTAGCGACTTGAGCTTTTACGACTGGGATACATCTACGTCAACTTCAAACTCCACGGAGAACTTCCAAGTCAAGGCTGATGATGAGCAAGGTCTGCTTTTTAAGCACAAACGTGATCGGAAAGTTATTAGCGTCGATCCAAGCGCGCCTAGCACGGGTGACAACAGTATTCGTCAAGAGATTGCAACTGACGAATACGTTCAAGTCGTTATATACGATCACATTGCAAGACGAAAGGGCTAGGCGCCAAGACGCTTGAGTTCGTTGGGAACGGATGAGCCTGTGATGATAATGATGATGATTGATCCTTATTCGGTGATCGGACAACCACCGCAAGTCTAGCAACCAATACAATTTCGAGTTGAAAGCGATTGAAGGAGAGCCCCAAAGCCCTCGTGAATCATGAACTGGCGCAGGAAAGCCCAGTCGTTGCATACGACACAGAAACGAGACAGTAAACGTAATGTCAAAAGGAAGACTAGGCAATTATTAGTAAGGGTAATTAGAGAACGTGTTGGAATTAATCTAACTGAGGGTGATAGCTAGCTCAATATCTATCATATCATCGTGGTACATACATCAATGAAGGTCGAATGCTCGGGATGACGAAGGAATCAATAGCCATTATGCAGAGCAACCAGCGAAGAGAGCTACATTCAGCAGCGGCATTGTTATTTCTTCACCAGCCTCGGCTGGTAAGGAACGAAGTCCTGGGGAACCGCCAAGCCAGCCCGGCGAATGTGTTTCGATGGGGGAGTTTTGCCAGGAATGTACATGTCGAAGTCCGAGTCCGAGAATTCTGGATGGATACTCATACGGACATCCGTAGAGTAAACTGGATCGTCCGCTCCGAGAATGAAGGTATAGTTCAGTATTGATGGACTCATGGCAAGCGAAGTGTCCGATAATGAGCTTCGATTCTTAACAATGTAGTTGCAGCTCGCGAGCAATAACATATCAAGGATCGCAGATTCGGCTTTGACATATTTCGGAATTTTATCCGACTTGTGGATGGGTATCGGAATGCCATTACGTTGATACTCCACGTCTCGCAAGGCAATTCTGGGTGTGTCCAATGCCACCACTTTATCTTCACCCCAGTGTGCCTTGGCAAATTGAATAAAGTCCGCTGTATCTGTAGCAACGAAAATTAGGTATTTTGCAGGCTTATACACCTCAATGACCTCTGAAATGGCAACACGGAAGAGATCTGGTGGAGCCAAGCGGTAAGGATATGCATCGATTTTGTCTAGACCACGATAGTGCACTCCTATTACAAAGACACCGCTTGGAGAGCCGCCGTCGAGTTTGATCAATTCGACAGGTGACAGGTATCTCTCTTCCGTGGACGATGGGGGTTTCGCAAGTGCAGGCAATGGCTTGCATTCCAACGCCCGACCTGTAGGGCAGCGGGAGCTGGGCTGTAATTTCCTTGGAAAACCCGAGATACTTGTATCAGTGTTGTCGCCAGGTGGTGAATATGGATACACGTATGCCTCTCCAAACAGGCGCCGTCGGATCTCGTCGAAACGTAATGCTAACGAGTGCTTAATTTTGATGTGCTGCTGTACGAGTTGATGAGACGTTGTGATATCTACACCATGCACCGGATAGGTAAACTTAGAAAACTGTCCGCGTGGGCGATACGACGTTCTTGTCATGAGCTGGGAGAAGCTGCCTAGTTTACCGAAGCGTGCGACCCACTTCGTGAAGTGAACTTCCTTGAGGGGTTCCTCGGGCGCGCCGTTGGGATCGAGTCGGCCGAGTGGATCAAGCGAAGGGCGGAAACGGCCGTCCTTTGTCATTCCACGCGTGGGAATGCGGTTTGTGTTACGAGACGCCAGGTCCGATCTCAGTGCAGGGCTGTCTGCAGGCCAGTCATAGGGGGTCCGCAAATACATTACAGGTTTGAAAAAGTAAGCCCACCAGTTTGGGCCACGCTCCGGCTCCACGTAAAACACGTTGTCGAAGTATACGCGAACAGCCGCCGCGCGATGCAGCGTGGCATAGTGGAGTGCTCCAATCACCGCGAGGAAGTCGGCAAACATGCCCTGGGCTCGAGTGAAATATGTCTCGGGCATGGAGTACACGACCATCTGCTTGTTGTATACATCTACATCTAGCGAACCGTCTAGCAGCTTGGAGATGTAGATATACACTCCCAGCATGATGCAGACCACCGCCAGTGCGGAGATTATGAAAACATAGGTTCGCTTGCTATCGAGCAAGGTTTTGGGTTCCCCTGGCATGCCGGAGCCTGATCCAGACCCTGATCCCGAGTCAGAGAGACCAGAGACAACCCCACCACCAGTGCTTATATGAACACCACGATAGTTACTGCGATTGTCAACAATGACTTGCTCCGCATCCCACACCAGGCTCTCTAGTTCCGAGTCAGTAGCTGATTCGCCAGCCAGATCCTCACCACTGTGAGGCGAGCTCAATACCTTGAGAGGTATAGTCTCCTGTGTGTCATGAGCTTCGCGATGATCGTGTACGGGACGGCGAAGGTTGCTGGTCGACTCCAGCGGGAGCATCGAGTCGATCGGAGAGGACGGAAAAGTGCTGGTTGTGAGACCCAATGCGCGTTTGGAGTACTAATCAAGGTGTTTCTACGTTGCCGAGGTGAGGTTCAATTGAATGGGCACTGTAGCTCAGTGCAGGCTCCTTTGTATCGATCTAGATTTGAGGCAAGCCGAAGCAAAGTCACCGAAACGGAATTGAGTGAGAAGGAGTCAAAATCCGAGGCACACCGAAAGGATAACCCTATTATAAATTATAAATACTCTATTCTTCATGATTATACATACAATGGCACGGTAATCTCCCAGGACAAGTGCCGGGATCTAGCGTTTCCGACGACTTAGCAACTCTAAATATTGGCCGATTTCGACCAACACGGAAACTGGCAGCCGTGCGGGGATGCTGTGCTCGATTGGGGCGTAGTTCATCGAGGGTACATTCACAGACATGCGTAGAAGATTGGCTCGAGTAGCCTGGACCGCACTCTGACCTCCTTCATGCAAACCCACACCTGAATCAGACACTCCTGTTGACTGCGCATGAGAGCTTCCAGCCGGACCCGCGATAGTACCCATCGCTCCCAGCGGCCCAATCGATCCGTCAGCATCCAAGAAGCTCGCTGGGAATTCGTACACTGCGGGCGGAACGGAGCCACCAGCTGCCGCGTTGGTTGGAGTCGAGCTCGGATTGGCGTTCGGGCCTGGGACATTTCCACTGGGGTTCGGGTTCGGGCTCGGGCTCGGGTTCGGGTTCGGGTTCGGGTTCGGGTGCGGGTTGACGGTCTGAGCCT
>Ga0182741_1002815_pt1 | contig 19505 bp, 19 predicted proteins | sample eDN5th37CBELigOP_FD_128874 | JGI IMG/M metagenome (GOLD analysis project Ga0182741, IMG submission 128874) | Enriched Organic Plus compost microbial communities from Emeryville, California, USA - eDNA 5th pass 37_C BE-Lig OP (version 2) (version 2) ... | reverse complement strand
GGCTCCAGCGTGGCGTCCTTCCTGCTCTACGGCGTGTCGTTCGCGGTGCACGAACTCGCCCCGAAAGGCGCGCTGGCGGACGTCTCCGGGGTCTCGCTGTGGCTGTTCATCGTGCTGGTGATGCTGGGCGTGATCGCCGGCAACATTCGCAGCATCGCCCTCCCGACCCTGGTGACGATCCTCATTCCCGAAGACCGCCGGGACAAGGCCAACGGCCTGGTTGGGATGGTGACCGGCATCGGCTTCCTGACCACCTCGGTGATCAGCGGCTTCCTGGTCGCCTGGGGCGGAATGTTCCTCACCCTCGTCTTCGCCCTCGGCTTCACCGCCGCCGCCTTCATCCACCTGCTGTTCGTGTCGGTCGACGAACCACGCGCGCACGAGGCAAGCGACACCCCGGCCCAGCCGCGGCGGGTCGATCTCAAAGGCACCATCGCCGTCATCAGGGCCGTGCCGGGGCTGATCGCCCTGATCCTCTTCGCCACCTTCAACAACTTTCTCGGCGGCATCTTCATGGCGCTGCTGGACGCCTACGGGCTCTCGTTGGTCAAGGTGCAGGAGTGGGGCCTGCTCTTCGGCTTTCTTTCCACCGGCTTCATCCTGAGCGGGATCATCATCGCGCGGACCGGCCTCGGCCGCAGCCCGCTCCGCACGCTTCTCGTGGTCAACCTGATTTCGTGGGCGGTGTGCTGCGTCTTCACCTTACAGCCCTCGATCATCCTGCTCGCCGCCGGCTGCTTCGTCTGGTTCCTGCTCAGCCCCTATGCGGAAGCTGCCGAACAGACCACCCTTCAGAAGGTGGTGCCGCTCGAGCGCCAGGGCCGGGTGTTCGGTTTCGCGCAGTCCGTCGAGCAGGCCGCCTCACCGCTCACCGCCTTCCTCATAGGACCGGTCACCCAGTTCTTCTTCATCCCGTTCATGACCACGGGCATGGGGGCGGACGCCATCGGCGACTGGTTCGGCCGCGGTCCGGATCGGGGGATCGCACTGGTGTTCACCCTCGCCGGAGTCGTCGGCGTGGTGGCGACGGTCATCGCCTTTAAATCGAAACCTTACCGGCAGCTCACGGCCGCCTACCTCCGCGGGGCGACGGCCACGGCCTGACGAGGCCGAGCCTCGGTCAGCCTTCGATGCGCCAGCGCCGCGACCACCTGGCCGGCAGTTCCAGGGTGACCAGCAGGATGTCGCGGATGACGGGCTCGAAATAGCGGGCGAACAGCCAGCTGCCGGCCAGGCAGGCGACGACCGCGACCGTCACCGCGATCAATGGTTGGAGCCCCGCCGCGTACAGGATCGAGAGCAGCCGCGCCCCGGTGATCTGATGGACCAGGTAGAGCGGGTAGGTCATCATGCCGACCTGACGCACGAACCTCTTGGCCCCCGCGCTGAGGGGGTAGGCGCGTTCGGCGAGGACGCAGATGCCGCTGGCCAGGATGCAGAACGACCATATGGCCATCGGGGTGAAGACGCTCTGCCCGTAGTCGCGCACCGGAACCGAGCTCCGCGAGATATAGTAGAGGGAGATCAGCGAGCAGGCTGCGGCGGCGGCGGTCATGACGATCCGCTCGGTCCGCAGGCCCCGGCTCCAAAGCTCGAAGAAGAAGATCCCGAGCAGGAAGAAGCTGCCCGTGGAGACGAGGGTCACCCGCGCCAGGTAGGTCGAGGCCAGCTCGGCGATCCTGTCGGTGAACATCTCGCTCGCCGGCACGGTCATCCAGATGACCGCCTGGACCAGCATGGCCACGCGCGCCCACCAGTAGACGTCCCGCACCTTGTCCAGGGACAGGACGAGCCAGATCAGGAAATAGAACACCGCCTCGGCGACCAGCGTCCAGATGACCCCGTCGATCCACGGTCCCTTAGGGAACAACACCAGGGTCCGCAGGTAGCGCTCGGTCGCCAGCCCCACCGGCAGGACGCCGGCCGATACGATCACCGCATATGCGCAGGTGGCGAAGATCAGAATGCCCGGAAACAGCCGTAGGAAACGGCCCTTCAGAAAGTCGCCCGCAGTCTTTCCCTGCGCCGACATGGTGATCACAAAGCCGGAGATCACGAAGAAGACTTCGACGCCCACCCAGCCGGCCGAAATGGCCGGAACCGCCCAGGGATAGGTCGGCCCGTTCGGAATGACGTCCCTTATGCCGCCGCCCCCGGGCGCCTCGGACCACGCGAGGAAAAAGTAGTGATAAACGACGACGAGTAAGGCTGCGATGAGTCTCAGGATATCGAGCGACGCCACGGTTCCGCGCGCAGGCGTCTGGCCTTGGGCCTGAGACATTCGAGCCTCGAAGATAAAACGTGAAAAAGATCCGACCGCTCGCGCGGTCATAAGCCCCACTTATCGCGCGAAATGTAGCACGTTTCAGGCAGAGCTAAAGATACCCTCGATGCGAGAAAAATTCGCCTCGCAAGGTAAAATTGTATCAATTTGAGACTGGAACCCCAACGCTAGGGCGAACACCACCGCCACAGCGCCTCGCTCGGCCGCCTCTCATTTCCTGACAATGGAGCAGGTTAAGCAGCGCCTCGGCGGCCCATAACGGAAAGCCGCCTGATGCGGCGCTGGTGGGCCCGGCAGGACTCGAACCTGCAACCAGACCGTTATGAGCGGTCGGCTCTAACCATTGAGCTACAGGCCCTCTGCAGCGACGCAGGGCGCTTGCGTTACCACGACCTGCACGCGCCTTAAAGCTGCCGTTCAGCTTGGCTTTGTCAGAAGCTGCAACCACCGATCGCGATTTTGCGTTCGGCGTCCTCAAGCCGCCCGGTTCATGGGCGTTCGGGAGATATAGATGAAGACCGTTGTCCGCGCCGGCGCCCTGGCCCTCATGCTTGCGACCGCCGCCGCCCCCGCCGCCTTCGCGCAGGCCGCCCGGCCCGCCACGGGAGATTCGATGTTCCAGACCACGACTCTGAACCTCTCCGCCTATGGCGAAACCCGCGTGGCGCCCGACAAGGCGACGATCAACCTCGGCGTCGTGAACGAGGCGCCGACCGCCGCCGCCGCGCTCAGCGCCAACAGCCAGCAGATGAACACGGTCATCGCCGCGCTGAAGAAGGCCGGCATCGCCGAGAAGGACATCCAGACCTCGGGCCTAAACCTCTCGGCCCAGTACGACTATGTGCAGAACGAGCCGCCGCGCCTGCGCGGTTACCAGGCCTCGAACCAGGTGACGGTGACCGTCAACGATCTGGCCAAGCTGGGCGCGGCGGTCGACGCCACCGTCAAGGCCGGGGCCAACCAGGTTCATGGCATCTCCTTCGGCCTGAAGGATCCGACCGCCGCTGAAAACGCCGCCCGTCAGGAGGCGGTGAAGGCCCTGGCCGCCAAGGCCGACCTCTATGCCAAGGCCACCGGCCATCGCGTTCTGCGTCTGGTCAATCTGAGCGAGGGCGGCGGCTACACGCCAGCGCCCCCGCCCGTGCCGATGATGGCCTATGCGCGAATGGAAAAGGCCGGCGACGCAACGCCGGTATCGGCCGGCGAACTGAACGTGCGCGTCGACATCAACGGCCTCTACGAACTTTCGAAATAGGGAGAGATAGGCCCTTCCCTCGCGGAGGGGCCTATTCTGCCGGGGCCAAACCAGCCTTGGCGAATGCGTCGTCCAGCTTGTCGGCGACGACGATGCCGGGCGGAACCAGGTCGCCTTCCATCACGGCGGCATAGACCAGGTCGTGTCCCTTCACCGGCCCTGCCGCCCAGGCCACGATGCGCGTGCCCTCGGCGTTGCTGCGGCAGCTGACGGTCTTGGGATCGCCGGAGGCCGGAGCCTCTCCGAGAAGTTGGTCAAGGCTGCGCAAGCCCGGCTGGTCGCAGGCGGGAAGCTTCCGCCCGCAAACCACATGGGTTCCATAGCGATAGACCACCTCGCCATCCTGGCCGATCAGCACGCAGGTCCCGGGATCTCCGATCGCCTGGGAGATCGCCTCGTCCAGCACCGCCTTATCGACGCCCTCGGGCGCCTTGGGCGCGCAGGCGGCCAGCAGCCCCGAAAGGAACAGGGCGGCGGCAAGGCTCCTCACGCCGCCTTCTTGATCTCGTTGCCGTCCTCCAACAGGACGACATTGGGCGAATAGTTGCGAGCTTCTTCGGCCGGCAGCATCCCGTAGGTGACGACGATCACCTTGTCGCCCTTTTGGACCAGCCGGGCGGCCGCGCCATTGACGCCGATCACCTTGGAGCCCCGCGGTGCCTCGATGGCGTAGGTGGTGAAGCGTGCGCCCGTCGTGATGTTCAGGACGTCGACCTGCTCGTGCGGCAGGATGCCCGATGCGTCCAGCAGGTCGCGATCAATGGCGATCGAGCCTTCATAGTCGAGATCGGCCTGCGTCACCGTCGCCCGGTGAAGCTTCGACTTCATAAGGGTCACCAGCATAGGCGGTCCTTCTACGTGCAGCGCACAACGCCCTCAAACCTAAGGGCCGCTGGATATAGCGTTGAAATGTGGTCATCACAATTGCGGCTGCGCAGCAAGATTGACCTTACGTCAATAGGTCGCGCGCGCGACCTGCCGCCACGAGCCGAAATAGCTGCCCGATTTCAGAAGCTTAAAGCTACGTGTTTGGCCATTGCTCACGCCTGACAAAGCTGTGAGCCCGGGTCAGTCAGTGACCTCCGCCATGAACTCGGTGACGTCCTGCAGCACCTCGGCTCGATCACGAAAGGGCCTCGAGATAGCCGCCATCAGTTCGTTGTGGCCGACGCCCGGATAGACCTTCACCTCGACCTTGGCCCCCTGCTCGCCAAGCCGTCTCGCCAAAGTCTCCGTGTCGCTCGGGTCGACGACCGCGTCTTCGGCCCCCGTCGCCAGCAGCATGGGCGGAGAGGCCGGACTGATGAACTGGCTGGGCTGGGTTTCCTGCGGATCAGCGGCCGCGCCGAAAATCTCTGCGCGATGGCCCCGCAGCGGCAGGAAGTCATAGGGCCCGGCAAGGCCGACAACGCCATGGATACGCGAGGGCTCCACGCCCGCCGCGCGCAGGTAGCGGTCATCGAGGCCGAGCATGACCGCGTTATAGGCCCCGGCCGAGTGACCGAGGAGCACGATCCGCGACACGTCTCCACCGTAGGCCCCGGCATGGTCGACGGCCCAGCGAATGGCCTGCGCGCCGTCCTTCAGGAACTCCGGAAAGCGAACCGAAGGGTAGAGCCGATAGTCGGGCATAACCACGACATAGCCTCGAGCGGCCAAGGCCTGCGCCACCCAGCCATAGTCCCACTTGCGCCCCTTCTCCCAGCCTCCGCCATAGAAGAAGATCGCCACTGGCCGGGCGACGGTCATCTGGCGCGGCGCATAGACGTCCAGCCTTTGCCGAGGGAGCGGACCGTAGGCTTGGCTGCTGGCCCGCACGATCGCCGGATCGCGGGGCGTGAAGGTGGCGAAGACGCCCAGGGGCGTGCAGCCTGCCAGGCCGATGGCGAGCGTCAGGACCAGGGCCGATCGGAGCACGCCGGACGCGGGAAAACTCATCCTCTTCGGCTAGGCTCTTTTGCCCGACCTCGCAACCGAGGGCGAACGGACGCCGTTTCGGCCCGTAGAGGAGGACGGCCATGACTCATCCTGCGCACTCCGGGGAAACGATCACCATCTTCAAGGTGGAGCCGCGCGAGGCGGCGGGCGTGGTGGTGACCTCGCCTTCGCTGGAACCCGACGGTCGTCTCGCCGACCGTCATTCGGCCTACCACGAGAACATCTCCCCACCACTGACGTGGAACGAAGTCGAGGGTGCGGAGACCTACGCCGTGGTCGTCGAGGACCCCGATGCGCCGCGGGAGAAACCTTTTGTCCATTGGATGATCTGGAACATTCCAGGAAGCACCGGCGGCCTGCCGGAGGGCGTGCCCCAGGCCGAGTATATCGACCCGCCGCACCCCATTATCCAGGGACGCAACGACGCCGGACAATACGGCTGGTTCGGACCCAGACCGCCTTCGGGCCACGGGGTGCATCGCTACTATTTTCAGGTCTTCGCGCTGGACCAGCACGTGGAGGTTGGGCCAGAGACGCCCCTCGTCGAACTGCTCAACATCCTCAAAGGTCACACCATCGCGCAGGGCGAGTTGATGGCGACCTATGAGGCTCCTGCCCTGCAATAGCGAATTCGAAGACAAAGTACGCTTGACGCCGTCTGCGTCACCCAAGCCTTATGATGATGGCTCGGCGTTGACCGGGCGTTGAATATTGGGCGAGGCGGAACATGGACGGCGATCAGGCCCTGGGCGGCTTTTCTTCCGAAGGTCTAGCGGCTATCCCGGCTGCGCTGCAGCCCGTAGTCGATGCTGGCGACCTCTCGGGTTTCGTCACGCTCCTCTGGCGCAAGGGTGAGATCGCGCAGGTCAACGCGCTCGGCTGGCGCGACGTCTCGGCGAAGACCCCCATGACGCGCGACACCCTCTTCCGCATCGCATCCATGACCAAGCCGATCACCTCGGTCGCGGCGCTGATGCTGATGGAGGAGGGCAAGCTGCGGCTCGACGATCCGATCACCAAGTGGATGCCCGAATTCTCGGACATGCGCGTGCTCAAGTCGGCGACCGGGCCGCTGGAGGACACGGTTCCCGCCGCGCGTGGGATCACGGTCGAAGACCTGATGACGCATCGCGCCGGGCTGGCCTACGGCTTCACCTCGATCGGCCCCATCGCTCACGCTCACGAGAAGGCGCTGGGCTCCCCGCTCGGCGGTCATCTGACCACCGACCAGTGGCTGGCGGCGCTCGGTTCCCTCCCCCTCTCCTATCAGCCGGGAGAGCGGTTCCACTACAGCCACGCGACCGACGTGCTGGGCTTCCTGGTGGGCCGGGTGGCCGGAACCACCTATCGCGACTTCATGATCGAGCGGATTCTCAAGCCGCTCGGAATGAACGACACCGACTTCTGGTGCCCGCCGGAGAAGCGGGATCGGATGGCCAAACTCTACCGGATCGATCCGAAGACCGACCAGTTGCAGGACGTCTCCTTCCCCCACTCGCCGGCCCCGCCTGAGTTCTGCGGCGGCGGCGGCGGCCTGATCTCCACCGCCGACGATTACCTGCGTTTTGCTCGTATGATGCTGGCCGGCGGCGAGCTCGACGGCGTGCGTTATCTGAAGCCAGAAACCGTGGCCATGATGACGTCGAACCGGCTGACGCCGGAACAGCGGCAGATTCCGTTCATGGGCATCCCCTTCTGGCTCGGGCAGGGCTTTGGCCTGGGCGTGTCGGTGATCACTGATCCGGACAAGCAGGCCTGGATGGGTGCGGGTTCGAAGGGCTCTTTCGGCTGGCCGGGAGCCTTCGGCACCTGGTGGCAGGCCGATCCCGCCGAAGACATGGTGATGATCTATCTGATCCAGAACTCCATGCCGCTGGAACCGGAGGCGGCGGCGCAGCTGGCCACTGGTCAACGGATGGGCGGCCGCGCCGCCCTGCCCGCGTTCCAGAAGCTGACCTACGCCGCGCTCGGCAAGCCGCTCTAGAAGGTCTCGCGGGCGGCCACGCACATCGGCCGGCCTTCGTACATGTCGCCGATCAGGCTCATGTCCTTGGCGGCCGCCTTCCGCGCCTTCTCATAGGCGAGGTTCTCGGCAGGCGGTCTCACGCCGGGAGGACAGATCGGGACGTCCACCTTCATGCCTTGGTGGCAAAGGCAGATGTCCTCCCGCTTGTCGAGCCGACTGGCCGGCACGCGGCAGGAGACCGGCAAGGTCTGCCCGTTCACATCCAGGCAGATCACGGTCTGGGTCGGGGGGTTCTGGGACAGCGGCGCCTGGCCGGAGGCGGCGCCGGCCGAAAGGGCGAGGGCCGCAGCGGCCAAGATGGTTGCACGGATCATTGGGGCCTCCCTTGGGAGTTACGCACGCAGCTTAACGCAAAGTTCTCTTGAGAGAGCATTCACCACGCTGCTGCGCGAAGGCTTAACCGCAATGGGCGATCTTGGTTGCGGAGGGTGTCGATGGACCCGATCGCAACGGCTCAATACGGCATGCTGGCGGCGTCCCGGCGCTTTGACGCCTCGGCGTCTCGCGTCGCGCGAATGGGCGTCGACGGCGAGAGCGTCGACCTTTCGGCCGAAATCGTCGAGCAGATAACCGCCAAGACCGCGTTCGCCGCCAACGCTTCGGTGATCCGCACCGCGCAGGATGTGCAGGGCGCGCTGCTCGACATTCTCGCCTGAGCGGCTTTGACAAGGGCGCGAGAGGCCGTTAGCGCGGCGGCATGAGCCTTCGCCCTCTCTTCGTCACCCAGATCTACGAAGCCTCCTTGGCTGGCGACCGCAACTTCGCGGACTTCAACGGGGAATTGGAGGAGGCCTGCCGCATGCTGGCGGAAGAGGATTTGGCGGGCCGGGCCTGGTGCAAGGAGCACGGCTACGGCGGCTACACCTCCTACGCCTCGCTCGACGATCTGCCGATGCGCGCCAGCGTGTTCGATGACCTGAAGCGAAGACTTGACCGCCATGCCGGGGCCTACGCCAAGGCGCTGCATCTGGACCTTGGCCGCCGGCGGCTGAAGATGGACAGCCTTTGGGTTAATATCCTCAAGCCTGGGGCCTCTCACTCCGGCCATATCCATCCCCACAGCGTGATCTCCGGCACCGTCTATGTGGCCGTGCCGAAAGGGGCGAGCGCGCTCAAGCTCGAAGATCCCCGGTTGCCGCTGATGATGGCCGCTCCGCCGAAGGAGGCGGACACGCCCGAGAGCGCCCGCAGCTTCGTCTATCTGCAGCCGGAGGCCGGCACGGTTCTGATGTGGGAGAGCTGGCTGCGGCACGAGGTGCCGGCGAACGCGGCCCGCAAGGAACGGATCTCGATCAGCTTCAACTACGCCTGGCGCTAGGTGATCGCGGCGGCTCGGGCCAGTAAGCTGGCCCAGTCGATCGCCAGAAGCGCGCCGATCGCCCGCCCGTAGGGATCGTTCGGATGCAGCCGTCCCCGATCGAGTTCGCTGCCCATGTGACTGCCGCCGCCGTACTGGACGGCGATCATTCGCAGGTCGGTCGATGCGCCGCGATCATCATAGAAGCCCGGATCGAACATAAGGCCGGAGCCCGCCCAAGGCGCTCGGCCGCCGCGCCAGAAAACCCCTGAGTTGGCGTCGAAGCACAAGGCGGAAGACGAGGTCCGCTCATAGGGCGTCGGGCAGTCGGCTTGCCGCGCCGGGTTCAGATAGACCTTCAGCCAGGCAGCCTTCTGATACGAGCGGACGGCGCCGCCGATCCGCTGATTGCCGCCGGTGTGCGGCTGTATGAGGTTCAGTTCGAAGGTGATCTCTCCGCGCATGAGCGCCTTGGCCTTCGAACCATGCTCCGCGCCATAGCCGCTCAGCAGCAGGATCGGCTCGATGCTGGCCCCATGGGGATCCCGCATCGGGTTCGAAGCCATGACCTGCTCGGCGATGAAGGCCATGCGCCGCTCAAACAGCGCCTCCTCCTGCGGGGTCGCCTGGCTGCGGACGATGTTGGCTCGGTAAGGCGGGGCCGGCGTCCAGCCACGGATCTCCAGCCCCGGATAGGGCGCCCACGGCTGGGGCGTGAGATATGGCGCACGCCAATAGACCCCGAGATAGCGCGCATAGTCCTTGCGGCCGCCGACGACAGGGCTGTCCCAGCCTGCGTCTGGGAAAAGCGGCGGCCGAAAGCGGCGGTGTCCTGGCATGTTCGACTTCAGCGCCACCTTGCCTGGCGGCGGAGCGACGCCGGTCGACAGTTCAACTGCATTGGCGGGCGGCGGCGTTCGCACGGCATGCTCCCTCAACCCCGCCGGAGCCTCTGTCGGCGTCATGCCATGGCTGCGGTTGGCGATCGGCGGCGTCATGGCAGGCGCGCCAGGGCGGCCGGCCGCCAGCGGATCGAAGGGTTGAGCCATGGCGGGCTGCGCCGCGACGATCAGGGCGACAAGGAGCCTTTTCATTGGGCGCGCGGGGCCGCTGGGCCGTTCAGGTGATCGACGGCTGCGCGCCAGTCAGGGATGAAGCTCGCCGCGACCATGCGGGCATAGGGATCGTCCGGCGCCATGGCCCCCTGCCCCGCCCACCTGGCCTGCCGAGAATCCATCGCTTGCGGGGTCACCGTCAGGACCTGGATATCGGTCTTCGGCCGAGCGGGATCGAAGAAGGCCGGGTTCGGTATCTGCTTGCCGCCCCCGTTCCTGTATTCCGAGATGTGCGTCGGTCGATCGCTGGCCACCACGAAGGCCGCCAGCGGATTGAGGAAGACCACCTGGGTGCGGCCATAACGGCCCCAGGCGGGTCCGTAATTCACGACGCAGTTCGAGCAGATTTCGAGCGCGACGCTGTGACCTCCGCCGCCCAGTTCAGGTGCGGCGATCCGCAATACAAAGCCGTAGACCTGCGTGCCGGCCTCGTCGCTGCGCCGCTGGATGCGGAGGCTCGGGCGGATCATGACGCCTTGTGAGCGTCGGATCATCGGGATGGCGATCACCTCGGCGTAGAGCGCGGACGCCTGGCGGAACAGGACGTCCACCACCTGCGGCGGAGCTCCGCCCGTGTCGCGAAGGGCGTCTCGAGACAATGCGGGCGGCACATGGCCGGGCGGGGGCGCGCCGCGCACCTTCGCCTCCGGATAGGTCCGCCAGAAATTGATCAGATAGTGATACTCGAAACGCAGGTTCGTGCCCGGCAGGAAAGGGCTCTTCGGGCCCGCCTGGAGGGGCAGAACGCCGCCCTGGATGATGGGCAGCATCCGCGACTCCGTGGCGGGCGTCGAATGCGGAGGCGGAACGGCCTCGTAGAGCGGCGTGCCATCGGTGACCGAGAGGAGACGGGTGGTCTTCACGTCCCGGTCGATCACTTCGCGCGGCTGTTCCCAGCGTCCATAGGGGTCATAGGCCGCGCCGGAGGCCGGCGCCGCCGGGACGCCAAGCGGATCGAAGGCCTGCCCCGACGAGATCGACGGCGCAAACAACAGGAGCAGCAGGATCAGAGCGCGCATGCGCCGATGGAAACGCCGGCGCCGCCTCAGCAAAGCGCTTTGCGATGAAGGCGCAAACGCCGGCGACCGATCGATCGGCTGGCGGCTAGCGACGCGCGCAGGCGCCGGTCTGGCGATGGTTGACGTAGGTGGAGCCGTTGAACCGGACCACGGGAAAACAGAAGCCGGGGCCGCCGATCTCGATGTCCGGCCAGCCGCCGGAGCCCTTGGCGGTGAGGAATTCGGGAACGCCGGGCGACTGGTAGAGGGTCTTCCAGGCGCCGTCCGGGCCCTGCTGCATGAGGTAGAATCCCTGGCCCGTATTGCCGTAGCAGAAGGTCCCGGTCTCGGTGATGACCACCTCCGGACGGCCATCGCCGTTGAGGTCGCGAACGCCGCCCGGCTCAACGGCAGCTTCACATTCGCCTTCACGATTGAGCCACTCGCCGCCCTTGGATACGAAACCTGCCGCTCGCAGGGCCGCCGCGGTGTCGGCGCTGGCCGCGGCGGGCCGCGCGCATGAGGCAGGGCGCCGATAAGCGTCGCCAGCATACTTCCAGATACGCACGCAGTCGTTCGTCACCCGCGCATCAAGCCAGCCCGCCGATCGTGAGGTTTCGAAGTTGAGCCTTCCACTATCCCTCATGATAGCGCGCCAGCGACCGTCCGGGCCCTTGGCAAGGACCGTGAACCAGTAGCCTTCGGCGCCATAGCATTCGGCGTTCTTGTCGAGGGCGGCGGCCTCGGGCGCGCCGTCCCCGTTCAGGTCCATGAAGACGAACTTCGGGTCCGAGGCCGAACCGCAGAGGTTTATCGCCTTGCACTGCGCGACCTTGAAGCCGCCCGCCTCGAACAGCTGCACGCCCTCGGCCTGGCTCATCTTGGGCGGCGGGACCACCCGCTGAGCCAGAACGGGCGAGGCGACCGCGCCACACGCGATCGCCATGACCAGGGATAGCCTCTTCATGACCGCCGCTCCAGCAGAGACGGCAGCCTGCGCCGATAACGGCGTTCTGTCACCCTGCCGAGGGTTTAGCTGTCGAGGAAGCTCCGCAGCTTGCGCGAGCGCGAGGGGTGCTTGAGCTTGCGCAGGGCCTTGGCCTCGATCTGGCGGATCCGCTCGCGGGTCACGCTGAACTGCTGGCCGACCTCTTCGAGAGTGTGGTCGGTGTTCATGCCGATGCCGAAGCGCATGCGCAGCACGCGCTCCTCGCGGGGCGTGAGCGAGGCCAGCACCCGCGTCGTCGTTTCACGCAGGTTCGACTGGATCGCCGCGTCGATCGGGAGGATGGCGTTCTTATCCTCGATGAAGTCGCCCAGGTGGCTGTCTTCTTCGTCCCCGATCGGGGTTTCGAGGGAGATCGGCTCCTTGGCGATCTTCAGGACCTTGCGCACCTTCTCCAACGGCATGGCCAGCTTCTCGGCCAGCTCTTCCGGGGTCGGCTCGCGGCCGATCTCGTGCAGCATCTGGCGGCTGGTGCGGACGATCTTGTTGATCGTCTCAATCATATGCACCGGAATCCGGATGGTCCGCGCCTGGTCGGCGATCGAACGGGTGATCGCCTGCCGGATCCACCAGGTGGCGTAGGTCGAGAACTTGTAGCCGCGGCGATATTCGAACTTATCGACCGCCTTCATCAGGCCGATGTTGCCCTCCTGAATGAGGTCCAGGAACTGCAGGCCACGATTGGTGTACTTCTTGGCGATGGAGATCACGAGGCGCAGGTTGGCCTCGACCATTTCCTTCTTGGCCTGGCGGGCTTCGCGTTCGCCCTTCTGCACCGTCTGGACGATGCGACGATAGTCGTCGATCGGCACGCCGGTTTCGGTCGCGAGCGCGGCGATCTCGGCGCGGATGTCGGAGATCTGCGAGCCGTCGTTCTCGACGAACTTGGTCCAACGCACGCCCAAGGCCTTGACCTGGTCGGCCCAGTCGGGAGCCAGCTCCTGGCCGAAATAGGCCTTGAGGAACTCAGCCCGCGAAATGCCGTAGCTGTCGGCCAGGCGCAGCAGGCGGCCTTCCAGGCCCATCAGGCGCTTGTTGATCGCATAGAGCTGCTCGACCAGCGCCTCGATGCGGTTGTTGTTCAGCTTCAGCGTCTTGAGGTGTTGGACGATGGTCAGCGAGGCGGCCGTATAGGCCTTGCGGTCGGCCTCGGAGAGGTCCTCGCCTTTCAGGCGCTTGCCGACCAGCTTCTCCTGCAGAGCGCGGAAGCTGTCGAACTCGGCGGCGATGGCGTCCAGCGTCGCCATGACGCCTTCGCGCAGCTCGCCTTCCATGGCGCTGATGGTCGGGCCGGCGCCGTCATCGAAGTCGTCGTCGTCCTCGGCGCCTTCAGCCTTGGCGGCCGCTTCGCCGTCTTCGGACTCCTCGTCCGCGGCCTCGGCGGCTTCGCCGCCCATTTCACCGCCGCCGGCGTTGGCGCCGCCATAGGTCTGTTCGAGGTCGATGACTTCGCGCAGCAGGATGCGGCCTGAGCCCAACTCCTCGCGCCAGACCATGATCGCTTCGAAGGTCAGGGCGCTTTCGCACAGACCGCGGATCATGGTGTCGCGGCCGGCCTCGATGCGCTTGGCGATGGCGATTTCGCCTTCGCGGGAGAGCAGCTCGACCGAACCCATCTCGCGCAGGTACATGCGCACAGGGTCGTCGGTGCGGTCGTAGGCCGGCTCCTTGGCGGTCTCGACCACCGCGGTCTCTTCGCGGACAGCCACCTCGCCGCCGTCGGCGTCTTCCTCGGCCTCAACGACGTTGACGCCCATCTCCGACAGCATGGCCAGGGTGTCTTCGATGGCTTCCGAAGTCACCTCTTCGGACGGCAGCACCTTGTTCAGCTCGTCCATGGTGACGTAGCCGCGGGCCTTGGCCTGTTTGATGAACTTCTTTACGCCGGCGTCGGTCAGGTCGAGCAGCGGACCATCGCCGCCGGTCGATTCCGTGGTTTCCGCTTCAGCCGTGTTCGTGCTCATCTAAGTCTCCGGATTTCGGCCGCGCCCGCTTCCCAAAGGCGTGAACCGAAGATGCTCCAATGGCGTGTCGACGGTCGTACTCCTCTACGACCCATCTCCCGCCCAAATCGTTCCCGTTCTGATCGCGCGTTTCAGTGCGTCACGTTCGCCTTTAAGACGTTCGAGGGCTTCCATATCGGAACGACCGCTAAGGTTTCCCTTCGCGGACGCGATAGCCTCGTCGAGCGCTGCGAGCCTGGCGAGGCCCGCAAAAGCTTGCGACCACTGGGATTTAGCAGCTTCGAGGGAGACATCCGGTTTCAGGATAGGCGCGCCCGATTTCGCAGCGGCCCGGTCGATGTCTGTCAAGAGCGCATTAAACCCGCAAGACGCCAGATGGCGCGCGAGGGCGCCGGTGTCAAGATGATCGGAGTCCAATCTAAAACGAATGATCTCTTCGGTGATGGGCGCCAGCGCCCGATCACCGAAGCCTTTGGAGATGAAGGCGTTCTCCAGATGCTCGTCGAGGACGCTCGGGTCGGCGAGCACATGCTTGAGCATGGCCGCGGCGGTCGGATCGAGCGACTGGGCCAGCGCACGCGCCGCCGCGCGGCCGGCTTCGGTGGGCGCAGGGTCGATCCAATCCTGCCCGCCGCGCCGCCAACCCCTTGAGGAACCTGCACTTCCACGTTGCGGCCGCCCCGGCTCCTCACCTCGCCCGCGGGACTTAGGGCCTGTCTCGTCAAAGCGCTGCAGAAGCGCCTCGCGATAGGCCTGCTGGAGGTCCTTGTCGCCGATCGACGCCGCCGCGGCGCGCAACCGAGACTTAAAGCCCGCACGCCGTTCCGGAGTGTCGAGGGGCTCCAGGTCGTGTTCCCGGGTGAAGAGCGCCTGGACGAACGGCGTTGTCTGCGACAACTGAGCGCGGAGGGCGACCGCCCCCTGTTCACGCAGCACTTCGTCGGGGTCCTTCCCGCCTTCCACGATGGCGAACTGGAAGCTCTTGCCCGGCTTCAGCAACGGGAGCGCCCGATCGATGGCGCGGGACGCGGCTTGGCGGCCGGCCCGGTCCCCATCGAAGCAGAGCGTCGGCTCCGGATGCAGCCGCCAAAGCATCTCCATCTGCTCTTCGGTGAGGGCGGTGCCGAGGGGAGCGACGGCCGCGATCCCGGCCCTCTGGCAGGCGATGGCGTCCATATAGCCTTCGACCACCACCAGCGGCGGCGTCTCGGCGCCGGGGGCGGCGAGGATCTTCCGGGCCTCGCCGACGCCATAGAGGGTCCGCCCCTTGTGGAAGAGCGGGCTTTCCGGCCCGTTCAGGTACTTGGCCCGCGCCTGCGGATCCATCGCCCGGCCGCCGAAGGAGAGGATGCGACCGCGATGGTCGGCGATGGGAAAGATGATCCGGTCGCGGAACCGGTCGTAGGGCGCCCCGCCCTCCTCCGGCGCAATGAGCAGGCCAGCCTCGACGAGGTCGCCGGGCTTTGCCCCCTTGGTGATCAGATAGTCCTTCAAGGCCGTCCGGCCAGGCGGCGAATAGCCCAGGCGGAAGCGGGACCACTCCTTTTCCGGCAGGCCGCGGCGCTCGAGATAGGCGCGCGCCTCACGTCCCTCCGGCCGCCGCAGGGCGGCCTCGAACCACTGGGCGGCGGCCTCCATCCAATCGGTGAGGCTCTGGCGCTGCCGTTCCTGCTCGGCCGAGCGCGGGTCGGCGGCGGGCATGGGCAGGCCCGCCTCGGCGGCGAGGCGCTCCACCGCCTCCATGAACGACAGGCGTTCGGTTTCCTGGAGAAAGGTGATCAGGTCGCCGTTCTTGCCTGAGGAGAAGTCAAAGAACTGCCCCTTCTCGTCGTTCACATAGAAGGACGGGGTCTTTTCCTTGTTGAACGGCGAGAGGCCGACATATTCCCGCCCCTGCTTGCGCAGCTTGACCGTCCGCCCGATCACGTCCGAGGGGCGGAGGCGGGATTTGATTTCTTCCAGGAAGTGATCGTCGAAGCGCACGAGGCGATCATACAACGGCCCAGGCGGAGCCGTCGCCCCCTTGCCGAGGCGCGATTCCGAAGAGGGATTGGAGGGCCGCAGAGGCGCGAAAGCTGTCTACCCGGACCGGAGGCCGGCCACGTCGGTAAGCCGTGGACGGGTCGTCGTCACCTCACCGCGTGCCAGCCACGGATCATGAAAGCCTGGAAGAACGGGATCGGCATACCGAAGCCTGCGGCGCGCCAGAGGGCCTGCGTTTCTTCCGGGGGCAAAACGCCCAGCGCGTCGCGCATCATGCCGTCCAACTGCGCCAAGGATTGCGGCGTTGCGCCCATCAGCGTCTGGACTTGTTTCCAGTTCTCCAGCATCGCCGGGAACTCCGGTGCGTCGAGGTCGCCGCTGATCTCGGCGCTGACGTAGCGGCCGCCGGATTTAAGGCGATCATGGATGGCCGCGTAGAACCCCGGCCGCCCTTCGCGTTTGATGAAGTGCGCGACCAACAGGCTGACAACAGCGTCGAACGCCTCGCGAGGAGCATCCTCGACATAGCCATGAACAAGTTCGCAACGGCGCATGACGCCGGCCTGTTCGAGGCGCCGTCGCCCGACCGCCAGCATTTCGACGGACGGATCAACGCCGACAAAGGACCAGCCCGGATAGGCGGCGGCCAGGGACAGGATTTCCGCACCGGTCCCCACGCCCACACAAAGCACCCGCGCGTTTGCAGGTAGGTCGGCCAGAACCAGCCGGAGCAGGAAGTGAAGACTGTCCGAGATCGGCGCGAGCGCGCGGTTTCGACGATCGTAGGCGTCGGCCACATCCTGGCTAAAGAAGCTGGGGGCGGCAGGCGTGTTCGGAGGCGTCATTGTTATAAGGTAACATCAGATGCGCCGATCGCAACCTTATCCCGACGAGCTCTTCGCGACATTTGCTATGGGTCGAAGCCGCAGTGACCACCACCCAGACCAAAAGCGGACGCGCCAGGAGTCCGCTATCCGCATCAGGACCGTGGACCGCTCGCGACCCATAGCGAACCTGCCGTGACCAGGGGCATTGTCCTACTCCGGCGAAGGAGGCGCTCCATGCGCAATGAGCGGCTGATGATCGACCCAGTGTTCGTGGTGACAGACATTGAGGCTGACGGACCGGTCCCAGGCGTAAACTCGATGCGGGCTTTTGCTTCGGTCGCCGTCGGACTGGATGGAACGGAGCGCGGGGCGTTCGAGGCGGTATTGCAGCCCCTGGAGGGCTCGACGCCCGATGCAAAGACACTCGGCTGGTTTAAGTCTCAACCCGAAGCCTGGGCCGCCGCCACGCGGGACGCTCGGCCCCCCGAGGAAGTAATGGAGGCGTACGTCGATTGGGTTGGCGGCTTCACCGGCGGCCGAATCTTCACAGCGTATCCGCTCGCATTCGACGGGATATGGATCGACCACTACCTGCGGCGCTTCACCTCGCACGCGCTTGTAGAAGGTCATTATGTCGCCGGCCGCCTATTCGACGGCTCGGGGCTTTGCCTGAAGTCGTTCGCCGCCGCGTTGACTCGGCGCCCACCGTGGGATTGCCCTCCAAGTTCGCTGCCGAAGGAGTGGTTTGGGGGCTTCGAGCATTCTCATCGCGCCATAGACGACACGCGCGGCTACGCTTCTCTGCTGGGCGTTCTCCGAACAATCCAGGCGCGAACGAAGGATGTTCCGGACATCCGCTAACGACCCTAAGCAGCTGCTCGCGCCTTCAGCTCCTGCGAGTAGAAGAGGGCAACCTCACCTTCGCTGGGCGTTCCGTCGTAGAGCGTCAGGTCAAGACCCGTCAGTCTGAACCCAAGCGCTGAGTAAACTGCAACCCCCGGCACGTTCAGTGAACTGGTCTCCAGCCAGATGTGCCGGGCCGAACATTCCAGACCATGCGCCTTGACGGTTTCTATGAGGCGTCGCCCGACCCCCCGGCCTCGCGCAGGCGGATCCACATAGAAGTGCCAGAGCACCAGCCGGCGGTTCCATGTATCGAAGGAGGAAGCAGCGAATCCAACAATAGCCCCATCCAGCGCGGCGACCCATGCATCTGTATAGGGCGGGCTAGCGCTGCGCAGGTCATCAAGTGGGAACTGCTTCCGGAGTGGGGCAACTAATCGCCGCAAACGCAAGCCGACTTGAATTGGCGTCGCCTCGATCTCGTAGACCTCAGCCGTTGTGAAAGAGGTGTCGATGCGTTCGATCGCCAACGCATCGGCGGGCAGATTGGCAGGCCGGATTGAGATCATGCGTCATCTTGGCCAACTTAATGCGATATCCGCAATCCGCCCTTCTCTGACATCGGGCACGGCTGCTCTCTGGCTGCCTTTAGTATGAAAATCCTCGCTCTCGGCCAGTGCGTCGAACATCGCCGAGGCAAAGCGGCCGCCTTTACGGCCGTGAGTTGAACCCGTACCGACAGGTGGCGTTAAGCTCAGCCCCTTGGCTCAAGAGGAACCTGCATGCCCACCGGTCTTGTCGCCCTGCTGGACGATGTCGCGGGCATCGCCAAGCTCGCAGCCGCCTCCCTTGACGACGTGGCCGGCGCGGCGGGAAAGGCCGGGACCAAGGCGGTCGGGGTGGTGGTGGACGACACGGCGGTGACGCCGGGCTACGCCATGGGCTTCAGCCCGGACCGGGAACTGCCGATCGTGCTGAAGATCGCGATCGGCTCGCTTCGCAACAAGCTGCTCTTCCTGCTGCCCGGCGCCCTGCTGCTGAGCGCCTTCGCGCCCTGGCTGGTCACGCCGATCCTGATGCTCGGCGGCGCCTATCTTTCCTTCGAGGCCACCGAGAAGATCATCGAGGCCTTCACGCCGCACCACGAGGGCGGCGAGGTCGCGGAACTGGCGCTGAGCGCCAAGCAGTTGGAAGACCAGAAGGTCGCCGGCGCCATCCGCACCGACCTGATCCTCTCGGCGGAGATCATGGCCATCGCGCTCGCCACCGTGTCGGACCGCCCGCTGGCGATCCAAGCGGGCGCGCTGGTGCTCGTCGGCGTGCTGATTACCCTGGCGGTCTATGGGGTGGTGGCGCTGATCGTGAAGATGGACGACATCGGCCTGCACATGGCCCAGCGCGAGAGCGCGGCCGCGCGCGGGACCGGCCGGCTGCTGGTCAAGGCCATGCCGGTGACCATGTCCTGGCTGACCGTGATCGGCACCGCGGCCATGCTGTGGGTGGGCGGCGGCATACTGGTGCACGGGCTGGAGGAGTTTCACCTGACCCCCATTCCGCACTGGGTTGAGGGATTCTCGCACTGGGCCTCGGGCGCCCCAGGCGTCGGGGCGGCCACGGGCTGGCTGGCCTTCGCCGCGGGCTCGGCCGCCGTGGGTTTCGTGCTCGGGGCGATCATCGTCGGCGTGATCCACCTGCTGCCCAAGCGGAAGGGGGCGTAGGGCTTCTCCGCAAGACCGCCCAAGGCCGCCCTCTCGTCTCGATGCTTCGCATCGATCCACCTCCCGAATGGGCGGGCCTATCGCATATGGCGCTTGCCTCACCACCCGATCGTCATCCCCGATCGCGCACGCGTGTCGGGGATCTTCTGTGATGGAGGTCAAGGCTTGGCGTGTAGCCATGGCTGTTGATCTCGGGCGATGGCGTTGAGTGTGACGAGCATTTTCCTCATGACCGCGGTGAGCGCGACCTT
>Ga0182741_1002814_pt1 | contig 19510 bp, 15 predicted proteins | sample eDN5th37CBELigOP_FD_128874 | JGI IMG/M metagenome (GOLD analysis project Ga0182741, IMG submission 128874) | Enriched Organic Plus compost microbial communities from Emeryville, California, USA - eDNA 5th pass 37_C BE-Lig OP (version 2) (version 2) ... | reverse complement strand
CCAGGTCGACCGCGAAGGCGAGAAAGCCCAGCGTCAGGACCAGGCAGAACGTCGCCAGGACAACGATCGCCCCGCGCCGCGGCGCGGGCGGGGGAGGCTGATGAAAGCGTGCGCGCATGGAGTTCATTCGTGCTCGAGCGTGCAGGTGGAAGTGAGCATCGCCCCCGAGAACGTCTGGGCATAGAACCCGGCTCCCGCCTTTGAGTAGGGAACCTGGACCGAGACGCGAATCTCGTCGGACTGCTCGGCGAGGCTGAGGTTCATCGACGGATTCCCGTTGACCGCGATCTCGACGATCACGTCCTCTTCATCGACTCCGAGGGTCAGCACGCAGGCGGTGCGAATCCGCTGTACGACCTGCTCGGTCGTCGCGCCGTCCACAATGGCGGCGCGTGCGCCGCGGCGGGCCGCATGCGAGAGGGAATGCTGGATGCGGAACGCCTGTCCGAACTCGATGATCCCGGCGAGCAGCGAGAGGAACAGCGGCGCAATGAGCGCCAGCTCCACCGCGGCTGCTCCCCGCCTTCGATGCCGGCAGTTGGTGTCAGTCGGTCTCTTGATCAGCATAGGTGCAGTCGTCCGCGGATTGGGAAGGACGAAGTCTCTCGGCCGCTTTCTCTGGGGCGGCCGTTCTCTAACGTGCTGACAGTTCGAGGGGGCTCACCTGCAGGGGGGATTCGTCACAGCCGCACGGTTCCAGTGTTTCAGCCGAACCCGGCGGGCCGTTTGTCGACTGCACGCGCTCCGCGATGCAGTTGAAGCTCGTCGCCAGGTCCTTCCAGAAGTCCCCCTCACGGAACTGAAGCGGGGTGACCTCGCGGCCTTCTGCGAGCGCCTGCATGCTCCGCCGCAGCCGCACCATGGGACCGGCAAACCGGTTGCTGAGTTTGCAGAGGTCGTAGAGAAAGAGAGGCCCCAGGATCGCCGCGACGAACAGCGTCGGTCCATGGCGGTGTTTCAGGCTCTCCCAGACGTTGAGCGGATCGCCGCTCATCATCTCGACGAAGAAGAGGAAGATTCCCGCCGTGAGCACAAAGAGCAGCCAATGCCCGACGATATGCAGCAGCAGGGTGCCCTGCACGACGCGATCCACGTAGTTCTTCTGCCGCAGATTCTCTTGTGTCATGAGGTGGTCTTGCCACTGCGGGAGTGTGAGCTCCCTTGAACCCGTTAACTCAGGCCTCCCGCCGTCGGCCGCTGCAAATCGCATCGCGCGACGAGGCGACGAAGTGCAGAACGGTACATCCTCAGGACAAGCATAGTTCAAACTTCGGCGGTCAAGCGGGATTCAGGAAAACGTCTCCACCGCGGCATTCGCTCTGGTTACAGAGCGAACGAACCACGGATGGACTGTGTCGGCTGGAGGGATTCTGCGGCAATGCTGAGACGTGGGTGGAGCGTGGCGGTGAAGCTCCGCCGGCGTGCGCGGCCCGGCTTCAGTGCCGGCCGGATGCCCGGCCCGGCTGCCAATGTCGAGGAGGCAGTGTGCGGAAGGGAGTCGCGACTTGAGTGCTGTCCCTTCCGCGACGGCCTTCTAATGACGGAACCGGCCTCATCAGCGGCGGCCGCGGCGAGAAAGGGAGAGGGGGCGATGTATCTCGCGGGTAATCGGCAGCAGGATCACGCATCGCGCCCCTGCGCACCCGGCCTGCTCCTGCCGAGTGGGGACGTGGCGATCGACTGTCCGGCGCGCGATCAACTCACTTCGACTTCAGATCGAAGTTGAGGGCGTCCGTCGGGGCTTCGTCGAGGTTCACCGTCAGGCCGCTCTTGCTGTATTCCAGGTATCTGGCAGGCACCGGCGGCAGAGGATCGGACTTCGGATTTCCCTCCTCGTCGAGAACGACCGGGGCATCTTCCGGATGAACGATCGGGCCGAAGGAGACACCGTACGTGTCTCCGACTTCGGTATCGAGAAGGGTGACCTCATAGCTGCCGTCCGGCCCCAGGTTCGCCGGGAAGCTGGCGCCCGACCGGATCGACGTGAACTGAATGCTCCCCACAGTCAACGGCTTTCCATCGAGGGTCACCGTGCCCTTGAGTTCCACCGCGGGACCGCGGCTTTCACCGCCGCAACCGGCCAGCAAAGCCAGGCACAAACTCAGGCTGACGACCGCGCACAGGGTGGCTCGGGAATTCCGCGGAATCTGGACATTCATCGTCAACTGCTCTATCGAGAGGAAGAATGAGATGACGGGTGGGGGCGGAACTCGAAAACTCCGCCCCGGATCACCACGGTCCGGGGACTGACGGTCCCGAGGAGGACACGACAGCACCGCCGATGAGAATCTTCTGCGTAGCGAACTGCCCCGGAGGAGTGCGGACCGCCGGGGCGTTCACTAGAGAATACTCGCTCCGATCAGAAATCGCCAATCACCTGGCCATCGTCGCGGGCGGCCAGCTTCCGGCAGATCAACGCATCGGTGTTGTCGCCGAGGAACCGCGTCGAGCCGTCGGCCAGCAGGATGTGCACACCCCCGGAGTGGAAGGAGGTGAGCGGCACGGCCGGCTCCCAGGGCTGATCGCCATCGGTCGGCAGCGTCTGGGGATTCGGGGCTCCCTTGACGACCGCACAGCCAATGTGCTGCACCGCGCCGGGATTGGTCTGGTTCAGCACCGTCATGGTCCGGTCGGAGCGATAACCCGACGACCAGCCGGACTGGTAGTCGGAGCGGATCTTGGTCCACGGGTTCCCCGACTGTTCGCCAACGATGATGGTGTTCGAGGTACCGTCGGTGCAGTCGCGAATGGACTTGCACTCCGCCCCCATCAGCAGACCGGTGTTATACAGGTAGCCGTAGCTGCCGGCCATGTAGCGGGTATTCGAGTTGTCGCGTCCACCCGGATCGGAGTTCGCCCCCATGATGCCGACGTAGTCGTGTGTCTCCGACACGTGGATATTGTTGGACGAGGTGACCGTCTGGGGCAGGGCGCTCGAGGGGCAGTGATAGAGCGGCACCCGCACGGCGTTCCAGAACGTCATCGTCGCGTTCGCGGTTCCCGACTGCCAATCGATCCCCGCGACCGGCTGATTGAACAGGGGCGCCTGATCGAGGTAGGGGAGAATCCGCCACTTCCAGTTTCCGAACCCGTACGACGCCGTACTCCCCCCCGCGGGATGGCTTCCGAGCGGGAACGTGGTGTACACGTCGTGGTAGTTGTGCAATGCCAGCCCGATCTGCTTGAGCTGGTTCTTGCATTGGGTCCGGCGGGCCGCTTCACGTGCCTGCTGGACAGCGGGCAACAGCAGGGCGATCAGCACGGCGATAATCGCGATCACAACCAGCAACTCAATCAACGTAAACGCGCGCCTCGTCGGCATGAAATCCTCACTCCGCAAACCGAAAGTAGAACTGAGATAACGGTGCTGCACTGCTGCAGAACGCAACAGGTGGCCCAGATGTGCGCACTTGTATCCCCGAGTCCGTCTCGGGAGACATACTGAGTCTAACCCATTGAAACCACATGTTCCAGAACAGTCTTCTCAGAAAGTGAGGCAGTCACCTCCCGGGCCGGGGCCGGAGCGGAAAATCGCGGGAAAATCCCGCAAGACCGGGGGTTTGGGGGCTGCGGCACGTCGTTCGGCGGGAATTCCGCCTCCACGCAACAGGGGCGCAACGCCGCACCGGCCGCGCGGAGTCTCTCCGCCAGCCGGAATCGGCTCTGCCTCAAACTGGCTCCCCTGGAGGGCGAGACCCAGGCCCGTCCGCCTACTTCGCGGCGCGGTCCGCGACGACTTCCGCCGGGAGGAGCAGCTCCTCCGCTGTGCGTGCCGCGAAGGGGGGGACATTCAGCAGACAGACGATTCCCGACACGTTCTCCAGCTTCCAGAGCCGCCCATCCCCGCCTGCGGGAACTTCAACACTCAAAAACTTCCCCGGCTGATCGCCCAATTTGAGGGCGATTTTGCCGTTCGGATCCTTCACGTTCCCGCCGGTGGTCCGAACGTAGAGGCCGATCCGCGTCACCCCCTTGGGAACGTAGAACCACAGGTTCCAGCGGCCGGAGAGCGACCGCGGGTGATCGTCCAGGCTCAGTTTCCAGGTCATCGGTTGTCCCGTCGGCCAGGTTACCTGCGTCAGGTCCGAGCCGTCGTTGAGGTCGATGCGATAAAGGCCCGCCTCGGCGAGCGAAATCTCGACGGTGCGTTCCACTCCATCGGGGGGAACGCTGGCATCAGTCGCGACGAGTGTCTCCTTCTCGCCCGTTTCGCTCGCCCCGCCGAGTTTCCATACCGAAACCTTCACATTCCCCCGGTCACGGTAATGCGCAATCAGCCCGCCGGTGATGTTGAGCGAAATCTTGCCCGGCTGCTCAAGGAAGGTATACCACGATCGCAGACCCCGGCCGCGCTGCGCCTGACCCGCCGGGACGCTCGCCAGCCGCAACGGTGCCGCGGGAACAAGCTCATCACTGAACTCGCGCGGTTCGAAGTCGAGTTCCAGCGGTTCGTGGCGGGCGATGCCGGCTTCCAGGTACTGCTCAATCTCGGCGTTGGTGAACGGCGCGCTCGACTTCCACGGATTTTTCGATTCGGGGACCGACCAGCGGGCCTCCTCGGGAATCGTGACCGAGCGGTCGCGCGCGGCAAGGTCCCGATAGAGCGCCTTCGTGTGCACCATCATGCTTTTGCGCATCCGGTAGGCATGCCGGATCGTCTGCTCAAACGCGGCCTGACGTGCCTTGCCCGAAGCATTGCGATACTGGTCATACAGATCGACGTAGACCGTGTAGAGGATCAGGTCGTCGATACGGGCCCGCACCGCATCATCGCTGGCAAGGCGGCGGGCTTCCGCGAGGCTGCGATACATCCGCGCCAGCAGGTCTTCATAGACGAGCTTCGAGTTCTTGTTGGCACCATCAATCAGCGTATAAAAAGTCCGCATCGGCTGCTTTGCCGCACCGAAGGCGGCGTTGAGGAAGTCCTCGACGATCGCCTCCCGCCGCGAAGCTTCTTCGATATCCCACAGGGCCCGCGATGCGAAATAGTAGCCCAGACCGTTGCAGCCCCAGTTGTCGCTCGACTCGGCATTCAGGAATCGCGCCCGCTGACTGTGAAACCGGGGGATCGTCGTCTCCAGATATTCGAGGTTGCTGCCCCGCGCGGAGCCCGGCAGGTCGCGGTCCCAGGTGTTGACGCTGTAGTACTCGCGAATGCCGAGCGTTGCCCCTTTCTTCGACCAGCCGGAGATGACCGAGTCGAGCGTCATGCCCCCCTTGATGAAGGCGGTCGCCACATTGATCAGCACGTTCGGGCGGACTTCGATCGTGGGCGGGGCCGAATGGTAGTTGTAGGCGTACATCCCGACGAAGCGCTCGGGGAACGCTTCGGCGACCTGGTTAGCCAGCAGGAGCGCCCGGTCGCTCGGCGAGCCAAGCGCGCGGCAATGTTCGCACTCGCACCAGCCGCCGCCGTCGCTGGGATCCATCGAGATGCAGTCCTGATCGGGACGTGACGCGAAGGTATCGCGGGCGTACTCGACGACGAGCTTGCGGAGCTCGGGATTGCTGATGCAGAGTTTTGCCTGCGGCTGGACCTGCCGCTCGCCATTGACGAGGGCGTAGTACTCGGGGTGTTGATCGAAGGCTGCTTTCTTCGCGGCAATGATGCCGCCGTACGCGTGTCCCGAATGGACCAGCAGTCCGCCCCCCATGCGATTTTTGCGGCGCCAGTCGTCCCAGGGTTCGCGGTTGTAATCCCAGGGACCAAACCCGTACCAGATGTGGCGGTAGTGGTAATCCGGCGATTCGGTGATATCGAGATCCACACGAATCGACCGCTTCGAGGGAACAACTTCCCAGTGCTTGCCGGGGAAGAATTGCCGGTAGCCGAGGCGATGCAGAAAGTCCCAGACAGCGTGTTGCACGGCCAGGTCGGTCGCGGCACTCAGCAGGACGCCCTCCTTGTGCGAACGGATTGAATACTGCTCGCGCTCGAAGACCGGCAGCGGATCGCGACTCACCCTGCGGAGGACGATTCCGCGCTCCGAATCGGTCTGCTCGACCTTGAACCCGGCCCCGGAGATGCGCGAGAGATAGCCCGCGAACTCGGCGGCGAGTTGTTTCAGTTCTTCGCTCGCATCGGCTGAAACCACCACCGGGAAGAGGGCCCGGCCCTCCTCCGCCAGTTGGACCTCGACCGCGCGGGCTGTGGAGATAAAACCGCCAAGGCCGGCGACGACAAGAAAGACGATTGCAGCCAGCGGGCGTTTCAACATAGTCGTTCCGGAGTGTGAAGGTTCGGAAAGCAGCCAGGCAGTTCTTGCTTCGATTCAGGCAGCATATGCCTCCAGACAGCGTACGCCGTCCGGCGACTCGTTGCCACCAGGTTCCCGTCCCGGTTCGCGTCACGCGTCAGCATCGCATTTTTCGTGACGTGCGGATCGTCACGGAGGTTTAAGGCCTTGTCATTCGCGAAATGATCCGGGCATCGAGCGACCAGGGGCCGGCACCGACGATCAGCAGAAAGGTGGAGCCGAGCAGCATCGACCAGTCCGTCCGTGCATCGTGCGCCATCTTCCAGAAGCCGGATTCCAGCAGGATGGGAATCTTCGTCGTCGCGATGGCCGCAAGCATGATGGCGATCGTTGGCAAGACGGCGAGGCGGGTCACAAGGCCCAGGGTGATCAGACTGCCGCAGACGATCTCGAACACGGCGACGAGATACGCGAGGAACTCTGGTGCCGGCAGGCCGATCTTCGTGAACCGGCCGACTCCCACAGCCTCGGGAAACAGGAACTTCTGAATCCCCTCGGACAGGAAGACCAGCCCCACCATCAGCCGGATCAGCAGGACGGGGCCGGGAGCGTTCGTCGCCAGAATCCTGAGAAAGAACATCGGAAAATCCTCGCAACAGGCAATGCGGCTCCGGACGAATTCCAGGGTGGGAGACCGCCGCGATGAAGACCGTCCAGAGCGGGTGATCCTCCATGCTACAATGCGACGAGTCGAATGTGACCGGCACTTTTCGGGCCGCTTGGTGAGCGGCCATCTGCGAATTTCCCGCGGCAGGCTCCGACGAATTGACGGACAGGGAGATGTCATGAAACTCCGCCCCTATCGTGACGAAGATGCCCCCGCGCTGCTGGACCTGTTCCGCGAAACGGTGCGGCGGATCAACGCGCGCGATTACGCGCCGCATCAGATTCAGGCGTGGGCGTCGGATGAGATTGATCCCGCCACCTGGGCCGGGCGTTTCACCGGCCGGTATGTCATCGTCGCGGAGGAGCAGGGGACGCCGGTTGGATTTGCCGAGCTGGAACCGAACGGGCACATCGATCGGGTGTACGTCTCGGCGGATCATCAGGGGCTCGGGATCGGGCGGGCATTGATGGATGCAGTGATCGCCCAGGCAGAGCGCCAGGGGCTGCCCCGCCTGTTCGTCGAAGCGAGTATCACCGCCCGTTCCTTTTTCGAGGGGCTGGGCTTCGTTCTCATCGCTCCGCAGGTCGTGACACTCCGCGGCGTGGAGTTTGTCAACTACCGCATGGAGCGCCGCGTCGAGGCTCGCTGAGCGGACAGCGGGGCCAGATTGCCGGGCCTGCGTCCCTCAGCAATTGCGCGGGGTTCGCGTGGTTGCATTCGGGGAAAGCTCCGGGTTTCATAGAGTTTGACCCGCGTGCGATTCTCGAAATCGTCCCGTGGAAATTTTACTTCCAGGAGCCGCTCCGATGCCCTTACATGCCTCGCCGCTTTCTCGACGTTCCTTCCTGGCTCACGGAGCCGCCGCCTTTGCCGGGCTGACGGTGTTGCGGACCAGCTGGGGAGCCGACGAGAAGGCCAACCCGAATCTGTTTGCGCTCCTCTCGGACACGCATATCCCCAGCACGCCGGAGATCGAAGCCCGCGGCACGAACATGACGACGAACCTGCGGCAGGTGGTGCGCGAAGTGACCGCACTCGAAACCCGGCCGGCGGGGGTCATCATTAACGGCGATTGCGCGTATCTGCGAGGATTGCCCGAGGACTATGCGAACCTGGCGCAGTGCGTGGCTCCACTGAGTGATGCCGGGCTGCCGCTGCACGTGACAATGGGCAACCACGACGACCGGGAGACTCTGTTTCGCACGCTGAAATCGCAGAAGCCCGCACGGCCGCTGCTCGACTCGAAGCACGTGACGGTCCTCGAAACGCCGCACGCGAACTGGTTCCTGCTCGACACGCTGACCAAGGTCAATGTGGTGACGGGAGAAGTCGGAGCCGAGCAGCGGGAGTGGCTGTCGAAAGCGCTCGCCGCCCGGACGGACAAGCCGGCACTCGTGATGGCGCATCACACGCCGCAGTTCGAACCGCCGCCGGAAGGTAAGGTCTGGGGCGGCATCCGGGACACCGCCGAGTTCATGGAGCTGCTCGCCAGTCACCGGCACGTCAAGGCGTTTGTTTTCGGCCATTCTCACGACTGGTCGGTCACCCGCCGCGACAACCTGCAGTTGATCAACCTGCCGCCGGTGGCGTACGTCTTCGGTGCGGACAAACCGAACGGGTGGGGGCTTGCGGAAATCCGCGAGAACGGCCTGACTCTCGAACTGCGGACCATCGCCCCGGCCCACCCGCAGAACAGGCAACGTGTCGACCTGAAGTGGGCATAATCTGACCACGGGAATCACCTGGCCGAGTCAGAAGCGGGGCTGGAGCGTTACGGAGCATCCGATCAGCCGTAATGCCCGCCGCGCGGGAGCGATCCGTGCGTTCCCGGGGGGAAAACGGGTGAACGTTCCTCACGCTTACGGTGGGGAACGCATCGCCCGATTCCGGCTGCGGGGACGACTGAGAAGCTTCAACGTGGAGCAGCACGGTCTTCGCGGCCGCCCGGCCGGAGACTTCGTCGAGGAGGCCAGGCCGCGGCTGCTTTCCCATGCCCCCTCATCTGCCGCAACTCAAGAGGAGCAAACGACGAACGGCGAAGGCTCGGGAAGGGGGCCCACCCGGCGTCCCGCAACTCCGGATCTTCCCCGCGGACAACATAGGCCGACTCGGGCTGTCGTGTTAGAATAGTCTTTCGATGTGCCGCAAGTTTTCAGGGACGATCGACCGAGCGGGTTTTCCGGCTCGCAACCAATGGCGTGACAGATGCAGCTCGGTGACGTGACGGGAAAGACCAGGGGCGGAGCGAATCTTGCGGAAGCTGAGCGCGCCCTGCGCATTGCCGATGGATCGGCGTTTCTTGTGTTGCCGCGCGTGCTCCGCCGCGTCGTTCGCACCGATCGCGAACTGCCCGCACTGACATTTCAGGTTCCGCACCGCAAGAGCTATACGATCCCCACCGAGCGGTTGCTGTGGATCGTCGAACCCGACGAGTTGGGGGTGCCCTCCGCCACTGAACTCCCTGATGTGGCTATTCTCCTTGCGTACCCCGACGAGCAGGAACTCGCGGAGATGAGTTCCTCCGAGTTGCTCGGAGAGCTGTGGCGGCTGCTGTTTCATGCCCGTGTGCACCGGGCGTTCGAGACTCTCCTCGCCGAGGGGCGGCTCACTCCCGCCGGAATCCGCGAGCGAATCGACCGGATCGGCCAGACCGAGTTCGACGAAGTCCAGGCGGTGCTGCAACGCGAGCAGTTCCTCTTCCCGGAGGCTTCTCCCACCGACGTCTACGTCGAATTCGCGGCGGTCTACCTCGAATTGCGGTATTTCGCCCCACATTGGGTCCGCTCCTACTTCCCGTCTCTCGACGACCTGACACGCATCGATCTGATCCTCGCCGAGGACGTCGATGCCGCGGAACTGTTTGTCGCGAGCCGGCTGGAGGGGGCGCCCGATCCCGAGTGCGAAGAGGGCCTGTGCGACGACCGGGAGCTGACCGACCCCGATGAAGTGCCGGAGCTCCGGGACATTCCCGCGACCCGTGCCTCGCAGCTCCTGCTGCAGAAAGCCGAACGGGCGGCCGCGCAGGGAAACGGAGTACTCGCCGCCGTGCTGGCGACCCGCGTTGCTGAGTCCGGCTCGCAGGAACTGGCCGTCCGGGCGAGACGGGCCGCCGCGACCGAGCTGGACCGGCTGACAAAACGGTTGCAGGCCGCTCTCGGGTTTAATGACGCCGCGGCCCGCGAATGGCGCGACGTTCTCGGAGCGCTGCTGGCGAACGCGGCACACGGGTTCTGGCGGGCCGATCGACGGATGCTCTACGACCTGCAGAAGGTCTGCGTCGATCACGAGCGAGGCGTGTTTGTCGTCGATCTCTTCGAGTGGTGCCGCTCGCTCGGCCACCGCCCGCTCAAGCGGCCGCTCCCCAATCAACGCGAGGTGCTGGTTTCGAAACATCTGCGGACCGCCAGCCGACGGCTTTCAAGTGCGCGGCTCGCCGGTCCGCATCGCGTCCGTCTTGCGGAGCTGCTCCAGGCGGCGACGCACGCCGCCGATGAGCGGGTGCGCACGCGGCTGCGCCCGCTGATCAACTGGGGCCTCGATGAAGTCGGCCTGCTCCCGAAAAACGTGCCGGAAAAAGTCGCCCGCAACAAGCTCGTGGAAGAGCTGCTCGACGGAATCCTGCAGCGCGATTACCTGACGATGGGACACCTGCGCGACGCGATCTCGCGCAACAACCTGAAGCTCTCCGATCTCTCGGGAGTGCGGGAGTTCTTCGTCGGCGATCCGCTGTTGCGTGCCGACCGCAAACTCGCAACGCTGCTCGACGGCGTCTATCGCAAGGGAGAATTCTACCTGCGCGGGCTGCAGCGGCTCAGCTCGCTCGCGTTCGGAACTCCCTGGGGGCGTTTCGCCACGAAGTACCTGATGATTCCCTTCGGGGGCGCGTACCTCGCGGCGGAAGGGCTGCAACACCTGCTCGGGATTGTTACCCACCTGCTCGGACAGCACGAACCCCACATCATGGGGCCATGGTCGGTCCTCCCGCTGGGAATCTTTCTTCTCGGAGTCCTGTACTGGCCGGCGTTTCGCCGCGCGACCGTCCGGACTCTGAAGGCGGGTTACCAGCTGGTCCGGGGAGTGTTCATCGACTTTCCCAACTGGCTGACCCGGCTGACGGTCGTGCAGCAGATTCTCCGCAGCCCGCCCGTGCTCTTTGCCCGGCGCTATCTGCTGACGCCAACCCTGCTGACCGCCGTGCTGTGGTTCGTGTGGCCGTTCCTGGGGGCTACGGACCGGCCCGATGTGAGCGGCACCGGGCTCCTCTTCCTGCTGCTGACGCTCATCGTCAATTCGCGACTGGGGCGCGACATCGAGGAGGTCACCTCCGAGTGGGTGGAGCGCATCTGGCGACGAATCCGCGTGCGGATTTTCGTCGCCCTGTTCGAGCTGATCATGGAGACCTTTAAGCGGATGCTCGAGGGGCTCGAACGCCTGCTCTACGCGGTCGATGAATGGCTGCGCTTCAAGAGCGGCGAGACCGGTCTGACGCTCGGGGTGAAAGCGGTACTGGGAGCGATCTGGGGAATCGTGACCTATGTCATTCGCTTCTGCGTCACACTGCTCGTCGAACCGCAGATCAATCCGATCAAGCACTTCCCCGTCGTTACCGTCTCACACAAGATCCTGCTTCCCACCGCTCCGCTGCTGGCGCGGCTGCTGACCCCGACCTTCGGCAAGGTGTGGGCAAACACGATCGCCGGGACGACGATCATGGTCCTTCCGGGCGTGTTCGGCTTTCTGGTGTGGGAACTCAAAGAGAACTGGCGGCTGTATGCGGCCAACCGCTCGAAAAAGCTCCGCCCCGTCATCGTGGGGGATCACGGCGAAACCTTCGTGCGGCTGATGAAGCCGGGATTCCACTCCGGCGTGCTTCCCAAGCTGTTCGAAAAGCTCCGCCGTGCCGAGCGGAACCGGAACCCCTCCCGGCGACGGCGCAGCAGGACACGTTACAGCGGCAAGCTGCTCCATGTCGAAGAGGCGATCCGCCACTTCATCGAACGCGAGTTCATCGCGCTGCTGCGGCTCAGCCAGGTTTGCGGAGAACTCGAAGTTCGCGTCGGACGAATCGAGATGGGATCGAACATCGTCCGCGTGGAGCTGAACTGTGCCGACCTGGGGACCGCACCCCTGTGGCTCGCCTTCCAGGAGCAGTCGCGCCTGCTGGTCGCGAGCATCCTGTCGACCGGCTGGCTCATCCATCTCAACGAGGCGCAAGGGGCCGCGATGCGGAATGCACTCGCGGGGCTCTACAAGGCCGCCGGTGTGGATCTCGTGCGGGAGCAGATCGAGGCCTGTTTCGAGCCGCGGACACTGGCCTACGACATCCGCGAGAATGAACTGATCGTCTGGCCGGATGGCCGTTACGAAGTGGAAGTCTTCTACAGCCTGCAGGAACAGCCGCTGATCGAGCCACGTCCCGAAGAGGCGGCCCGGGCGTATCATTTGCCATTTCTGCGGGCGCCCCGGATCATCTTCGCGCACAACGATCTGGAGTGGGAAGCCTGGGTGGCGGCCTGGGATGCTGAGACCGCGGAGGCCGGCCCTCCCGCCGTACTGCCGGAAGAGTTGAAACTGCTGCCCAGCACCGAACGGGTGCCGATAGCCAATCTGTAGCCGCCGGCGGTCGTTGCCCGCTTTACTTGCGCTCGCCCTTGGGATCGAGGTTCTGCGCGAGTTCGTTCTCGCCGAGCGTGCTGGAGACTCCCTCGGCGGGGACTTCGGCTTTCGCGGTCCACAGCAGCGCGTTCAACACGATGCGGCGGAAGTTCTCGTCTCCCCAGTTGCGATGGAAGTGTCCGCCGGTGAAGCCGAAGCCGCGGCCGCCGTCAGCCCGTTCAATCGCCCAGGCGAGCACTTCGGAGCGGCCGGGAAACTCCTTCGCCGCGGGCGTTCCCCGCTTGTCATCGGGAGGCGTCGCCCGCAGGATCGCCTGCACAGCTCCCGCATCCAGCGGGAACCGCATGTTGAAATACCACTCGTCATTCAGCGTGAACGGGCGGACGCCGCGTGTGATCGGATGCTCGGGAAGGCTCTCGAAGGTCGCGGTCCAGTGGGGATTGATCGAGTAATCGCGTTCGTAAAAGCCGCCGATCCATTCGAGCAGCTCCGGGCCGCCGCGGTCCTTGGGGATCTCCACCGCGTAGTGGACACAGGCGAGACCGACGCCGTTCTGCATGAGCCGCGAGAATCGCAGCAGGCGATCTTCCCTGATCAGCGGGTGTCCTCCGCCCCCATCCATGTAGAGCAGAATGCTGTCGGCATTATCGAATGCCGTCGGGTCCTTCGGCCAGCCGTTGAGATACGCCACCGGAAGAATGTTGGGGACCGCTTGAAGGCACTTCTTCAGCAGGAGCACTCCGGCGTTGAACTCGTGATGTCCGGGGCCGTGGCTCGGCGTGCCGGCGATCATGACCACCTTCTTCCGGCCATCGGCGAGTTTCGTCCGCTTGAGGCGGAGATTCTTGAACTGGACCACCATCGGCGGACCGGCGTGCAGCTGCAGCGCCAGGATGCCCGCCATCGACCGCTTGTCTGCCTGGTTGTCGATGAATTCGGCAGTCACATGCCCGTTGATCTTGTGAATGATGTGATTGCCCCGGGCAATGATGGTGTACTCGTTCCAGTCGAGCTTCTTGATCTTCGACTGCAGCTCTTTCGAATCGGCGAACCGCTCGGACTGCTTCTTGCCCTCGGCATCCATGACGACCTTTTCGCCCCGGCCGGCAAGTATCCCGCGGCCCCGCTCCTCATAGAGAATTCCGGAGTAGGTGTCGCCCGAATCGATGTCCGCCTGATAGCCGCCGACCACGAAATCGCCGTGGTGCTTGCTGCGGTACTGGATTCCGGAGTTGCCGGCGTCGATGCGATAGGAGAGCCGGAGTTCGAAGTCATCGACTTCGCCGTCTTTCCAGATCAGAAAAGTGTTCCCCCTGGTCGGGTTCTCGGGAGTGGTCTGGCCCGTGATGGCGCCGTCGCGCACCGACCAGAATTCCTTCTTTCCCTCCCAGCCGGTGAGATCCTTGCCGTTGAAGATCGGCTCGAAACCGGCTTCGTCGTTCTGCTCGGCTTTCGGGGGCTCGGCACCGGTGACTGCCGGGATCGTGCAGAACAACAGACAGCCCACCAGAAACAAGGCAAGGACGCCGGTCAGCAGCAGATCCCAGCGTCGGGAAACAGCACGAGCAGCGAGCTTTCGTTCCATTCCATCCTCTCTTGAAGAGCGGGTGCGGGTGAGCGGCAGCTCCCGGTGGGAGTCCGACCTTCCCAGTGTACAGCCGCCGGAATGCGATCACCAGACCCTCCCGCCAATCTTGCGTGTCCCGCACGGCCGGCAAATCTTCCCGGAGCGCGGGGGCGGCAAAAATGTCCCAACGGACCGGGGGTTCGGAACGTATCTTCCTGAGCCGCCGGGTGTTTCGAGAATCGGAAGCGGTAGCCCCGCGAAGTCGTCCGATTGCCGGGTGGAATTGTTTCGGCTGCAGGGAAAGTGCGGTCGATGAATGAGGAAGGGGGGCGGCGACGGCTCGACCGCCCTGTGTTACCATGCGCTGGTGTCCAGGGCAGGGAAACGGGCAAGGTCCGGAGGCGGGGTCTCGTAGGCTCCCGTTCCACTTTGCGCAATCCGCATCCCTGCTGTTCAATGTCCATTTTGAGACAAGGAGAAGCGAATGACAAAGCCGGTTGCGCTCGGCCTGCTTGTCGCGCTGGCCCTTGCGTTCAGCGGGAATGAAGCTGACGCAGGAGGTCGGGGCCTCTTCAATCGGGGAGGCGTTTTCAACAACTGGTGTCCGCCCGCTGTCGGCAGCACCCCCTACAGCTCTGCCTACTCGACAGGGCAGTACGTGCCGGCTCCCGTGGGAACCGTTCCCTCGGGCGAATACCGCAGCTATTCGCACCAGCCGGGAGCGGCGGTTGCCCCTCCGGCTGCTTACGGCGCGCCGGTCTATTACCCGGCCTACAAGTCGGGGCTTCCCTCGGGCCGGAACAGCTACCTCGATGCCGGGCACAAGATGCGCGGCCGCTATCCGTACTGACGGAGTTCTTACAGAACACCCGTGAATACTCACGGAATCGGGAGAACGCCGGCGCGGAGTCATCCACGCCGGCGTCTTGCATTCTTTGCTCCCGCGCGGCTTCATTCTGCCGTCAAACCAGGAGAGCTATGCCCGACCAGGGTGATTTCATGAATTTCCTGATTGCCGGTCTTCGCGGCCCAAATATACTTGCAGTAGCGGGTGATGCGAGCAGAGTTGAAGACCATGATTCCGTAAACAGGGGCGTCGCACGAGGCGCTGGACCGTGGACGTACCCGCTTTCTTTGACGTGAGCGAAGAAAGGAGCCCAGCCATGATCAAGCGTACGGCATTCGCGTTCGGTGCAGTGGCCTCGGTGTTCTTGCTGGTCGGCGACCACACGGCGGAAGGGGGAATATTCCGCCGCGCTCGCGGCCATCAATATTGCTACTCCGGTTACTCTTCAGGCAGCTACTATAACGCTCCCTACAGCCAGGCTTTCAGCTACGGCGTTTACGTACCTCCGAAAATTGGGACGGTGCCCTACGCTCCGCCGACCGCGCAGGTTCAGGAAGGAGCGTATCCGTCCTATCAAAGCTACTCCTACGATCCGGGCGCTGCCGCGGGAACAACGTATGCTGCCCCGGTCTATGTTGATCCGGGTTACTATTCGGGCGGCTACTATACCGGTTACGGTCCGGACGTGGGGCTTCCCTCGGGGCAGGGCAGCTATCTGGATGCCGGACATAAGATGCGGGGGAGATATCCGCAGTAGGCTTTAGGCTATAGACTTCAGGCTACAGGGAAGAGGCGGGGTTTATCGGGGAATGTGAGACGTTTGGGCAGAGGCAACCGGCACGGTGTGGTGGCGTGCCGGTTGTCTCTGCTTTCCACTGGGGAATCCATTCCCGGGGTGTCAGTGGAGGCGGGATTTCAGGGAGCATTCGCAGCACCTGCGGTGATATGAGAAATCTGCTGCGCCAGCAGCGGAGGCGAAGGATCGCGATAGTGCAGCCGCGGCCGCCACTGGGAGTCGAGCTCCCCGAGCGAGATGCCGTAACAGTCCCGAGCCGCGGCGTCATAGCCTACGGTCATTCCCCGTTCGACAAATCGCAGAAAGGTCTCGGCCCCGTCGCGGGCAACCAGGTACTCGACGAGCGAAGCACTCTGCCCATAGAAGGCGTCCCGATAAGCCGGGGTCGGATAGTCTGTCAGCCGCAGCAGTTCGGCAGTGTGATAGATTGCCTGCCTCGTCGCGGCACGTTCGAATTCCCGATGCCGGCGCAGCTGCCGGCGATGCGACTCGGCCAGGATCGCCATACCCTCGTCCGCCCAGCGTGGCAACTGCTTCCAGCAGAAGCGGTCGGCAATTACGACATGCGTCAACTCGTGCGGCAAGGCTTCCGCAAGCCAGTCCTCGGCATCCTCGCGCAGATCAACCCGCCGCACAACAACCTTCCCCTTGTCTAGCCGCAGCGATGTACAGCCGGCGGACTGTTCGCTTCCCGGCCCGAGAGAGCGGCGATAGCTTTCCACGCTGGGGTGCAGGACGATATCACAGCGCGGCGACCACACGTCGTTGCGCTTTTCGCACCACGCACGCTGCAGTTCGCAGCGGAGCGATTCGCACACCTGCGGCAATCGTTGGGCATGGCTGGATGAGCTCCATGTCATGATGCGGAAGTTGGCGGTCTCGCGGACGAGCCAGCCGTGCGCGTGATAACTGCGCAGGACCGCCGTTTCTCCGCGTGCGATTCCCGAGGCCGGATTTTCCGAAGTCTCTCCGGCGCCGAGCGCACCGGTCCCGCTCGTTGCCACGAAGAGGGCAACTGTCAACAAAGAGCGCATGATGGAGGAGGCAGACGGTCGGAGCCAAGGGGGAGCCGCATTCGGAAGAGCGCAGGTGCGGCAGGCGAATGCCCTGGTCGGCTCGCCCGTAAGTCAAAAGACATGCCAATCGACGGCAGCCGCCCGGCGATCTGCGTGACGCTTCTCCGAAACAATTTTTATCAAACGCTTTAGAAATTCTTTCTCAGGACCATGCAGCTCGGGGAGCCGTGACCCGACGGCACGAACTCCCCGCGAATCCGCAACCAAATCGCGCACCGCTGCCCACCCCATGCGCAACAAATCGGCCCGCAACATGAGCTGCGGAGTTTATCTCCGCGGTCCGCCGGGCCTTCAGCGCATCGAACGCGCCTCCGATCGACCGCCTGCTTCGGTCGTTCCCTCTCCCCGTTTGTCAGGTGCGGGCGGGTTCGTGTAGACTGATCGGCACACTTCAATCCATCAACCTGCACGGCGGCGAAAGCGAGGTCGGCTGCGAAGCCGGTTTCTGTGCCGCCGAACCGAAGGAGATCCGCTGATGTTGAACCGTCGTGAGTTCGCCCGGACAGTCGCGTCTGCCGGCCTTGCCTGCCTTGCCGGACGAATGGTGCTCCCCGGCCTCTATGCCGGTGAAAAGTCCACGTCGTCCGATCCGAAGTTCATCGATATCCACACGCACATCGGCACGACGTGGAACGGCGATGAAGAACTGACGGTCGACGGCCTGCTGCGCTGGATGGACGAACACAACATCGAGCGAAGCATCATCCTTCCGCTGGTCTCTCCCGAGTCGTCGAGCTTCATTCAACTGACCGAGCCCGCGCTGGCGGCCGCCAAGGCGCATCCCGATCGGCTCACTGCCTTCTGTTCGATTGATCCGCGCACGTCGTACCGCGGCGGCCTCAAGGGGCTGATTGACATCATCCAACGCTATGTCGATCAGGGGGCGCGCGGGTTCGGCGAACACAAAGTGGGACTTCCTTTCGACGATCCGCTGATGATGCGGGTTTACGACGCCTGCGAGGAAGTCGGGATTCCGATCCTCTTCCATCTCGACAACCAGCGGGGCAAGGACAAGCCCGGATTGCCCGGCGTTGAGGCCGCCGTCAAATCGCACCCGAACCTGAATTTCATCGGCCACGGGCCGGGCTGGTGGGCGTCGATTTCCGGCGGGCTTTCGCAGAAGGATCTCGGCGGTTATCCGACCGGTCCCGTTCAACCGGGCGGAGCGATGGACGCGCTCATGTCGAAGTACCCGAACGTCTATGCGGACCTCTCCGCCGGGTCGGGTGCGAATGCGATCAGCCGCGACTACGAGTTCGGCCGCGAGTTCCTCATTCGCCGCCAGGACCGCGTGCTGTTCGGCACCGATTACCTGAAGCCGGGGCAGGGTGTGCCGCAGTTCGAGGTGATGAAAAAGGTCGATCTCCCCGCGGAAGCCCGCGAGAAGATCTACCGCGGGAACGCCCTGCGGTTGCTGAAACTCGCGTAATGCGGAAGGCCACGGGAGTGTTCAGGTTTCGGGCGGAATTCGAAGTCCAGGGAGCGGCGCGTCCATGTTCGGCCTGCTTTTGATTACCGGCAATCATACGCATCAGGAGAACTACGCCCGCGCCCTGGCCGCCGATCCCCGCTGCCGGCTGGTGGGCCTGACGGATGAGGCGAACCTGCCGCCGCGGCGGCAGGAGCTGAACCGCGCGCTCGCCGCGGAGCTTGGCATTCCCTATCTCGACGACCTCGACGCCGCCCTTGCCCGCGAGGATGTGCACATCGTCTGCATCTGTGCGGAGCCGGAACGGCGACGTGACCTCACGATTCGCTGTGCCCGGGCCGGAAAGCATCTCTATCTCGACAAGGAGATTGCCACCACGGTGGAGGGCTGTCGGGAAGTCGTGGAGGCGATCCGCGACAACAACGTGATCAGCCAGACGTTCAGCCTCGTGCGCTCGCCGATCGGTCAGCGCGCGAGGCAGGCTCTGGATGCCGGACGGGTCGGCGAGCTGACCGCGGTGCACGGAGAGCTCTTCTTCGCGAAGGGGATCGGCGGGACGGCCGATCTCTCCCTGCCGCGCCAGGAAAAACCGGTCGCCGAGCGATTCACGTTCATCGATTCGAAACGCGAACTTCTGTGCGTCGGCTGGTACCCGCTTGCGCTGTTTCACTGGCTGACGGGACTGCGGGTTAAACAGCTCCTTGCGACGAAGGCGAATTACTTCTTCGCCGAGCATCAGCGGAACGGCGTCGAAGACTTTGCTTCGGTGATGCTCGAGTACGAGAACGGCCTGCAGGGGACCATCACCGTCGGACGCAGCGGCTGGTCCAGCCATCCGAGTCACGGCGTCCATCAGGTGCAGCTCATCGGGACAGCAGGAACCGCCACACTTGATGCCTATCGGCCGCGATTCGAGATCTATGCCGACGCACCTGCCTGGAAGCAGCCGGCGACGCCTCATCCGGAAGATCCGATGGGTTTCTGGACCAGCACGCAGGAGGCGGGAGGCGTGAAGCCGAAGATCGGCTGGTGGCCCGTGCACCCCGCCGTCCAGAGCGATGCGAGCTACTTCCTCGACTGTGTGGAAGCGGGCCGCGACAGCGATCTCAACGCCGCCGCCGGCGCCCATCTGGTTGAAGTAATCCTCGCCGCCTACCGCTCCGCCGCGACGGGGGATTGGGTTAGGCTTTAGACTGGAGACTGGAGACTGGAGACTGGAGACTGGAGACTGGAGACTGGAGACTGGAGACTGGAGACTGGAGACTGGAGACTGGAGACTGGAGACTGGAGACTGGAGACTGGAGACTGGAGACTG
>Ga0182741_1002813_pt1 | contig 19515 bp, 19 predicted proteins | sample eDN5th37CBELigOP_FD_128874 | JGI IMG/M metagenome (GOLD analysis project Ga0182741, IMG submission 128874) | Enriched Organic Plus compost microbial communities from Emeryville, California, USA - eDNA 5th pass 37_C BE-Lig OP (version 2) (version 2) ... | reverse complement strand
CCGATCGGCAGCACCTCCGTGGTGCCGGAGACGCCCAGGACGGTGACGGCGCTCTCCCCCGCAGGAAGGCCGCGGCGCTGCGGCAGGGGCGGCAGCGGCCCGTCGGCATGCTCGGCGAAGCAGAAGCCGTATTTGCCCGGCTGTCCCATGGTCGCCATGTCGCCGATCCCGGGTCGTGCGCCGCCGATGTTCTGCAACACCAGCCGCACCGCCCGCCCGATGCAGGCATTCGCCCGGTTTCCCGGACCGAGGCAGTTGGTGCCCGCATTCATGCCGAGCGCGGCGACAGCCGGCCCATGCACGATGACGGCGACGGTCGGCGTGCCCGTCGTGGTCTGGATGCCGAGCAGGTTGAACTCCGGCTCGAGGCAGGCCGTGACCGCGGTCAGCACCACGGGAAGTTCGGCCGGCGCGCAACCCGCCAGCACGCACTGATAGGCCGCGGTGGCAGGGGTCAGCTCGCCGAACAGCGGTGGCACCGGACCGAGGCTGCGGTCCGGGTCCGCGACTCCGTCCAGCATGCGTGCCATGCGCCGCGCCGTCGGCGGCACCAGCGGCAACCCGTCGCCAAGGCCCAGGGCCTCGAGCGCCGCCTGAGCCTCCTCCCAGGAGGCCGCCTCGTCGAAGAGTGGCGCTTCTTCCGTCCCGCTCACGCGGCGGACCTGATGCGCACCGAGCAGACCGCCGTGCCGCCGAAGGAGGGAATCCAGGCGGAATGCTTGCCCGCCCCGCCGGCGACGGCGATGTGGATGTCATCGGGCGTCGGCGTGAGCAGAAGATGGTCGTCCACTGGCGGATGGCCCGTATCCGCGTATTGCTGCACATTCTCCGGCGAGACGCGCGAGACATGCACGCGTGCGCGCTCCCACAGCGCTTCCTGCAGCGCGCGGATGGTCCAGCCGTCGCGGGCAAGGGTCGCGGCGTGCTCCGGCCCGAGCACCAGCACATAGGGCCCCTTGCCATAGATCTGGTTCGACCCGGGCTGGGCGATGCTGCCGATGATGGTGGTCAGGATCGCCTCGCCCGAGGTACTGGCATGATCGTTGATGTTGTGCGGCCCCTCGCCCGCCATCACCGTCACCACACTGTCCTGCGCGTCGAAGCCGCGGCGGACATGGTAGGGCTCCCAGGGGCTCTCCTCCTCGTTCTCGCCGAAGCAGAAGGCGAATTTCGCCGGCGAGCCCTGGGTGGAGCGGTCCATCACGCCGGGCTTGGCGCCACCGACATTCAGCAGGATCAGCTCCAGCGCGCGGCCGATGGTGGCATTGGCGCGCGTGCCCTGGCCGAAGCAGTTGCTGCCGCAATTGATCCCGAGTTCGTGCCGCAGCGGACCGTTCACCATCACCATCGGCGCGCAGGGATGCGTGGTGGCGAGCGTGCCGTGCAGATTGTACTCCGGCTGTAGCACGCCGCGCAGCGCGGCGAGCACGACAGGGAAGTATTCCGGCCGGCAGCCCGCCATCACCGCATTGGCAGCGAGGCTGCCGAGCGTCGGCACCACCTGCCGCGGCGAAATCGGCGGGAAGGGTTCGTTGTCGCCGTGGGCGACGGCGACGAAGCGTCCGACCGCCGCCTCGGTCGGGACGGCCAGCGGCAGGCCGTCGCTCCAGCCCTGCTCGATGGCGTAGTCGTTCCACGCCTCGGGGGTGAGGTCGCCGAACTCGATGGTTTCGCTCTCGGCTGCGTCCTTCATGCCCTAGCCCCCGCATCGAACGGCCGCGGGACGCCGCCCGCGGCCGTGCCTCATTCGGTTCGTACGGCCGCCGGCCCTCAGGGCCGGCGGCACCAGGCCCGACTCAGGCCTGCATCTCCTGCATCAGGCCGGCATAGGCGGCCTCGATGCGCTCGGCCAGTTCCTCGGCGTTCAGCCCGCCGACGGGGTGACGCACCACGATCAGGTGCGGCTCGATCTTGCGGGCCTTGGCCTGGGCCAGGACCAGCGGACGGAAGGTTTCGGTGGCGATCACCAGGCTGGTGACGCCGCGTTTCCGCAATTCAACGCTGTCGTGGAAACTCCACGATGAGCAGGACCCTCAGTCGCCCAGGGCAAGGAGCGCGATCCGATACTTGCGCGCCGCGGCCTCGATCATTTCGGGCGGCGCGGGCTGGCTGGCGCTGCTCTTGTGGATGAGATCCACATTGTCGATCCGCCGGATCGCGCCGAGCTTGTCGCGCACCCCCTCCAGCAGCTCCTTCGCGTTCGGCTTGGAGTTGGAGAAGAGGACGATCGGATCCTCGCGCCAGTTCACGGCATCGACGACCGTCTGCTCGGCACCCGCGGGCACCAGGCCGAAGCTGGGATTAACGATGCGCATCCGTCGGCTTCCTCCTGGTGCATAGGGAACCGCTATTTGCGGAAGATGCCAAGCCCCCTCCGCGCAGATCCTGGGAACCGGCCGGCCCGATCCCCCGGCCAGAGCCCGGGGGCGACCCGCTCCCGATCCGATCCCGCCCACGGCTCCGTGCCCTGGAACCGAGGCAAAGAGCGCGATTCACGCTCGCAGCCCTTCCGGCCTCAGGCGCTCGCGCTCCGGAGCGTTCTCCGTTCTAGCCGCCGGCCAGCGCTCCCGCCGCTGCCTCGCCCGCACGCCGGCCATCGGCCATGGCGGCGGCCAGGCGCGTCGGGGCACCGGCGCGGAGGTCGCCGACCGCGAAGACGGTGCCGAGGCTGGTCCGCATGGCTGCGTCCACCAGCGGGTGGCCGCCGGCATCCAGCGCTACCAGCCCCGGCGCGAAGTCCAGCGCAGGCAGGCGGTTGCACTGCACGAAGACCGCGCGCGCCGCGAGGCGGTGGCGCGCGCCGCCCCGAGCCACGACGACGGCCTCGAGCCCGGCCTCGCCCTCCAGCGCCAGGATGCGCCCGGGCATCACCGCGAGATTGGGCGGGGGCGCCGGCAGCGTCGCGGGTGGCGCGTCCTCGGCATGCACCAGGGTCACCTGCGCGGCGGTTGCGGCGAGCTCCAGCGCCTCCTGGCACGCCCATTCGTCGGAGCCGGCCACCACCACCGCCTGCCCGCGATAGAGCGGACCGTCGCAGGCGGCGCAGTGCGAGAGGCCCATGCCCTCGAAGCCCTCCTCGCCCGGCACGCCCAGCCGCCCCGGTGCAAGGCCGGTGGCGAGGATCAGCGCGCGCGCTGCATGCTCCTCCTCGTCCGTCGCCACGATCCAGGGATCGCCGCCGCGGATCGCGCGCACCTCGCCGAAGCCCAGCTCCGCGCCTGCGCCGGTGGCGGCATCGGTCAGCTGTGCCGCCAGATCCGGGCCGGTCATCCCCTCGGGCAGATCAGGGCAGTGGTGCAGCGGTCCGAGATTCATCAACGCCCCGCCGGGGCCCAGCCGGTCGATGCAAAGGCAGGCGAGGCCGCGCTCCGCCACCGCCTGCGCCGCACTCAGCCCCGCCGCGCCGGCACCGACCACCACCACATCCCACACGCGCCCCATATCGCCTCCCAAGGAGCAGATCGCGGAGAGGCGACATCGCCCCGGAGCGCGCCCTGCTCGAACAATGTCGGCGGAGGAGAATGGGAGTCGAACCCACCCAGGACCGTCCGACGGCCCCATCCGGATTTGAAGTCCGGCCGCCTCACCGGAGACGCCTCTCCTCCGCCGCCGACCCTATCACGCGCCACCAGGTGGCCCAAACAGGGCGGCCGGGTCCTTCACCACGCGTCGCAGATCCCCCCGCCGCAGGGTGATGCCGCGACGGTCGAAGTATTCCAGCACCTGGATGGCCAGCGCCCTTCCGTTCTGCAACCGGTCGCGGAACTGCGCCGCGGTGAAGGCGCCGTTGGTCGCCTCGGAAAGCTGCCGCGCAACCTGGCCCATTTCCGCCACCGCACTGCGGAGGAAGAAATGGTCCGGCACCACCTCGGTCAGGCGACCGAGGCGGACGAAGTGCTTGCAGGCACGGCGCAGCTGCACCTCGGGCACGCGCAGCGCGGCGGCGATGTCGCGCAGCCGCGGTGGCTTGAAGGCCGCCTCGGCCAGCATCGGCGCGATCCGCTCCCACAGGCGCTGCTCCATGGGCGAAAGGCCGGGCGTGTGCGAGGGCAGGCGGAACCAGGGCGGCTCCGCCGTGACCGAGCCGGCCCGTGCCAGTGCCGCGAGCAGCGCGGCGAAGCCCGCGGGCGGCAGGCGCGTCGGCAGGGCCAGGCGCAAGGCCGTCGCGGCCATGCCGGGCTGCTCGGGGCTGCGCGCATGGAAGGCAGCGAGCGCCGTCTCCACCTCCTGCCGCAGCCGCGCGAAGCCCTCCGGCAGCGCGGCATGCGGCGCCGCCTCGTTGCCGAACCTGAGGGCACCGGCGGCCTCCGCGATGCGGTCACGCTCCGCCTCGGACAGGCCACGATCGGCGGCGAAGGCCGCAAGGTCGGCCAGCCAGGGCGGCAGCGCGAGCAGGCGCCGCAGCCCCGCCACCGCATCCTCCTCGCGCAGCGCGTCCAGCAGCGCGAGGCGGGCCGGCGTGCGTCGCCGCCGCTCCGGTGGCTGCGGGTCGAGCACGCGGCCACCGGCGATGGTGCGCTGCGCGCTGGTGTCGCGCAGCACGATGCGGTCGCCGTGCCGCAGCGGCCGCGGTTGCTCCAGCACCAGTTGCGCCAGGGCGACCTCGCCGGGGCGCAGCACCTCCGGCGCCAGCAGGACGATGCGCGCCGGCACCTGCCCCGCGCCATGGTGCAGATGTGCGGGCGCCCAGCTGCGCAAGGAGGCTCGCTCGCTCTCCAGCAGCCGCAGTTCCACGTCGAGCCGCGCGGTGACGGAGGCATGCGCAGGGTCCATCACCCAGTCGCCGCGACCGATCGCATCCTTGTGGATCTCCGGCCCCGCCAGGTTCAGCGCGCAGCGCTGCCCCGTCACGCCCTCCGTGGCCGGTGCGTTGCCCGCGTGCAGGCTGCGCACCCGGGCCCGCAGCCCGCCCGGCAGCACCAGCACTTCCTCGCCGAGGCGCACCCGGCCGCCGACCACCGAGCCGGTCACCACCGTGCCGACGCCGGCCAGGCTGAAGCTGCGATCCACGGCGAGGCGGAACGTGCCGGCCGCGGGGCGGGGGGCATGGCGCGCGGCCTCCGCCAGCAGGCGGTCGCGCAGCGCCGCGACGCCCTCCCCGGTCTCGGCCGATACGGGCAGGATCTCGGCGCCCGCCAGCGCCGTGTCCTGCAGCGCGCCGCGGATCTCCCGCGCCGCCGCCGCGCGCCGCGCCGCATCCACTAGATCCACCTTGCTGAGCGCGACCAGGCCGTGGCGGATGCCGAGCAGGTCCAGGATCTGCAGATGCTCGCGCGTCTGCGGCATCACGCCGTCATCCGCCGCGACCACCAGCAGCGCATAGTCGATGCTGGCCGCGCCGGCGATCATGGTATGCACGAGCCGCTCATGGCCCGGCACGTCCACGAAGCCCAGCACGCCGCCATCCGGCAGCGGCAGATAGGCGAAGCCGAGATCGATGGTGATGCCGCGGACCTTCTCCTCCTTCAGCCGGTCGGTGTCGATGCCGGTCAGCGCGCGCACCAGGCTGGTCTTGCCGTGGTCGATATGTCCCGCGGTGCCGAGGATCATGCGAGGGCCGAAAGCAGCGTGGCGTCGTCGTCGAGGCAGCGCAGGTCGAGGCGCAGCGCATCCTCGGCGATGCGGCCGATGACGGGCAGGGACAGGGCGCGCAGCCGCGTCGCCATCGCCTCCGCCGCGCGCCCGCCCTGGCCGGAGAGCGCGAGGCCCGCGCTCGGCAGCATCTCGAGCGGCAGCGCGCCGGAGCCGATGCGGCTCTGGCACGCGATCACCTCCACGCGCCACGCGTCGCCGGCCCAGGCGGCCACGGGCGCCGCCAGACGCTCGGCCTGCGCGCGGATCTCCGCCGGTGGCCGCGTCAGGTGGCGCAGGGTGGGCAGGCGTTCGGCCAGCCGGTCCGGATCGCGATAGAGGCGCAATGTGGCCTCCAGCGCCGCGAGGCGGATCTTGTCCAGCCGCATGGCGCGCTTCAGCGGGTGCCGGGCGCAGCGCGCCACCAGCGCGCGCCGCCCCACCACGAAGCCTGCCTGCGGCCCGCCCAGCAGCTTGTCGCCGGAGAAGGTAACGAGGTCCGCGCCATCGGCCAGCGCCTCCTGCACCGTGCGTTCGTGGCGAAGCCCGTAGCGGGGAAGCTCTGCAAGCGTGCCGGAACCGAGATCCTCCACGAAGGGCAGGTCCGCCTCGCGCGCGATGGCGGCGAGCTCGCGCGGCGCCACCTCGGCGGTGAAGCCCTGGATCACGTAGTTGGAGGTATGCACCTTCATCAGCAGCGCCGTCGCGGCCCCGATGGCCTCGCGATAGTCGGCCGGATGGGTGCGGTTGGTGGTGCCCACCTCCACCAGTCTCGTCCCCGCGCTCGCCATGATGGCGGGCATGCGGAAGGCGCCGCCGATCTCGATGAGCTCCCCGCGCGAGACCACTGTCTCCCGCTCCGCCGCCAGCGCGGCCAGCACCAGCAACACGGCGGCGGCGTTGTTGTTCACCACCAGCGCATCCTCGGCCCCGGTCAGCTCGCGGAGCAGCCCGCGCACATGGTCGTCGCGCTCGCCGCGCCCGCCGGTGGCGAGATCGAATTCCAGCGCGGCGGGGGCGCGCATGGCCCCGACCGCAGCCTGGATCGCGGTTTCCGGCAGCAGGGCGCGGCCGAGATTCGTGTGCAGGACCACGCCCGTCAGGTTCAGCACGGGCCGCAGCGAGGGGATCTCCTCCCGCTCCAGCGCCGCGAGCGTCGCGGCGGCGATGGCCTCGGCCGAAGGCGCCGGCGCCTCGCCCGAAAGCAGCGCCGGGCGCGCGGCGGCCAGGGCCCGGCGCGCGGCTTCCACCGTGGGGCGATGGCCGAAGCGCGCCACGGCCAGGGCGCCGTGGTCCGTGCGCAGGATCTCGTGCACGGGCGGGATTCGGAGGGCAGGCGGGCGGTTCATCACCGCCGCAGGATGCAGCAGCCAGCCCGCGGCCGGAAGCCGCGGGCCGGCCATCGAAGATCAGGCGCCGGGGCGATCGGCGTTCGGGAAGAACAGCTGCTCTCCGCCGATCCGGTACTCGGCAATGCTGCGCTGGCCCGCGGGCGAGACCAGCCAGTCGATGAAGCGCTGCCCGGCCTCCGCCTTCACATGCGGGTGGCGCGCGGGGTTCACCAGCATGACGCCGTACTGGTTGAACAGCCGCTCGTCGCCCTGGACCAGCACGCGCAGTGCCTGCCGGTTGCGGAAGGCAAGCCAGGTGCCACGATCGGCCAGGACGTAAGCGTCCTGCGCCGCGGCGGCGTTCAGCGCCGGTCCCATGCCCTGGCCGATCTCGCGGTACCACTGGCCGCGACCCTTGGTCGGATCGAGCCCCGCCTCGCGCCACAGGCGCAGCTCCGCCGCATGGGTGCCGCTGCGGTCGCCGCGCGAGATGAAGGGGGCACGCGCGGCGGCGATCTTCCGCAGGGCTGCCGCCGCATCCCGCATCCCCGCCAGGCCGGCGGGATCCGAGGCCGGGCCGACAATGATGAAATCGTTGTACATCACCGCCCGGCGCCGAACGCCGTAGCCCTCGGCGACGAACCGTTCCTCTGCGGCGCGATCGTGCACGAAGACCACATCGGCGTCGCCGCGCCGCCCCAGATCCAGCGCCTGGCCCGTGCCGAGGGCGACGACATGCACGGCAATCCCCGTCTCCCGCGTGAAGATCGGCAGGATGTGACCGAACAGGCCCGACTGTTCGGTGGAGGTGGTGGAGGCGACGGTGATCGCGCGATCCTGCGCGCCGGCGGCAACAGGCAGCAGGACGGCAAGAGCAAGCAGCAGGCGTCGGATCATGCGGGTCCTCGCGGCGGATGGGTCACCAGACCAGCTCGCCGCGCAGGAAGGCCGTGGCCTCCGGCGCGGCAGGGTTGGCAAAGAAGGCGGCGGCGGGCGCCTGCACCCGCAGCCGGCCGCGGTGCAGGAAGGCGACCTCCCCCGCCAGGCGTCGCGCCTGGCTCAGGTCATGGGTGGTCATCACCACCTTGGTGCCGCGGGCGGCGATATCGGCGACGATCGCCTCCACGGCGCGGGTCGCGGCAGGGTCGAGGCTGGCGGTGGGCTCGTCCAGGAACAGCACCTCCGGCCCGAGCGCGGCAGCGCGTGCCAGCGCCAGGCGCTGCTGCTCCCCGCCCGAGAGCCGGCGCGCGGGACGATCGGCCAGATCGGCAAGCCCGACACGCTCCAGCGCCGCTCGGGCGCGCCCCAGGCATTCGGTCCTGGGCAGCCCCGCGAGCCGCAGCGGATAGGCTGCGTTCGCCAGCACGGAACGACGCAGCAGGACCGGGCGCTGGAACACCATCGCGTCCCGGGGCAGCCGTGGCTGTCCCGGCTCCGCTGCCCAGACGACACGGCCGGCGGTCGGCCGCAGCAGCCCATGCAGCAGGCGCAGCAGCACGCTCTTGCCGGCGCCGTTGGGGCCGATGACCAGTAGCGGCGGGCCGGCCTCGATCACCAGGCAGACATCCTGCAGGATCGGCACCCCGCCGGCAGCGAAGCCGAGGTGCTCCGCGCGCAGCGGCAGGGCGGTGGCGGGAGCGCGCATCAGCCAGCCCAGCGCGAAGCGGCCTCGCGCACCAATTGCGCCGCCGCGTTCACCGTCAGCACGATCGCCATCAGCACCAGGCCGAGCGCCAGGGCCAGCGGCAGGTCGCCCTTGCTGGTCTCGAGCGCGATGGCGGTGGTCATCACCCGCGTGTAGCCCTCGATATTGCCGCCGACGATCATCACGGCGCCGACCTCGGCACTGGCACGGCCGAAGCCCGCGAGCAGCACGGTCAGCAGGGCGAAGCGCCCGTCCCACAACAGGGTCGGCACCGCGCGCCAGGCACCGACGCCGAAGGAGCGGAGCTGCTCGGCATACTCCTCCCACAACCCCTCCAGCACCTGGCGGGAGAGAGCGGCCAGGATGGGCGCGATCAGCACCGCCTGGGCGATCACCATCGCCGCCGGCGTGAACAGCAGCCCGAGCATCCCCAGCGGGCCGGAGCGCGACAGCAGCAAGTAGATCAGCAGGCCTGCGACCACCGGCGGCAGCCCCATGAGCGCGTTCAGCGCCACCAGGACCGCTCCTCGCCCAGGGAAGCGCGCCACCGCCAGGAGCGCGCCGAGCGGCAGGCCGACCAGCGCGGCCAGGGCCACGGCCGTCAGGCTGACCTGCAGCGACAGCGCGACGATGTCCGCCAGCGCCGGATCGCCGGCCGTGACCAGGCCCATGGCGGCGGCGAAGGCGGCGCTGAGATCCTGCACTGGCCTCTCCCGCTCCTGTTGGCCAAGGTGCGCATGGCAACGGATGCGGTCAACGTGCGCGCCGCTTGACCTCGCGGTGCCGCCTGCCGGATTTTGCCGGTAAATGCCGGATGTCCTGACCCTGCGGGAAGCCGCCGCCTTCCTGCGCCTGTCGGAGCGGGCGCTCTACGACCTGGCGCGCCGTCGGCGCGTGCCGGCGGCGCTGCTCGGCGGCAAGTGGCTGTTCCCGCGCGGGACACTGGAGCGCTGGCTGGCGGCCCAGGCCGACATGCCGGAGTCCGGGCAACGGGTAACGCCCCCGCCGATCCTGGCCGGCAGCCACGACCCGCTGCTCGATTGGGCCGTGCGCCAGTCCGGCTGCGGTCTTGCCACGCGCGCTGGCGGCAGCCTGGACGGGCTGGAGGTGCTGGCGCGCGGCGAGGCGGTTGCGGCCGCCACCCATCTGCTCGATCCCGACACCGGCGCCTTCAACGAAACGGCGGCGCGTGAGGCGCTGGCCGGCCGCGGTGCCGTCGGCATCATCTGGGCCTGGCGGGAGCAGGGGCTGATCGTGATGCCGGGCAATCCGCTGGGCCTCCGCAGCGTCGCCGATCTCGCGCGCCCCGGGCTCCTCGTCGCAGGGCGGCAGCGGCGCGCGGGCAGCCATGTTCTGCTGCTGCATTTGCTCTCGGAGGCCGGGCTGCGGCTCGAGCAGATCGGCTTCCTGCCCGAGCCGGCGCTGGCCGAGGACGAAGTCGCCGCCTCCGTGGCGGATGGCCGCGCCCAGGCCGGCTTCGGCATCCGCGCCGAGGCGGCCGCCCGCGGTCTCGGCTTCGTCCCGCTGCTGCGCGAGCGCTTCGACCTGGTGATGCTGCGGCGCGACTACTTCGAGCCGCCGGTCCAGGCCCTGCTTGCCTTCGCCCGGACCGAGGGATTCCACGCCCGCGCCGCGCGGATGGGCGGCTACGACACGGCAGCGACGGGGAAAGTGGCGTTCAACCTGTAGCGCCGCCCCACCAGCGCCTATGCTCCGCCCGCCCCAGGGAGACCACCGTGAAGATCCTGGTCGTCGAAGATGACGCGGAAACCGCCGCCTACATCGCCCGCGGCCTGCGCGAGGCCGGCCATGTCGTGGACCATGCGCCGGACGGGCAGGAGGGCCTCTTCCTCGCGACCGGCGGCGCATATGATGTGATGGTCGTGGACCGCATGCTGCCGCGGCTCGACGGGGTCTCGCTCATCCGCGCTCTGCGTGCCGCCAAGGTGGCGACACCCGCGCTGTTCCTCACTGCCCGCAGCGGCGTCGGTGACCGGGTGGAGGGACTGGAGGCCGGGGGCGACGACTATCTGGTCAAGCCCTTCGCCTTCGCCGAGCTGCTCGCGCGCATCAATGCCCTCGCCCGCCGCCCGCCGCCGCGCGAGGAGACCACGGTGCTGCGCGTCGGCGACCTGGAGATGGACCTGATCCGCCGCACCGTCACCCGCGCGGGCAGGCGGATCGAGCTGCAGCCACGCGAGTTCCGCCTGCTGGAATACCTGATGCGCCGCGCCGGCCAGGTGGTGACGCGCACCATGCTGCTGGAAGGCGTCTGGGACTTCCATTTCGATCCCAAGACCAGCGTGGTGGAGACCCATATCAGCCGGCTGCGTGCCAAGATCGACAAGGGGTTCGAGCACGAGCTGATCCACACCGTGCGTGGCGCCGGCTATGTGATCCGGGCGGATGGGTGAGCCGACAGCCGACCACCGCAGCACAGGCGGCGTGAAGGGGCCCGGCGAAGGCTTGGCTTTGCGCTGGAGCTTCGCGCGCACCACCGCCTTCCGCGTCACCCTGCTGCATCTGGCGCTGACCCTGCTCGGCACCCTCGCCCTCTCCGCCGTCGCCTGGTGGGCGACGGCGGGCTACGCCGCGCGGCAGGTAGCGCAGCAGGTGGAGCGCGACATGGGCGTGCTGCTGCAGGCTGCGGCGCTCTCCGGCGTGCGCGGCCTCGCGCTGTCCATCGAGGCGCGCATCGCCTCGGATCGCGTGGGCTTGGAGTACTACCTGCTGGCCGGCCCGGACGGGGCGCGCATCGCCGGCAACCTGGCCGAGGCGCCGCAGCAGCGCGGCTGGCATACGCTGCGGCTGCGCCAGCCGGAGGGCGCGGTGGTGCCGGTGCTCGCCCTTGGCGCGCCGCTGCCCGGGGGGGCCGCGCTGGTGGTGGCGCGCGACCTTTCGCCGGTGGAGGCGCTGGAGGATCGGCTGCTCGGTGCCGCCGGCTGGGTTGGCGGCGGCGCGCTGCTGATCGGCCTGGCAGGTGGGCTGCTGATGGGAAGCGGCATCGCCCGGCGCGCAGCGGCCATGGCGGCGGCGCTGGCTGCGGTGGAGGCGGGCGACCTCGGGCGGCGCCTGCCGGCGCGGCCTGCGGGGGACGAGTTCGATCGTCTCGCCGGCCGAATCAATGCCACGCTGGATCGGCTCCAGGCGCTGATGGCGGCGTTGCGGCAGGTGACGGACGACATCGCGCACGACCTGCGCACCCCCCTCACCCGCCTGCGCCAGCGGCTGGAGGCCGCAGGCCGCGCGGCCACGCCCGAGGCCTGGCGGGCCGAGGCCGAGGCCGCCCTCGCCGAATGCGATGCGATCCTGGAGGTCTTCGCAGCACTTCTGCGCATCGCCCAGGCGGAGTCGGGCGCGCAGCGCGCGGCCTTCACCCGCTTCGACCTCTCGGCCGTCGCGGAAGCGGTGGCCGAGGTCTATGCGCCCGCCGCCGAGGAGCGCGGCCAGACCCTCACCGCCACGGTGGCGCCCGGCCTCGCCGGCCATGGCGACCGCGCCCTGATGACCCAGATGATCGCCAACCTGGTCGAGAACGCCGTGCGGCACGGCCGCCCGGGCGGGCGGGTGGCGCTGGCGCTCGCCGCCGCGCCGGAAGGCGGCGCAGTGCTCGAAGTGACGGATGACGGCCCGGGCATTCCGCCCGAGGAACGCGAGCGCGTGTTCCGCCGCTTCCACCGCCTGGACGCGGCACGCTCCACGCCGGGAAGCGGGCTCGGCCTGGCGCTGGTGAAGGCGGTGGCGGACCTGCATGGGCTGCGCATCGGCCTGGCCGATGCCGGGCCGGGCCTGCGCGTGACGGTGCACTTTCCTCCACCGTCGGCGTGACCCGGCGGGCACTACCTTCCCCCTCACCCCTGGCTTCACAGGTTGGAACCGGTGCCGCCTTCGCGCTTCCCTTTCCGTCGCTTCCCTGCGACCATCACGGCCTGGTGAAAGAGCATGCATGGAGAGGATGTCCGTGGCCGCAAGCACGCCGGTACTGGAACCCGCTCCCGCTCTACCGGCCACACCGGGCGCGGTGGCGGAAACGCCGCATGTCGTTGTGGATGACGCATTTCTTACGGTCACGCACAGGCCGGGGACGAGCGGGATCGCCGTCATTTCCTTTTCCGGCATCGGCATGGGACAGCGGAACGCGGGACGAGAGCGGAGCGGGGGACGAGAGCAGAAGGCGGAGTTCGCCGGTACCCTCGCGCGGGCTGGTGCCAGGGACCACACGCAGATCTACATCATGGACCGCAAGCGGAGCTGGATGAATGCCATCGCCGGGCGCCTCGTGCCGCTGCTCCGGCAGCTAACGGCCAAGGAGCGTGCCGTCATCACCCTGGGCAACAGCATGGGCGGCTTCTCGGCCATCTGGGTCGCCGGGCAGCTGCCGAATTGCATCCGGGCCATAGCGACCGCGCCGCAATTCTCGATCAACCCCGCGCATGCGCCGCAAGAGACGAGGTGGCAGAAATACCGCTCGGCGATCGAGGTGCATCTCGTCGGTCACGCCTTCGACCATGCCTCGCCCTCGGTCGAGTATTGGGCGTTCTTCGGGCGCGAAAAGGAGGCCGACCTGCTCCACGCGGACCTGTTCCGGCGTCACGGCCAGGAATCGCTGAGGCTGTTCACCTTGGAGGGCGCCGGTCACAACGTGGCGCGCCTGATGAAACGCAGCGGCGCCCTGATGCCGGTCATACGCCTTCTCCTGCAGGAGCGTCCGGTCGTGCCGGGGGAGGTCACCGAACGTCTGAGCGCATCCGGCCTGACCGCCACCACCGCCCGGCCGCGGGGCGGGCCGGAAGGACCCGCACTGCAGCAGGACAGGCGCGAGGCACGGCGCCAGGAGCGCCGGGAAGCACGGCGACGCGAGCGGCAGAAGCAGCGCGAGGCGGCCGGCTGACCATCGCCGCTTGGGCAGCGCCGCAATCCCGGCCTAGACTGTCCCGGACAGACCAGAGGAGCCTCGCCATGACCCCGCCCCGCAACTCGACCGCGGCGCGCGACATCGCCTATACGCTGCACCCCTACACCGACCACAAGGAGCATCTGAAGACCGGGCCGCTGGTGATCAGCCGCGGCAAGGGCGTGCGGGTGTGGGACGACCAGGGCAAGGAGTATATCGAGGCGGTGGCCGGTCTCTGGTGCGCCGCCCTCGGCTTCGATAACGAAAGGCTGGTCGAGGCAGCGGCGCGGCAGATGCGCCAGCTCCCCTACTACCATTCCTTCACCGCCAAGTCGCACGAGCCGATGGTCGATCTGGCGGAGATGCTGATCGAGCGCGCCCCCGCGCCGATGAGCAAGGTGTTCTTCGCCAATTCCGGCTCCGAGGCGAATGACAGCGTCATCAAGATGCTGTGGTACATGCACAACGCCGTCGGCAAGCCGCAGAAGAAGAAGATCATCAGCCGGCTCAAGGGCTATCATGGCATCACCCTGGCCTCGGCGTCGCTGACCGGCCTGCCCGCGAACCATAAGCTGTTCGACCTGCCGCTGCCGGGCTTCATCCACGTCTCGACGCCGCACCATTACCACAACGCTCAACCCGGCGAGTCGGAGGAGGAGTTCTCCAGCCGCCTCGCCCAGGAGCTTGAGGAGACCATCCTCCGGGAGGGTCCGGAGACGGTGGCCGCGTTCTACGCCGAGCCCTTCATGGGCGCGGGCGGCGTCATCATCCCGCCGGCCGGCTACTTCCCGAAGGTGCAGGCGGTGCTGCGCAAGTACGATGTGCTGTTCTGCGTGGATGAGGTGATCGCCGGCTTCTTCCGCACCGGCAGCTACTGGGGCAGCCAGACCTTCGGCATCGAGCCCGACATCCTGGTCTGCGCCAAGGCGCTCTCCGCCTCCTTCCTGCCGATCTCGGCGGTGATGGTGAACGAGCGGGTGTTCCAGGGCATCGCCGAGGGCTCCTCCAGCGTCGGCACCTGGGGGCACGGCTTCACCTATTCCGGCCATCCCGTGCCGGCGGCGGTGGCGATCGAGACGCTGAAGATCTACGACGAGATCGACATGCTCTCGCATGTGGGCCGCGTCGGCCCGCACCTGCAGGCGGAACTGCGCCGGCGCTTCGCCGACCATCCGCTGGTGGGCGAGGTGCGCGGCGTCGGCCTCGTCGCCGCGGTGGAGCTGGTGGCGGACAAGGCGGCGCGGCGGAATTTCGACCCAGCGAAGAAGGTCGGGCCGCGGCTGATGAAGCTCGCCGAGCAGCATGGCGTCATCATCCGCGCCATGACCAACGACTCGATCGGCTTCTCCCCGCCGCTGATCATCACGGAGGAGGAGGTGAACGCGATGCTCGACCGCTTCGGCGCGGCGCTGGATGCGCTTGCGGTCGAGCTGCGGCGCGAGAGCATCGCCGTCGTTTGACCAGCTTGCCGGCGGCGCGCGCCGGCAGTCCGGGCGGCGGGTCCCCATCGGCGCCATGCAGCGGCGCCGATGGCGGTAGGGATATCGGTCCCAACGATGCACCGGGTAGCGTCGATCCGGCGCTCCCGCTTGGCATCGCGCTGGCGGTCGCACCGGTTGCGGTGGTGCTGCAATCCAAGGCAGTGGCGCCGATCGCCACGCTGGCGCTGGCCGCGGTGGTGCTCGCATACCGGCGCCGCCACGGCGCCTGGCCCTGGCCACGGGGACGTGTGGCCTGGACGGCGCTCGCCCTCTTCGCCTGGGCGGCGGTGACGGCCGCCTGGGCGATGGAGCCATGGCGCGGTCTCGGCACCGCTCTGCAGATCGGCAGCTTCGTCGCTCTCGGCGCCGGCGCGGCACGCGCGCTGGCCGCGACGGAGGCGGCGGCGCGGGGGCGGCTGCTACGCCTGGCCACGGCCGGGCTGGTGCTGGGGCTGGCCGCCGCAGGGTTCGATGCCGTGACGGGCCAGGCCCTGCGCGCCTTCGTGCGAGGCCTCGCCGAGGTGCCGCCAACCCTCGCCTTCGGCCTGAAGCCAGCGGCCTCCGCCATGGCGCTCTGGCTGCCGCTGGTCGCCGCTGCGCCGCTGCCGCGCTGGCTGCGCGCGCTCGTGCTCGTCGGCGGCGCGGCCGTGCTGCTCGCGCTGCCAGGCGAATCGGCGAAGCTCTCGGTGCTGGCGGCGGCGGCGGCGGCGGGGCTGGTGCTGCTGGCGCCGCGCCGGGCGCCGCGCACCATCGGCCTCGGCATCGCGGCGGTGCTGCTGCTCATGCCGGCCATTCTCGGCCCGGTGCTGGCGCAGGGTGTCCCAGCCGGCGGCCTGCCGCCCTCAGCGGCGCACCGGCTGCTGATCTGGGACTTCACCATCACACGCATCGCCGAGCGGCCGCTGCTCGGCTGGGGCATGGAAGCGAGCCGGAGCGTGCCGGGTCACCGCGATAGCCCCGACGCGGCGCTCCTGCAGCGCTTCGGCCTGACCGGCACGAGCCTGGCCGCGTGGATCCCGCGATCGCAATTGCTGCCATTGCATCCGCACAACGGCGCCCTCCAGCTCTGGCTCGAGCTTGGCCTGCCCGGGGCCATGCTGGCGGCGCTGCTGGCGGCGCTGCTCGGCCGCGCCTGCCTGCGCACCGGCCGGCCGGTGGTGGCCAGCGCCATGCTCGCCGGCGGCACCGTCACGGCGCTGCTCAGCTTCGGGGCGTGGCAGGAATGGTGGGTGGGGGCCGAGCTGATGGCGGTGGCGGCCGCGGCGGCACTGCCGGCACGCAGCGCCTGACGACGAGGGACCGGTCCGCCGCCGCCGGCCGCATCTGCCGGCATGCCTCCGGAGCTCCGTGCCGCCCTCCAGCCTCCTTCAGCGCGCCCGGTCGATGCAGAAGGCCACGATGTCGGCGAGCGCGCGGCGCTCAGGCGAATCGGGAAACACGCGCAGCGCCGCCAGGGCCGCATCGCCGTAGTCGCGCGCCCGTGCGACCGTGTCGGCCAGCGCGTCGTGACGCTGCATCAGCCCCTGCGCCATGGCGAGATCCTCCGGCCGCTGCTCGCGCTGCTCCAGCGCGCGGCGCCAGAAGGCGCGCTCGGCCTCCGTGCCGCGGGTGAAGGCCAGCAACACAGGCATGGTGATCTTGCCCTCGCGGAAGTCGTCGCCGATGGTCTTGCCCAGCCGCTCCTGCTCGGCGGCGTAGTCCAGCGCATCATCCACCAGCTGGAAGGCGATGCCGAGATTGCGGCCATAGGCATCGAGCGCCGCCTCCTCCGCCTCCGGCCGGTCGGCGACCACGGCGCCCACGCGCGTCGCCGCAGCGAACAGCGCTGCGGTCTTGCCCTCGATCACCTGCAGGTATTGCGCCTCTGTGGTCGTGGTATCGTTCTGCGTCACCAGCTGCAGCACTTCGCCTTCCGCGATGGTCGCGGCGGCTTCGGAAAGAATCGCCAGCACCTTCAACGAGCCGTCCTGCACCATCAGCCGGAAGGCGCGGGCGAAGAGGAAGTCGCCTACCAGCACGGAGGCCTTGTTGCCGAACAGCGCGTTGGCGCTGGCCTGGCCGCGCCGCAGCGCACTCTCATCCACCACGTCGTCGTGCAGCAGGGTCGCGGTGTGGATGAACTCGACGCACGCGGCGAGCGCGACATGGCGATGCCCGCCGGCGGGATATCCGCAGAGCCGCGCCGCGGCCAGGGTCAGCAGCGGCCGCAGCCGCTTGCCACCCGCGGCGACGATATGCGCCGCGAGCTGCGGGATCAGCGCCACCGGGCTCTGCATCCGCTCGACGATCAGCCGATTGCATGCCTCGAGGTCGGTGCGGACAAGCGCGGTCAGCGCGCTCAGCGCATCCTCCGCGCCGGGCACACTGTGCGTGGCGCCGTCCTGTGGCGCGGAAAGGCCGTTGGCGGGCATGACCGGCGATGCTTTGGCCTTTGCGCGCGAGAGCGCGTCCACTCTGCTTGACCCTGGCATGGGGGGCGGCACCATAACGACGCAGGCACTTGGCGGCAAGTGCAAGGAAATCAAGGATTTTGCGAGCATGCAGGTCGTCGCCGCGAGCACCGATCCGGTGCGCATCAGCTTTCTAGCGGCTCTGCTGCGCGATGCGGGAATCGCCTGTGTCGTGCTCGATGCGCATATCAGCGCCGCCGAAGGAAGCATCGGCGCCTTCCCGCGACGCCTTGCGGTTGCGAGCGAGGATGCGCCGCGCGCGCGAGACGTGCTGACCGAGGCCGGCGAGGCGGGCTCGTGACGCCGTCCTCACTGGATGCGACGGAGGACCGGCTGCTCGGCGGGCGGGTCCGGTTGCGCCAACCGCGGCAGGGGCTTCGCGCAGCGCTCGACCCGGTGCTGCTGGCTGCCGCCGTGCCGGCGCGCCCGGGGGAGCGCGTACTGGAGGCGGGCTGCGGCAGCGGCGCCGCCTTCCTCTGCCTGGCCACCCGGGTGCCGGAGCTCCAGGTGCTGGCAGTGGAGCGGGATCCCGCGCTGGCGGCACTGGCGGCAGAAAACGCTGCGGCCAACGGCCTGGCCGGACAGGTGGAGGTGATCTGCAGCGATGTGCGCGACCTTCGCCTGGCGCGCCGCCTGCCGCGCGCGGCGCATGCCTTCGCCAACCCGCCCTGGTGGCCGGGCGGCACCGCACCGCCCGAGGCGCGGCGGCGCGCGGCGACGCATGAGGACGCAGCCTCGCTGGCGGATTGGGTGGGCTTTCTCGCCGCCGCGCTGATCCCTGGCGGCAGCCTGACGCTGGTACTGCCGGCCGGACGCTTCGATCAGGCGCTGGTGGCAATGGTCGCCGCCGGCTTCGGCGCGGCACGGCTGCTGCCGCTTTGGCCACGGCGCGGGCAGGCGGCCAAACGCGTGCTTCTGCAGGGGCGGCTCGGCCGGCGGGACCCGGCCCGGATGGAGCCCGGCCTGATCCTGCACGGCGAAGGTCAGGGCTTCACGGCCGAAGCCGAGGCAGTCCTCCGGTCAGCAGCGCCGATCGAGTGAAGCGCCGCTGCGGCCGGACGCTCGGCGTCACTGTTCCTCGGGGTGGCGGAGATGCCAGAGCCGCTCATGCGCCGCCACAAGGCTTTCCATATTGCGGCGGCGATTGGTGTCAGGCGGCATCGGGCGGCGCGTGAGCATCATCTCCAGGATACGCAGCAGTTGCTCCGCAACTTCGTAATCACCCTGGTCACAGGCGTGGTGGAAGGCGATCAGGATCTTGTCCGACAGCCGGCGGCTGTGTCGCGGTGGCGGCGAACCCCGGCCGGCATCACGCCGTTCTTCCCGCTCGCTGGGCTCGTCAACCATCCACTCTCCCCTGGCCCGGTCGCCCCGAAACACGCACGGCGTCGGCGGCCGCACGAATAATAACAAGTTTCGTTTGCATGCGAAATGCCGGCGCCGTCAGCTCGTTCCCCCACTGGCACCGCCAAGCTGAGCTTTCACGGCGGCCGCGATCGCTTCCGGCTCCGTGCCGGGACGGAAGAGACTGCGTACCCGCCCTTCCGGCCCCACGAGATAGATGAAGCTGGAATGATCCATGAGATAGTCGGTCATCTCAGGACGCTGTACACGCGCATAATACACCCGATAACGCCGCGCCACCTCGGCGACCTGCTCGGCAGAGCCGGTCAGGCCTCGCATCCGCGGGTGGAAGCGGCTGACATAGTCGGCCAGATGCTCCGGGGTGTCGCGCTCCGGATCGACCGAGATGAAGACGGGCACCACCTGGTCCCCGGCCGCGCCCATGGCGTCCATCGCCGTGGCCATGACGCCGAGTTCGGTCGGGCAGACATCCGGGCAGAAGGTGTAGCCGAAATAAACCAGCATCCAGCGGCCGGCGAAGTCCCGCTCGGTCACCGGCTGCCCATGCTCGTCGATCAGGTTGAAGGGACCGCCCAGGGCAATGCCCTGCGGCATCTGCATGCCCCCACCGGCTGAGGGCACCGGCATCTCGGCACCGAACAGCCCAGCCAGGCGGCCGGCGAAGGCCTCGGCCAGCCCTTCCCCCGGGGCGCGGCTCACCCAGGCATAGGCCCAGATCCCCCCAAGCAGGAGCACCAGGATAATCGCGAAAAGCCGAATCGCCCGTAGCATGCTCGGT
>Ga0182741_1002812_pt1 | contig 19519 bp, 20 predicted proteins | sample eDN5th37CBELigOP_FD_128874 | JGI IMG/M metagenome (GOLD analysis project Ga0182741, IMG submission 128874) | Enriched Organic Plus compost microbial communities from Emeryville, California, USA - eDNA 5th pass 37_C BE-Lig OP (version 2) (version 2) ... | reverse complement strand
GAAGGCGTAGGAGCCGGTGGCGAACACGAGCGCGTCGTAGGGCACCACGTCGCCACCGGCGGTGGTGACGGTGCGGGCGGACCGGTCGAGGGCCGTCGCCCGGGTGCCGAGCCGCAGGTCGACGAAATCGTCTGCGGCGTAGTCGTTTCCAGCGAGGGCGAGTTCCTTGCGATCCCAGGATCCGACGTAGGAGGACAGTCCCACCCGGTCGTAGGCGGCGTCGGCTTCCTCACCGAGGACGGTGACCGACCACTGGTCCTGTTCGTCGCGGACACGCAGGGCCTCCACGAAGCGGTGTCCGACCATTCCGTGTCCGACGACGACGACGTTCTTGCGGCTCATGGGTTTTCTCTTTCCTGATACGTGCGGATCGATCGGGCCGTGCGGCCGATCAGACCGTGAGGTCGACGCGGGTCCGGGCGGGAGCGTCCGCGGCGGGGGTGGTGTCCGGGGCGGGAGCGGCGGGGCGGCGGAGGAAGATCGCCCAGGTCACCGCGATGCACACGACGTAGAAGATCGCGAACACCCAGAAGGCTGCGGTGGCGGACTGGGCGGCTCCGCCGTAGGAGGCGCGGAAGACGAGGTTGATGCCCACGCCGCCGAGGCCGCCGATGGCGCCGGCGAAGCCGATGAGGGCGCCGGACATGCTGCGCGACCAGGCCGCCTTGGCGTCGCGGTCGAGTCCCTCGAGGTCCTGGGCCTTGGCCTCGAAGATGGACGGGATCATCTTGTAGACCGAGCCGTTGCCGATGCCGGACAGCAGGAACAGGGCGATGAAGCCGAGCACCATGGCGACGAGGATGCCGCCGCTCGCAGCACCGGCCGCGGCGTCGTCGAGGGTGCCGGCGACGATGAGCACACCGGCGGCGAGGGTCATGGCGACGAAGGTGTACAGGGTGATGCGGCCACCGCCGATGCGGTCGGCGAGCTTGCCGCCGAGCGGGCGGGCGATCGATCCGAGCAGCGGGCCGATGAATGCGATCTGCGCGGCGTGCAGGGCGGCCTGGGCGGGGGTGTCACCGCCGGCGAGGAAGTTGATCTGCAGGACCTGACCGAAGGCGAAGCTGAAGCCGATGAACGACCCGAAGGTGCCGATGTAGAGGAAGGAGATGATCCACGAGTCGCGGAACCTCAGGGCTCGTCCCATGACGCGCAGGTCGGCCTTCTGGTCGCCGAGGTTGTCCATGAACAGGGCCGCACCGAGGGCGGCGACGCCGCAGAGCACCAGGTAGACCGAGCACACTATCCACGGTTCGGTGTTGCCGACGGTGGCGATGACGAGCAGGCCGATCAGCTGGATGGCCGGCACACCGATGTTGCCGCCACCGGCGTTGAGGCCGAGTGCCCAGCCCTTCAGCCGCTGCGGATAGAAGGCGTTGATGTTGGTCATCGACGACGCAAAGTTGCCGCCGCCCACACCGGCGAGCGCCGCGACCAGCATGAAGGTCGTGTAGGAGTGGCCCGGGTTCAGCATCAGGTACAGCGCCGCGAGGGTCGGCACCAGCAGCACGAGGGCGCTGAAGACCGTCCAGTTGCGGCCGCCGAAGCGGGCGGTGGCGACGGTGTAGGGGATGCGCAGGAGCGATCCGACGAGCGTGGGGACCGCGACGAGGAAGAACTTGCCCGCGGCGTCGATGCCGTAGACGTCGGTGGGCATGAACAGCACCATGACCGACCAGATCGACCACACCGAGAAACCGACGTGCTCGGCGATCACCGACCAGATCAGGTTGCGCCGGGCGACCTGCTTGCCTCCGGCCTCCCACGCCTCGACGTCCTCGGCGTCCCAGCGTTCGATATAGTGCTTGCGCACGAATTTGGCTCGGAGACTTTCCTTTTCGACGATAGTCGCCATCGGATACTTCCTCCTCGGGTCTGTGTTGAACCCAAGGTAGGAAAAGGGTGTTGCTACGGTGCTGCCCGCGGTGACCTCCGCGTCAAGACTTGCTCACCCTGCCTCCGCGTCCCCTGTGAGGAAGAACCGGACCGGCCCCCGCGGGGCGTCAGAGCAGGAAACGCACCAGGTCGGCGGTGTGCGCGAGTCCCGGGAACGCCTCCTCGGTGGACCGCGGGTGCAGGGCGTGCACCGCGAGCCGGAAGATGACCGCGCGCAGCAGCATCTGCGGCCACTCCGGCAGGTCCTCCCAGCGTGCGATCAGCCCCTCGTCGGCACCACCCCAGGACAGTGCGTCGACGACGGCGACGGCCGCGGCCCACTCGGCGGGCCGCCAGTAGGGAGTGATGTCGGTCAGCCCCGGGGCGGCACGGCCGGCGAACAGCACCGTGCCGAACAGGTCGCCGTGCACCAGCTGGTCGGGCAGGTGCACGGGCTTGCGGAAGGTCGCGAGCTGGTTGATCAGGTCGAGGCTCTTGCGGCCGTCGGGGGTCGTCGTCTCGGGCGCACCGGCAGCGCGGGCGCTGCGCAGCGGCACGGTCTCCCAGGCGGCGCGGTCGGCGGCGACGAAGACATCGACGTCCTCCCACGGCGCGACCGGCGGCTGCATGAGGAAACGGGGCCGTTCGAGCTGCGCGGTGGCGGCATGCAGCCGCAGCGACAGCGACACGACCTCGTCGTGCCGGGGCTCGGAGGTGCCGACGATGTAGGTGTCCGCACGCCAGCCGGACACGACGTAACGGCCGTCCGTGGATCTCACCGGCCGCGCGAGTCGCACCCCGTCGACGGTGAGGGTCTCCCGCACCTTGGCGGACCAGGCCGCGCGGGCGTGATCGGCGACGCGGGACAGGACGACGTCCCCACATCGGAACCCTCCGTCCCAGTCGGGTCCGAGCGGGACCGGTTCGACGTCGCGGAGACCGAATGTGGAGCACACGTGCTGCGGGGGTTCGAGTGAGCTCACGCGCCTCACGGTACCGCCGGACACCGCGCGAACCGGGAAGGCACTCCGCTGTTTCAGGTCACAACGAGGTCTCCGTCGGGCATCGGCCCCACGGTTCGCACTCACATCCCGGCGTCGGTGCCGGGAAGCTCAGTAGACGGGCAGCGAGGGATCCACCTGCTGCGCCCAGGCGATCACACCACCGTGCAGGTGCGTCGCGTCGGCGAAACCGGCCCGGGTGAGCACCTCGAGGGCCTCGGCGGAGCGGATGCCGGTCTTGCAGTACAGCACGATGGGGGTGTTCTGCGGCAGCTCGGCGAGCGCCTCACCGGACAGGATGCGGCCCTTCGGCACGAGGCGGGCGCCGTCGATGCGGACGATGTCCCACTCCACCGGTTCGCGGACGTCGATCAACGCGAGGTCGCGGCCCTCGTCGAGCATGCGCCGCAGCTCGGTGGGGGTGACCGCCTTCTGCGCCGCCGCGGTGTGGTCGCCGGGAGCGATGCCGCAGAACGCCTCGTAGTCGACGAGTTCGGTGACGGGCACCCGCCCGGGATCGCGTCGCAGGGTCACGGTGCGGAAGTTCATCGCCAGCGCGTCGTAGATCATCAGCCGCCCCAGCAGCGGCTCACCGATGCCGGTGACGAGCTTGACGGCCTCGGTGGCCATGAGGGTGCCGATGGTGCCCGGCAGCACGCCGAGGACCCCGCCCTCGGCGCAGGACGGGACCATGCCCGGCGGCGGCGCCTCGGGGTACAGGTCGCGGTAGTTCAGGCCGCGGCCGTCGGGGGCGTCCTCCCAGAAGACCGACAGCTGCCCCTCGAAGCGGAAGATCGAGCCCCACACGTAGGGCTTGCCGGCGAGGACCGCGGCGTCGTTGACGAGATAGCGGGTCGCGAAGTTGTCGGTGCCGTCGAGGATCAGGTCGTACTGCTCGAACAGCTGCACCGCGTTGCCCGAGTCGAGCCGGGTCTCGTGCAGCCGCACGGTGACACGGTCGTTGATCGCCAGGATGCTGTCGCGGGCGCTCTCCCCCTTGGACCGGCCGACGTCGTCGCGGCCGTGGATGATCTGGCGCTGCAGGTTGGAGGTCTCCACCTCGTCGAACTCGACGATCCCGATGGTGCCCACCCCGGCGGCGGCGAGATAGAGCAGCGCCGGGGATCCCAGGCCGCCCGCACCGATGCACAGCACCCTCGCGTTCTTCAGCCGCCGCTGCCCGGTGACCCCGACGTTCGGGATGATCAGGTGCCGGCTGTACCGGGCGACCTCGTCGTGACCGAGTTCCGCTGCGGGCTCCACCAGCGGCGGAAGCGAACGTCGGTCCAACGGTGTCGGTGCGGTCACGGGGTCTCCTGTCGCGGTCCGGCTACGGCACCGCCCATTCTCCCATCCGGTGACCCACGTCTCCCAGCCGGTGACCCTCGCCGGAGGTCAGGCCCGGGGATACGGCCAGGGGTTGAAGCGGCACCGCAGACCGTCCGCCGGGACGGCACCGTCCGGGTCGAGCCGGTGGATGTCGTCGTTGGCGGTGCCGAAGGTCTGCTGCATCATGATCGGCGCCAGGCCGTCGCCGGTGGTGCACGCCTCGTGCTGCGCCAGGCCGATCGCGTGACCGACCTCGTGGTTGATCAGGTACTGGCGGTAGGAGCCGATGTCGCCCTGGAACGCGACCGCCCCGCGGACCCAGCGGGCCTCGTTGAGCAGCACCCGGTCCATCGACGGGTTGAAGCACGACCCCTCGAGCGGGATGTCGTAGCCGCAGCCCTCGCGGATGGTCATCTGGGAGGTCAGGGAGATCCGGAAGTCGGGGTCGCCGCCGTCGACACGGCGGAAGGCCAGCCCGCGGTCGCCGATCCAGCTGCGCGGATCCGCCAGGGTGCTGTCGACCATCGACGCGAACGCCGCGTCGCCGCCGTAGGGGGTGGTGTCGATGCCGTTCTCCACCTCGACGGTGTAGGTGAACACGCGGTTCTCCCCCGCCCCGACCTGCTCGGTGGTGCCGGGCAGCACGCGCCACTCGCGGGCTCCGGTCTCGGTGAACGGGCCGCCGTCCGGCAGTGCGCCCGATTCGAGGGACTCGGGGAAGGTGCCGTCGGCGCGGGGTGCCTCGGCGACGATCTCGGTGACCTCGACGGGGACCTGGGCCGTCGGCTCGACGTCGTCGGGTGTGCCGGAGCTGCGCACCGCGTCCCACAGGACCACGAGGGTGACGACGGTGAGGATCGGCACCGCGTAGGCCCGCCATCCGTAGGTGGCGACGAACCGTCCCAGGCGCGTCGGGCGGCGGACGTCCCGCTCGGGCCGCGGGCGCCGGGGCGGGCGGTCCTCGCCGCCGACGGGATCCCACAGGGCTCGCAGCGGCTGGTACGACCGGCGTCCCGGGGAAGATCCTCGCGGGCCCCTGCTCTCGCGCACTCCTCCTCGGTCGATCACGGAAGCCAGAATGTCACATCGAGACCGTTTCGATATCCGGCTCGCCCGTTCGTGTGCCCCGTCACCCGCCGGTGAAGAACGGATACCGGTCGGTAGCCCGATCCGCTCGACAGGCCGGTTCACCTGTAATCTGCAGGGACGACGACCACCGAGGTGGCACGGGCCACTGGCGGGGACAGTGCAGATTGGGAGCAGGAATGACCGACGTCACCGAACGAGCATCCGGCCGCGGAGCCGCCAACGGTAGGCGGGGTGCCCGGATGCCACGTGACGAGCGTCGCGCCCAGTTGCTCGAGGCCGCCAGCGAGGTGTTCGTCACCCGCGGCTACCACGCGGCAGGCATGGACGAGATCGCCGAGTGCGCGGGTGTGAGCAAGCCGGTGCTGTACCAGCACTTCCCCGGCAAGCTCGAGCTGTACTGCGCGGTGCTGCAGAACTACGTGGACACGCTCATCAACGGCGTGCGTCAGGCCCTGCGCTCGACCACCGACAACCGTCAGCGCGTGCGTGCCGCCGTGCAGGCCTTCTTCGACTTCGTCGACAACGACAGCCAGGGCTTCCGGCTGGTGTTCGAATCCGATCTGATGGGCGAGCCGCAGGTCTCCCGCCGCGTCGAACAGGCCACCGAGGCGTGCGTCGACGCCGTCTTCGACCTGGTCAGCCACGACTCGGGCCTGGATCCCTATCGTGCTCGCATCCTCGCGGTGGGTCTGGTGGGCACCAGCCAGTTCACCGCCCGCTACTGGCTCGACGCCGCCCGGCCGATCCCGAAGGAGGACGCCGTCGACACGACGGTGGCGCTCGCGTGGGGCGGACTCAAGCACGTGCCGCTGCAGCCGGAGCTGCAACGCCGCTGAGCGTCGACTCCGTACGCGAGCAGTACCGCTGCACGAACGACTGCTGCACGAACGACGACGGGCCGGGGCTGCGGAAGCCCCGGCCCGTCGCCTTCTTCGTCGATGTCAGATCGCGGCGAATCCGACGCGGCCGGCGGTGGCCGGTCCGATGTCGACGTAGCTGATCTTCGAGGCCTGCACGATGACCTTGCGGCCCTTCTCGTCGACGAGGGAGAGGATGCCGTCGTTGGCGCCGTTGAGCGCGTCCCGCACGAGCTTCTCCACCTCGTCGGGCGTCTGGTCGCTGACGACGAGGACTTCGCGCGGGCTGTCCGCGACGCCGATCTTGACCTCCACGATGGACCTCCGAATCTCCTGCTGCAGGAATACGTGTACTGCTGTCCGCCTCAGGCTAGTGCAGTCCGAGCACCGACATCCGCTTGGCGTGCTCGACCTGCATGCGATCGAACAGCGCCGCGATGTTGCTCAGGTCACCGGAGGCGAGAATCACCAGTTCGGCGAGTTCCTCGTTCTGCGCGAGGACGTACTGCGCCTGGGTGATGGCCTCACCGAGGAGACGCCGGCCCCACAGCATGAGGCGGTCCTTCTGCAGCGGGCTGCGTTCGACGACCTCCCGCACCTCGTGCACCACGAACTCGGAGTGGCCGGTCTCCGCGAGCACCTCCCGCACCACCGAGGCGACCTCGGGGGCGAGCATGTCGGCGATCTCGCAGTAGAAGTCGGCGGCGATACCGTCGCCGACGAAGGCCTTGACCAGCACCTCCATCCAGGTGGAGGGCGTGGTGGAGGCGTGATAGGCGTCGAGGGCCTTGCGGTAGGGCTCCATCGCCGCGTAGATCTCCACGCCGCGCGCCTCGAGGGCGGTGTGCAGCGTCTCGAAGTGGCTCATCTCGGCGGCGGCCATGCTCGCGAGCGCGACCCGGCCCCGCAGCGACGGGGAGAAGCGGGCGTCCTCGGCGAGCCGGTAGAAGGCCGAGATCTCGCCGTAGGCGAGGACGGCGAACAGTTCGGAGACACCGGGATGGTCGGCGGGGACGGCCGGGGCCGGGGCCCCCTCCTGCGCCCGGCCGGGTTCTGCTGTGGACGGCGACGTTTCGGCTCCCATGACGACGAAGCGTAGTACCACCTCGTGGAATGCGCTGGAACCGGTACAATGGTCAGAGGAGCCCGCGCTTCGAGCCGCCGACAGTGGCCCGCGAGCTTCCCAGATGATGTGCGCGCACCCGAACTGCGTATCGCTGCCGCGCTTCGCCGAGCCTGGTCGATACCGCTCGCGCTGAGGTGCAGGCCGGTCGCCTTTCCCCCTCGTGCGTGCGTGCCGAGACCAGGAAGGCCAGACCCCTGAGCAAGATCACCGTCGACCACGAAGACGACGCGACCGAGACGACCGTCTCCGCGCAACTCGACTCCACCCACATCGCTCCCACCTTCGGCGAACTCGGCGTCCGCGACGAGATCGTCCGCGCCCTCGCCGAGGTCGGGATCGAACGCACCTTCGCGATCCAGGAACTCACCCTGCCCCTCGCCCTCGCCGGCGACGACCTCATCGGTCAGGCCCGCACGGGCATGGGCAAGACCTTCGGCTTCGGTGTGCCGCTGCTGCACCGCATCGCCACCGAGGGTTCCGGCACGACCACCCTCGACGGCACCCCGCGTGCCCTCGTGATCGTCCCCACCCGCGAGCTGTGCATCCAGGTCGCAGGCGATCTGGTGAACGCCTCGAAGTACCTGCCCGGCAGCCGCAAGTCCGGCCTCGAGGTGCTGTCGATCTACGGTGGCCGCCCCTACGAGCAGCAGATCGACGAGCTGAAGAAGGGCGTCGACGTCGTCGTCGGCACCCCCGGCCGCCTGCTCGACCTCGCCAACCAGGGCCACCTGATCCTGGGCAAGATCGGCGTGCTCGTCATGGACGAGGCCGACGAGATGCTCGATCTCGGCTTCCTGCCGGACATCGAGCGCATCCTCACGATGGTGCCCGAGCGGCGTCAGACGATGCTGTTCTCGGCGACCATGCCCGGCCCGATCATCACGCTCGCCCGGACGTTCCTGAACCGCCCGACGCACATCCGCGCCGAGGAGCCGGAGTCGTCCGCGGTGCACGAGCGCACCAACCAGCTCGTCTACCGGGCGCACGCCCTCGACAAGGCCGAGCTCGTCGCCCGCGTGCTGCAGGCCGAGGGCCGCGGCGCCACGATGATCTTCACCCGCACCAAGCGCACCGCGCAGAAGGTCGCCGACGATCTCGTCGAGCGCGGCTTCGCGTGCGGCGCCGTGCACGGCGACCTCGGTCAGATCGCCCGTGAGAAGGCACTCGACCGGTTCCGCGCCGGCAAGATCGACGTGCTCGTCGCCACCGACGTCGCCGCGCGCGGCATCGACATCGACGACGTCACCCACGTCATCAACTACCAGTGCCCGGAGGACGAGAAGACCTACGTGCACCGCATCGGCCGCACCGGCCGCGCGGGACGCACCGGCACCGCGATCACCCTCGTCGACTGGGACGACGTGCCGCGTTGGCAGCTCATCGACAAGGCCCTGGATCTGGGCTTCCCGGAGCCGGTGGAGACCTATTCGAGCTCGCCGCACCTGTACGAGGACCTGAACATCCCCGAGGGCGCGACCGGTCGTGTCCGCAAGGCGGCCCCGGCCGCCGCCGAGGGCGAGTCCCGCGAGCGGCCCAAGCGTGAGGACGGCTCGAAGCCGCGCCGCAACCGGACCCGCCGCCGCACCGTGCGCGGCAAGGAAGTCGCCGGCACCGAGAACGCCGCCGGGACCACCGAGGCCGGGTCCTCCGAGACCGAGGCATCCGAAGCCAAGGCGTCCGAGGCTTCTGCCGAGAAGCCGGCCGCCGCGGGTGGGGACGCAGCCGCGGCTCCGGCACGTCGCCGCCGTCGCCGCCGTCGCACCCGTTCGGGTGGGGACACCGCCGGCCAGAAGGACACGTCGAGCACGGAGACGGTCTCGACCTCCGCCGCCCAGTAGCCGCGTGCTCGCACCCGAGCGCCGTACACGCACCGACCTGCTGGTCGCACTCGCACTCGTCGCCACCGTCCTGGTGGCGGCGAGTGTCGTCTGGTTCCGGTCGGACGCGCGGGGCACCACCTCCATCACCTGGGACGAACCCGTCCCGGGCCTGACCGCGGCGGGATCGCCGCCTTCGGCCCTCGAGGAGGCGTGGCGGGCACCCAGTGCGGCGTCGACCCGCCCGATCCTCGCGGGCGCGACCGTCGCGACCGCCGACGGCGGTACGGTGATCGGCCGCGATCCCGCTTCCGGGAAGGAACGCTGGCGCTACGAACGCGACCGGCCGTTGTGCGGGGCCGTCGAGTCGTGGGGCGACGTGGTGTCCGTCTACCACGACCCGCGCGGGTGCGGGCAGGTCACCTCCCTCGAGGCGGGGAGCGGGGCACGCGGGGCGCAACGCTCCAGCGATGCCGACGATCCGATCCGGCTCGTCGACGCCGGCTCTCACCTGATCGCCTTCGGCGACACCCGGCTCGAGATGTGGCGTTCCGATCTGGTGCGCACCGTGGAGTACGGGCGGGTGGACGCCCCGGTGAATCCGAACGCCCAGCCGCGCTCCGACTGCGAACTGCTGTCGGCGGCGGCGAGCAGCATCGTACTGGCGGTGCTCGAGCAGTGCGAGGGCGAGGCGGCGAACCGTCTCACCCTGCTCGATCCGGTCCCCGACGACAGTCAGAAGCCCCAGGAGTTCGCGTCCTCGGTGCTGCCCGAGGCTCCCCGGGGCAGCGGCGCCCGCATCGTCTCCGTGAGCGGCGACCTCACAGTGGTCTATCTGCCCCCGGTCGGGGCCTCCGGGCCGCGTATCGGCACCTACGACGAGGACGGTGCGCTCGTCGACGTCCACGACCTGCGGTCCCCCGCGAGCGACGCCGACACGGTCGCGCGCGAACTCGCCGGGGTGCTGGTGTGGTGGACCGGCACGGACACCGTCGGCCTGTCCCCCACCGACACCCGGCCGCTGTGGACCGTGCCCGGCACGCTGGGCGAGGGCGACGTCGTGGCGGGGTCGCTGCTGCTGCCTGTCGAGGGGGCGCTGCTGGCGGTCGACCCGGCCACCGGTGCCGTCGACCGGCGCGTCGAGGTCGCTCGCGACGCAGCCGGCGAGGATCCGGTGTCCGTGACGGTTGCCGGGGAGCTGGTGCTCGAGCAGCGCGGCGACGAGGTCGTGGCCCTGCGCCGTCCCTGACGGATCAGGGCCGACACCTCATCTCACTCCGTGATCAGCTGATCCAGCACCTCGAGCTCCGACTCCCCCGACCAGTAGCCGACGAGGTTCCGGGCCAGTTCCCGGTACGCCTCGGCCCCCTTGTTCCTACGGCCCGCCAGCACCGTCGCGCCCGAGGCCGACGCCTCGGCGAAGCGGACCGTGCGCGGGATCGGCGGGGACAGCACCGGCAGGTCGTAGCGGTCGGAGACGTCGGCGAGCACGTCCCGGCTGTGGGTGGTCCGCGAGTCGTAGAGCGTGGGCAGCGCGCCCAGCAGGTCCAGATCGGGGTTGGTGATCTGCTTGACCTCCCTCACGGTGCGGAGCAACTGCCCCACCCCGCGGTGCGCGAGGGTCTCGCACTGCAGCGGCACGAGCACCGAATGCGCGGCTGTGAGCCCGTTGAGCGTGAGAACACCCAGTGAGGGCGGGCAGTCCACCACGATGACGTCGAAGGCGCCCTCGAGCGTCGCCAGGGCCCGTTTCAGGGCGTATTCGCGGCCCGGCTTCATGAGCAGCATCGCCTCGGCCCCGGCGAGGTCGATGGTCGCCGGCAGCAGCGACATCCCCTCCTCGGTGTCGAGCAGCACGTCCTTGGCCTCGGCCTCGCCGAGGAGCACCTCGTGCACGGATCGTTCGAGTCTGTCGGGGTTGTGGCCGAGGGAGAAGGTCAGACATCCCTGGGGGTCGAGGTCGACGACGAGCACCCGACGGCCGAGGGCCGACAATGCGGCGCCCAACGACGCGACGGTGGTCGTCTTGGCGACGCCACCCTTCTGATTTGCCACCGCAAGTACCGTTGTCACGGGTTCGATCCTCGCGTACTCGACGGCTCGGTGCGAGAGGAACGTCCCAGGGTGGGGAGCATCACCCCGCCCTTCCAGATCGACATCCCGTCCAGCAGGAGGAACACGTCGTGATCCGCAGGGCCACCCCCGAGGACGTCGAGGCCATCACCGGGTTGGTCTACGACCTGGCCGAGTACGAGAAGGCCCGGCACGAGTGCACGGTGGTCCCGCAGCAGATCCACGACGCCTTGTTCGGTCCCGAACCGTCGGTGTTCGCGCACGTCGCCGAGGAACCCGCCACGGACGGCGCCCCGGCGCGGGTGGTCGGGGTGGCGCTGTGGTTCCGGAACTTCTCGACCTGGGACGGGGTGCACGGGATCTACCTCGAGGACCTCTACGTCCGTCCCGAGCACCGCGGCAAGGGGCACGGCCGGGCCCTGCTGGCGGCGCTGGCGCAGGAGTGCGTGGAGCGCGGTTACACCCGCCTGAGCTGGTCCGTGCTGGACTGGAACACTCCGTCCATAGGTTTCTACCGGTCGCTCGGTGCCGTGCCGCAGGACGAGTGGACGACCTTCCGCCTGTCGGGCGACGCGCTGCAGGCACTCGGCGGCGCCGGCGTCACCGCCTGAACGTCCCTCACCCCCCGCACGCCGCCGGGATCACTCCTCATCGGCGTCGGGGGCGTACTCGCGTGCCAGCCAGCGCGTCGTGGGCGGGCTGAACAGCAGCACGAGGGTCGGCACCACCACGAGCGCGAGCAGCACACCGAGGACGGGCTGGTGCGAGTCGGTCAGCAGCGCCCACACCACCGGCAGCAGGAGCAGCTGCGCCAGCACGGCCACGGAGCGGCCCCAGCGCACCCCGCGCACGAGGGCGATGCCGGCGGCCAGCACGCCGCCGAACAGGATCGTCAGCCACAACGCGAGCCCGTAGCCGTTCGTCACGGACTGGTCGTAGTGACCCGACGCGGCGCGGATCACCGAGTAGATCGCGAAGCCGATCGCGACCACACCTTCGAAGACGACGAGCCAGCCCGCGGCGCGGACGGTCGACGGAACACTGCTGCGAGGTGTTTCGAGAGGCACCAGTCCAGCGTAGTGGACCGATCGGCCAGCACTTAGGCTGATGTTCCGTGCGCGCCCTGCTGATCGTGAACCCGAATGCGACGACGACCACCCCGGCCGGTCGCGACCGGCTCGTTCACGCGTTGAAGGGCAGTCTGGCGCTGACGGTGGCCCACACCACCCACCGCGGTCACGCCGCGGAGCTGGCCCGCTCCGCGCACGCCGACGGGATGGACGTGATCGTCGCACACGGCGGCGACGGCACCGTGAACGAGATCGTCAACGGCCTGCTCGGCCCCTCCCCCGAGCGGGTCGCCGATCCCACCCTGCCGCGGCTGGCGGTGGTGCCGGGTGGTTCGGCGAACGTCTTCGCCCGCTCGCTGGGCATCTCCGCCGACCCGCTCGAGGCGACCGCCCAGGTGCTCGAGTTGCTGCAGGACGGCACCTCGGTGCGCATCGGTCTCGGACACTGCGACGGCCGCTGGTTCACCTTCAACGCCGGCCTGGGCCTCGACGCGCAGGTGTGCGAGGCCATCGACCGGAGCCGCGCGCTGGGCCGGAAGGTCACCACGGCCCGGTACGTGCGTCACGCCGTCGCCCGGTTCTTCGCCGCGAAGCGCGCCGAACCCACCCTGACGCTCGAGATGCCCGGCCGTGAGCCGGTCACCGGGGTGCATTACGCCTTCGTGTCGAACTCGAGTCCGTGGACCTATCTCGAGTCGCGCCCCGTCCACACCAATCCCGGCACCTCCTTCGACACCGGGCTGGGCGTGTTCGCCATGACGACCATGCGGGTGGTTCCGAGCCTGCGGGTGGTCCGGCAGCTCCTGGCCACCCACGGCGAACCGGCATCGCCACATCTGGTGCGTGCGGACGACATCGCGCGTGTGCACGCGCGGGCATCGCACCCCATCGGCCTCCAGGTCGACGGTGACTATCTCGGACTCCGTTCCGAAGTGGAGTTTCTCGCCGTACCCTCGATACTGGATGTCGTCGCGTCCGGGACCCGACCGGAGTGATCCCGCGGCGCCGGAACTCCACTGCCCGAATTCCGTGACCGCGAATTCTGCGACTGCGGTTACCTTCTCGTCGCAGAATCCGCACGACCCGAGGACCGGCGAACAGGGACACACCCGAGCGTGAGCTTCCCCACGATCATGGTCGATTCTATTGACTACTCGCTCGTTCGTGAAAGCATTCACAAGTAACCGCGCGGAAATACTCCGCGCCGCAGGCGTGAACACGCAATGACCATTCAGCCGGTGCACACGCACCATCGAAGGAGAGTAGAAGCATGGACTGGCGCCACAAGGCCATCTGCCGCGACGAGGATCCGGAACTGTTCTTCCCCGTGGGGAACAGCGGCCCGGCCCTCGCGCAGATCGCCGATGCCAAGCTCGTGTGCAACCGCTGCCCTGTCACCACCGAATGCCTGTCCTGGGCTCTCGAGTCCGGCCAGGACGCCGGCGTCTGGGGTGGTATGAGCGAGGACGAGCGTCGCGCCCTCAAGCGCCGCAACGCCCGCACCCGGGCCCGCACCGCGGTCTAGGAAACACGCTTCACGCAACACCGAAGGCCCGGCTCCCCCTCGGAGCCGGGCCTTCGTGCATGTCCGGTGGCAGTGTCTGCCGGTAGGACCCGGCCGGAAAGGCCATGCCAGGAGGGCCCTACCGGCAGAGCCCGCGCCGAGCGCTCAGTTCGTGACCTTGCCCAGCGGCAGCCGCAGCCGCGCGTCGGTGCCGCCCTTCTCGTTCGAGGTCAGCTCCAGCGACCCACCGAGTTCGGCGGCGACGAGCGTGCGCACGATCTGCAGACCGAGCCGGTTCGACGACTCGAGACTGAACCCCTCCGGCAGCCCCTTGCCCTCGTCGCGGACCACGACGTCGAGCATGCGGGCCGAGCGCTGCGCGTTGACGGTGACCGTCCCGTCGGTGCCCGGCTCGAAGGCGTGCTCGACGGCGTTCTGGACGAGCTCGGTCAGCACCATCACCAGCGGGGTGGCGCGGTCGGCGGGGAACACCCCGAGCTTGCCGACGCGCTCGACACGGATCTGGCTGCCCACCGTCGAGACGTCCACGACGATCGGGATCAGCTGATCGAAGACCCCGTCGAGGTCGACCTCCTCGTCCACCGACATCGACAACGCTTCGTGCACGAGCGCGATGGACGTCACCCGCCGCACCGCCTCACCGAGCGCCTGCCGCGCCTCCTCGTTGCCGGTGCGGCGCGCCTGCAGCCGCAGCAGCGCCGCGACGGTCTGGAGGTTGTTCTTGACCCGGTGGTGGATCTCGCGGATCGTCGCGTCCTTGCTCAGCAGGGCGCGGTCGCGGCGCTTGACCTCGGTGACGTCGCGGACGATCACCGCGGCTCCCTCGATCCGGCCGCGCGGCACCAGGACCAGGGCGCGGATCAGCACGGTCGCGCCGCGCGCCTCGACCTCCATGCGCTGTCCCAGCCGGCCCTCCACGGCGCCGCGGAGGTACTCGATGACGTCGCGGCTCTCGAACGGGTCGGTGACCAGCGCACCGGTGGTCTCCACGAGGTCCTGGCCGATGAGATCGGAGTTCAGGCCCATCCGATGGTAGGCGGACAGTGCGTTGGGGCTGGCGTAGACGACGCGGCCCTGCCGGTCCAGGCGGATGAAACCGTCGCCGGCACGGGGGCTGGACTTGGTGTCCGAGCGGGCCTCCGGCGTCGGGAAGGTGCCCTCGCTGATCATCTGGTACAGATCGTCGGCGCATTCGAGGTAGGCGGTCTCGAGGGCACTGGCGGAGCGGCGCGAGACCCGGGCGGCGTCGCGGCTGAGCACGGCCACCACCCGTCCGTCCCAGCGCACCGGCACACCCTGCCGGGTGTTGATGCCGTCGCCGGAGGCCGGGCTCGCGGTGACGATCTCGCCTGTCTCGAAAGCCTTTCGCACGTAAGGATGTTCGTCGTCGGACACGAGGGTGCCGACGGCGTCCTCGGGGATGACCGTGGAGGCCGTGGTGGGGCGGCACTGCGCGACACACACGATCCCGTTGGGTGCCGCGTCGACCCACAGGAGGACGTCGGCGAACGACAGGTCGGCGAGCAGCTGCCACTCGCCCACCACCCTCTGCAGATGATCGACAGCGGCTCCCGGCAGATCCGTGTACTTCGCGAGCAGCGAGCTGAGTGTGGACACCGTCAACGCCTTCGTGATCAGGAGCGGGCCGCTCAGGAGATGACCGCGATCAGGTCACCCTGCTGGATGACGTCGCCGACCGTGACCGCCACCGAGGTCACCGTTCCGGCGGATTCCGCGAGCACGGGGATCTCCATCTTCATGGATTCGAGGACGACGAGCGTGTCGCCCTCGGCCACCACGTCGCCCTCGCGCACCACGACCTCGAACACGGTCGATACCATCTCCGCGCGCACATCCTCTGCCATCGAACACCTCGTTTCACCCTCGGCGGTGGACCTGCCGACAGGACCCCTCGACCGCACGTGAAACACTGTAATGAAACAGAAAGGAGAACCCACCATGGGCAAGCGAGGCCGCAAGAAGCGCAGCCGCAAGGGCAACGCCGCGAACCACGGCAAGCGTCCCAACGCCTGAGACGCACGTCAGGGGCCGGAGAGCAGCAGCTCTCCGGCCCCTGATGCATGTACGGGGTCGGCGCACCGGCCGGCCGGTCCGAGCGACGAGGACTCCGGTGGGTGGGAGCCTCAGGCGGTGGGATCGGTGTCGGTGATCACGACCGTGCGGCGGATCTCGAGCATCAGCCGCTCGCGCAGCCCCTCCGGGGCGTGTTCCCCGCGGCACTTGCGGCCGATCAGCGCCTTGATCTTCTCCTCGATCCCGTAGGCCTCGAGGCACGACCCGCAGTCGTCGAGATGTCGCTGCAGGCGCTCGCGGGAGGTCTCGTCGCACTCGGAGTCGAGAAGCAGGTACACGTCCGCGATGACCGCCGAGCAGTCGAGTCGATCGAAGTCCGGTTCGCTCACTGCGGTGCTCCCTTTCCGCTGTCGGTGGAGTCCGATGGCCCGGCCGCCGCGTCGACCGCTCCGTTCCGGTTGAATCCCCGCTCGCGCGCCACGTCGGCGAGCAGGCCACGCAGTTGCTTCCGTCCCCGGTGCAACCTCGACATCACGGTGCCGATCGGCGTCCCCATGATCTCGGCGATCTCCTTGTAGGGGAAGCCCTCGACGTCGGCGTAGTACACCGCCATGCGGAACTCCTCGGGGAGTTCCTGCAGGGCGGCCTTGATGTCGTCGTCGGGCAGGGCGTCGAGCGCCTCGACCTCGGCCGACCGCAGACCGGTCGACGTGTGCTCGGCGGTGGCCGCGAGCTGCCAGTCGGTGATCTCGTCGGTCGGGTACTGCGCGGGCTGACGCTGCTTCTTCCGGTACGAGTTGATGTAGGTGTTGGTGAGGATCCGGTACAGCCAGGCCTTGAGGTTGGTGCCCTCCCGGAACGAGCGGAAGGCGGAGAACGCCTTGATGTACGTCTCCTGCACGAGATCCTCGGCGTCGGAGGGATTGCGTGTCATCCGCAGCGCCGCGCCGTAGAGCTGGTCGAGCAGGGGCAGCGCATCCCGCTCGAACCGCTCCGTCAGTTCTTCCACAGACTCCTCGACCACACCGATCCCTTCATCGACGTCTGCCGAGAAGGCTACCGGTAGCTCCGGGCCGGAAGCCGGGAGACGGCGGTCCCCGTCGGGACCGGTGGGGCGGCGGTCCCCGTCGGGACCGGTGGGACGCCGGACGGGGTCCGGGGCGAGACACGTCACTGCCACGAATTCTCCGATCGTCGGTCCTCGGGTGGCCGGTGCGCACCCGGAAGGCACAACAACCGGTCGGCGCGGGTTGTTCCCCTTCACCTGCCCGTGTGTCGCAGGTCGCGGGTTTCCTACAGTGGGGCAATGGCTTCGACGTCGACTCCCGCGACCGTTCTGCTGAGACGCGAGAAGATCGCCCACCGCGTACACGAGTACGAGCACGATCCCCGCGCGGCGTCGTTCGGCGCGGAGGCCGTGGAGGAGCTCGGCAACCGTCTCGGGGTCTCCCCCGCGCAGATCTTCAAGACGCTGGTGGTGTCGCTGTCCGACGGCAAGCTCGCCGTCGCGGTGATCCCGGTGCCCGACACCCTCTCGCTCAAGGCCGTGGCCGGGGCGCTCGGAGGCGGCAAGGCCGTGATGGCCGACCACACCGCCGCCGAACGCTCGACCGGCTACGTGGTCGGCGGGATCTCCCCGCTGGGGCAGCGCAGGAAGCTGCGCACCGTCGTCGACGCCTCCGCCGAGCAGTGGGACCGGGTGCTGTGCAGCGCGGGCCGGCGGGGCCTCGAGATCGAGCTGGATCCGCGGGAGCTGATCCGGCTGACCGGCGCGGTCGTCGCGCCGATCACCGCCGGCCCCTGAGCCGCCGCGCCCCGCGGGAGGCGGTCAGAGCAGGGCCAGCTGGTCGCCGGCGCCGTCGTCGGGGGCGAGCAGTTCCGGGCCGTTGTTGCGCACGCTGTTGACCTTCTCGGACACGCGCCGGATCTCGATGGCCGACACCGCCTCGAGGCTGGGGACGATGAGGTCGGGATGGCCGAGGCTGTCGGGATCGAGCCAGGCGTCCCAGCGCTCGGGCGGCAGGATCAGCGGCATCCGTTCGTGGACGTTGCACAACCGGTCCACCGACTGCGCGGTGAGGATCGTGGTGCTCAGCAGCGGCGGTGCCTGCGGCTCGCGCGGGTCGCGCCAGACCGACCACAGTCCCGCCATGTGGATGCGGGCCCCGTCGCCGCGGGACATGAAGTAGGGCACCCGGCGGGTCTTCCCACCCGGCGCGGGTTCGACCTGCCATTCGTACCAGCCGTCCATCGGCACCAGGCAGCGTCTGTAGCGCAGCGAGTGCGCGAAGCTCGGTTTGGTGGCCACCGACTCCGAGCGGGCGTTGAACAGCGGCGCGCTCGTCCCGATCCGCTCGGCGAACGACGGGACGAGACCCCAGCGCATGCGGCGGATGCGGCGGCGGGCCGGGCCGTCGGGATCGTCGCGGTCGTGGCGAGCAACGACGGTGAGCACCCCGGTGGTGGGGGCGACGTTGTAGTTCGGCCGGGGTTCGGTCTCGCCGGTCTCGTCCAGCGCATCGAGTTCGACGGCGAGCGTGGCCGGGTCGGCCGTGGACGCATACCTTCCGCACATGGGCACGAGTGTCGCACCGACCCGCCCGGGGCGGCCCGGGCGGGCGAGGATGTCCTCCCGGACCGCGATGGGCGAAGATGGTCGGGTGAGTTTGTGGAGAGCACCCCGTGCCGTGTCCCCGATCGAGGCGTCGGTGACGCTGCCCGGATCGAAGTCGATCACCAACCGAGCGCTGATCCTGGCGGCGCTGGCGGATGGGCCCTCGACGGTGCGCGGCGCGCTGCGCAGCCGCGACACCGACCTCATGATCGGTGCGCTACGCACCCTCGGCGCCACGATCACCGAACGCGACGGCGGCACCACCCTCGACGTGACCCCCGGGCCGCTACGCGGCGGCGAGGTCCACTGCGGGCTCGCCGGCACCGTGATGCGCTTCGTCCCGCCGGTCGCGGCGCTCGCCGACGGCACCGTGCGGTTCGACGGCGACGAGCAGGCCCGGGTCCGCCCGATGAGCACCGTCCTCGACGCCCTGCGCGCCCTCGGCGCCGAGATCGACGGCGACCGCCTCCCGTTCACCGTGCACGGCCGCGGCGCGGTGCGCGGCGGCTCGGTGACCATCGACGCCTCCGCGTCCTCCCAGTTCGTCTCGGGCCTGCTGCTGTCCGGCGCGGCCTTCGACGAGGGGGTGACGGTCCGTCACTCCGGTGAGCCGGTGCCGTCGATGCCGCACATCGAGATGACGGTCGAGATGCTGCGGGCCGCCGGGGTCGTCGTCGACACCTCCGAGCCCGACACCTGGCGGGTGCCGCCGTCGACGATCCGCGCCGTGAACGTCACGGTCGAACCCGACCTGTCGAACGCCACCCCCTTCCTCGCCGCCGCGGCCGTCACGGGCGGGACCGTGTCGGTGCCGCTGTGGCCGGAGTCGACCACCCAGGCCGGCGACGCGATCCGCGGCATCCTCGAGCGGATGGGCGCCGAGGTGTCGTGGGCGGACGGGGTCCTCACCGTCCGCGGCCCGCAGAAGCTGACCGGCATCGACGTGGACCTGCACGACGTCGGTGAGCTGACGCCCACCGTCGCGGCCCTCGCGGCGCTCGCCGATTCGCCGTCGTCGCTGCGCGGGATCGCGCACCTGCGCGGCCACGAGACCGACCGGCTCGCGGCCCTCGCCACCGAGATCGTGCGTCTCGGCGGCGCCGTCACCG
>Ga0182741_1002809_pt1 | contig 19535 bp, 18 predicted proteins | sample eDN5th37CBELigOP_FD_128874 | JGI IMG/M metagenome (GOLD analysis project Ga0182741, IMG submission 128874) | Enriched Organic Plus compost microbial communities from Emeryville, California, USA - eDNA 5th pass 37_C BE-Lig OP (version 2) (version 2) ... | reverse complement strand
GCCGTCGAGTTCGACGACCTTACCCTCAACCTTGATCTTGGACATATGCGCTTCGTGTCCTCCTAGGACGTTTCTGTGGTCCCCAATCGACCGCACTTTGTGGGTGCGATCGCCGTCGGCTCGGTACGAGCGAGCATGGCCGTCTCCACGTCCTGGACGGCGGCCAAACATGACAAGCGTACTGCTATTCGCGGCAGGCGCAAAGCGCGCCGTCCCGTCGCATCTCCTTACCGACCAGTAACTTTCTTGCTGGTCACACAGCCTTTCGAGGGCGCCCGAGACCTCTTGCTGCACGATCGCTAAACTGCCGGGATAGTCATGAGTGCCAGCGCCAAGCCCCGGCTCGCTGGCCGGCAACCCTCCGAACAGGGTGGGGTGCTCCGGGTGAGGACACGGCCGACGGAAACATCGTCGGCAAGCCTGTAGTTGGGAGGAACGATGACGACGAGCTGTCGCGCAGGGTCCTGTCGCGCAGGGTTCTGTCACCCCGCGTACCACCGCCCCAGCCCTCCCAACCCCGCCGGAAGGATCCGATGAACGCCCCTCACCACCGAGCCGGCATCACGTCGAACACCGAGGCGGTGACGTCTTGACGGCGCGCACCGAACGGCGACGCGTGGAGCTGCCCCCGGCGGACGGACGCCTCGAACGGATCGACATCGGGGATCTCCCCCTCGAGAACGGCGGCACCCTCCCGAACGTCACCATCGCGGTCCAGCGATGGGGGGAGCTCTCCCCCGCCCGTGACAACGTCGTGCTCGTCGAGCACGCCCTCACCGGCGACTCCCATGTCACCGGTCCCGCCGGACCGGACCATCCGTCACCGGGCTGGTGGTCGGGCATGGTCGGCCCCGGCGCGCCCCTCGACACCGACCGCTGGTGCGTCGTCTCCACCAACGTCCTCGGCGGCTGCCGCGGCACCACCGGCCCGGGCAGCATCGCACCCGACGGCCGCGCCTGGGGCTCACGCTTCCCGCTCATCACCGTGCGCGACCAGGTGCAGGCCGAGGTCGCCCTGCTCGACGCCCTGGGCATCGAAATCCTCGCCGCCGTGACCGGTGGCTCGATGGGCGGCATGCGCACCCTCGAGTGGATCGTCGGGCAGCCCGAACGCGTCCGGGCCTCGCTGGTCCTCGCGACCGGCGCCCGCGCGACGGCCGACCAGATCGGCACGCAGACCACACAGATGATGGCGATCAAGGCCGACCCCGACTGGCAGGGTGGCGACTACTACGGCACCGGCCGGATCCCCGAGGCGGGACTGGCCATCGCCCGCCGCATCGCGCACCTCACCTACCGCACCGAGTTCGAACTCGACGCCCGCTTCGGGAACCAGGCCCAGGACGGGGAGGACCCGTGGGCCGGCGGCCGCTACGCGGTGCAGAGCTATCTCGAGCACCAGGCCCGCAAGCTCGTCGCACGGTTCGATCCCGGCACCTATGTGGTGCTCTCGGACGTGATGAACCGGCACGACATCGGGCGCGGACGCGGCGGTGTCGAAGCGGCCCTGAAGGCCACCCCGGTGCCGACGATCGTCGCCGGTGTGGATTCCGACCGGCTCTACCCGCTGCGGCTGCAGCAGGAGATCGCCGACCTGCTCCCGAACTCCGGGGATCTGCGGGTGCTCGTCTCCCGCGACGGGCACGACGGCTTCCTCACCGAGGCCGACGAGGTCGCCAAGCTCCTCGGCGAACTGACACAGCTCGCCGAGGACTCGCCGAACCGGTGACCCGCCCCGGCGGCTAGCCGGTTCCGAGCGGATCGATCGAGGCGGCGAGCGCCACCACCATCCCGCCGACGACGAGCAGTGCCGCGACGTCGAAGGTCTTGCTGCGTACCGCCAGGAGCCCGACGCTGTCCTCGTCGAGCACCCAGCGCAGCACGCCCGCCAGGATGGTGGCGCCGCCGAAGACGAAGGCGCCGCGTCGCCAGCGGTCCACGATCACCAGGAGCACCGCTGCCGCGATCACCACGGTGACCACGAGCAGCGGCAGGTTCAGCCGCGTGAATCGCAGGCTCCGAGCCATCCTGTCCCCCGGTTGCGTGTCGGTGGCCTAGCGTCCGGCGGCGAGCTGCTCGGCCCGCTCCACGACGTTGGCCAGCAGGAAGGCACGGGTCAGCGGGCCGACACCACCCGGATTCGGGGAGATGAAACCGGCGACCTCGCGCACGTCGTCGGCGACGTCGCCGCGCAGGCCCTCCTCGGTGCGCGAAACACCCACGTCCAGCACCGCCGCACCCGGCTTGACCATGTCGGCGGTGACGAGGCCGGGCACACCGGCGGCCGCCACGACGATGTCCGCCCGGCGCACCTCGGCGGCGAGGTCGCGGGTGCCGGTGTGACAGAGGGTGACGGTGGCGTTCTCGGTGCGGCGCGTGAGCAGCAGGCCGATCGGGCGGCCCACGGTGACACCGCGGCCGATCACCACGACGTGCGCACCGGCGATCTCCACGTCGTAACGACGCAGCAGGTGGATGATGCCGCGCGGGGTGCACGGCAGCGGCGCCTCCTTGCCGAGGACGAGGCGGCCCAGGTTGACCGGGTGCAGACCGTCGGCGTCCTTGCCCGGATCCATGCGCTCGAGGGCGGCGTTCTCGTCGAGATGCTTCGGCAGCGGGAGCTGGACGATGTAGCCGGTGCAGGCGGGATCGGCGTTGAGTTCGTCGATGGCCTCGAAGAGCTGTTCCTGCGTGATGTCGGCCGGCAGGTCCTTGCGGATCGAGGTGATGCCGACCTTCGCGCAGTCGTTGTGCTTCCCGCGCACGTAGGCCGCGGATCCCGGGTCGTCACCCACGAGAATCGTGCCGAGGCCGGGCGTGACGCCCTTCTCCTTCAGCGCTGCCACTCGGACCTTCAGGTCCTCGAAGAGTTCGTCGCGGGTTGCTTTGCCGTCCAGGATCGTCGCAGTCACGACCCTCATTCTTTCAGGTACCGCGCGGTCCGCGACGCGCGGTATCCGAATCCGGAACGATGGGGTCATGGCTGCGGCTCCCCGCGAACTGTGGACGATCGGTCACTGGACGTGCCCGGAGGGCCTGGTCCTCGACACCCTCTCGTCCGCGGACATCGGACTGGTCGTCGACGTGCGCAAGCTGCCCGGCTCGCGCCGCAGCCCGCAGTTCGACGCCGACGAGATGCCCGCCTGGCTCGACCGGGCCGGTATCGGCTACCTGCACGCGCCCGGGCTCGGGGGCCGGCGGCCGAAGCAGAAGGATGTCGCCCCCGCCCTCAACGCGGGCTGGCGGAACGCGAGTTTCAGGAACTACGCCGACTACACCCTCACCCCGGAGTTCGAGGAGGCCCTGGCACGGCTCACCGACCTGGCCACGGAGCAGCACGTGGCGATCCTGTGCGGGGAGCCGATGCCGTGGCGCTGCCACCGTCTCCTGATCGCGAACACCCTGACGGCGCGGGGCTGGCGGGTCGTGCACCTGATGAACGGCGCCGCGCCGCGCGAACACCGGCTGGGGCAGTGGGGCGCCGCCCCGCACGTGGACGAGGACGGGGTGGTGACCTATCCCGCCGCGCCGTGACCTGTGGTTCCTGAGCTCCGGCGGGTGTCGGGAGTGCGTACCCGGGTCAGCACCGATCGTGTGCGCAGGGTGAACCCGAGACTCTCGTAGAGACGGATCGCCGTCGTGTTCGTCGCGGCGGCGTGCAGGAAGGGGACCTCGCCGCGGTCGCGGATCACCGCGCCGACGGCCTTCACGAGCCGCGTACCGTAGCCGCGCCCGCGGAACGCGGGGTCGGTGCACACGGCGCTGATCTCCGTCCAGCCCGGCGGGTGCAGCCGCTCCCCCGCCATCGCGACGAGACGCCCGCCGACGCGGATGCCGAGATGGGTGCCCATCTCGATCGTCCGCGGCAGGTACGGGCCGGGCCGGGTGCGGGCGACGAGGTCGAGGATCTCCGGGACGTCGCCGGCACCGAGGACCTCGAGGTCCGGGTCGGATTCGACGGCCAGCCCGGTGCCGTCCAGCTGGACGAGACCGATCGAGCCGAGCACCTCCCAGCCCGCGGGCGGGACGAGACCCGGTCCGCGCACCACCGTCTCGGTGCCCGGGCCGACGAGCGCAGCGAGGGCGGCCCAGTCCGCGTCGTCCATCTCGGGTCGTCCATCTCGGCCGGATGCCCGATGTGCCCCGCCACCTGCGGGTGGTATCCGCCGATCCGGCCGCACCACCGCGCGAAGGGCACGGGGGCACCGAGCAGCGACAGGCGGATCGGATCGTCGAGGGGATGGACGTCCGCGTCGATCCGGACGTCGATCGTCGGTGAGGGATCCGTGGCGGTGCCGTAGGACATCGTCTGGGAGATACCTTTCGCTGCTGTCGGAATGCTCCTGTTCCGCCGGCTCGGTGATCGAGACCGGCGAAGATTGCGGCAACCGGAGTGTTCTTCGAGAACAACGTCGGTTTCGACGAGCGCTGTTCAGGCCCCGAACGAGGTGTGCGACGCCGGACACGTGCACGGCTCTGGCAAGCTGGAGCGAGTGTTCAGAGTGATGTTCCACGAGCCCTGCATTCCGCCCAATACCGGCAACGCCATACGGATGGTCGCCGCGACGGGAGCGGAACTGCACCTGGTGGAACCGCTCGGATTCGACCTGTCCGAACCGAAGCTGCGCCGCGCGGGCCTGGACTACCACGATCTCGCGTCGGTGACCGTGCACCGTGATCTCGAGGCCGCGTGGGCGGCGCTGCAGCCGGAGCGGGTATTCGCGTTCACCGCCCACGGCACCACGAGCTACGCCACCGTCGAGTACCAGCCCGGAGACGTGCTGTTGTTCGGTCCGGAACCGACCGGGTTGTCGCCCGAGGTGCTCGCCGACCCTCACGTCACCATGCAGGTCCGTATCCCGATGCTGCCCGGCCGGCGGTCGCTGAACCTGTCCAATGCCGCCGCCGTCGCCTGCTACGAGGCGTGGCGGCAGCACGGATTCCCCGGCGCGATCTAGGCGCCGCTCTCCACCGGCCGGCCGGTGCGGGCCCAGAGGTCGGTGCCACCGGCGACCGACACGGCGTCGACGCCACGCGCGGCGAGGTACTGCGCGGCCTGTAGGCTGCGGCCACCCACCGCGCAGATCACGTAGACGGTTCCCTCGGTCGGGATCTCCTCGACCCGCGCGACGAACTCGCTGAGCGGGATGTTCGTGACACCGGGCACCCGCGCCTGGACGTATTCGTCGCGTTCGCGGACGTCGATGACGGTCGCGCCCTCGGCGAGTCCGGTCTCGAGTGCGGCCAGGTCGACCTCACGCATCGTTGTCGGTCCTCTCGGTCTCTGATGTGCCGGCGCTGCCGGACGGACGTGTCCCGGCGGTGCCGGACGAGCGTCCCCGCCGTGTGATCAGCCGGACGATCAGGTAGACGACGCCCGCACACACGATCAGGAACGCCACCCACGGTATCGCGGCACCGATCCCTACGATCGCCGCCCCCAGAGCCGCCACCAGGCTGTTCCAGCCCGAGACCATCCCGTCCCAGAAGCTGTCCTCGTCGGAGCGCATCCGGTCGGTGGTGATGTCCACGGTGAGGGTGGACAGATCGATCCGGTCCGCCAGCTGGCGTCTCCGCGCTTCGAGGCTGTCGAGTTCGGCCTGGCGTTCGGCGAGCGCGGTCTCCGCGGCGATCAGGGCCTGGACGTCGGTGGAGGATTCGAGCAGTGCCCGCAGCCTGTCGACCGAGGCGCGCAACGCCCCGACCCGTGCCTCGATGTCGGTGTACTCCATGGTCACGTCGTCGCGGCTGGTGCTCAGGCTCGTGACGCGGCCGAGGGCGCCGATCCGGGCGACGACGTCGTCCAGCCGATCGGCGGGCACCCGCACGACGAGCACGCTGCTCACCTCGGGTCGTTCGGTGAGGGAGTCGACGCGGCCGTCCGCCTCCCGGACGATGTCCACGACCTCCCGGCCCGCGGCCACCGGATCGGAGGCGGTGAGCGCGAGGATGCCGGTGACGATCTCCTTGCGGTCGGTGTCCTCGGTGGGCGCGGATTCCCGCAGGGCCCCGTCGGAGACGCCGGGAGAGGAAGCGGACGAGCCGTCCCCGCCGTTGTCGTCACATCCCGCGGCGACGAGCGCGATCAGGGCGAGCAGTACGACGAGCAGGCGTCTCATGCGGTGATGTTAGCGAAAGTCGCGGGATCTACTCGGCATTCGCAGATCCAGATGCTCGAGATGGTCGGCGAGGAGGGTGACGACACCTTCTGCGTTCTGCAACCGGCCCCGCACGAGCAGCGCCGAGGCGGTGTGCGCGACGGCGCGGTAGCGCGCCCACAGCCCCACCGAGCACACCACGTTCACCATGCCGGTCTCGTCCTCGAGGTTGAGGAAAGTGACCCCGCCCGCGGTGGCGGGTCGCTGCCGGTGGGTCACCGCGCCGCCGACGAGGATCCGGGTCCCGTCCGGGACGCGGAGCAGTTCCGCCGCGGGGATCACGCCGAGTTCGTCGAGCCGGCGGCGCAGGAACTGCGTCGGGTAGCTGTCCGGGGAGATGCCGGTGGCCCAGACGTCGGCCGCGGCCAGTTCGAGCGCGCTCATCCCGGGCAGCGGCGGGGCCGGGACGGCCGTGCCGACGCCCGGCAACCGTCCGGGGCGTTGCGCGGCGGCGGGGCCGGCGGCCCACAGCGCTTCACGGCGGCCGGCGCCGAGACCGGAGAACGCACCCGCCGTCGCCAGCGCCTCGACCTGGGCGGTGGTGAGTTCGACGCGGGCGGTCAGATCGGTCATGGAGGTGTAGGGGCCGTGGGCGCGGCGTTCGGCGACGATCCGTTCGGCGAGGTCGGCGCCGATGTGCCGCACCGTTCCCAGGCCGAGCCGCACCTCCCGGCCGCCGTTCTCCAGGTCGGCGTGGGCACGGCTCGCGTTCACGTCGGGACCGTGGACGACGACCCCGTGGCGGCGGGCGTCGGCGACGAGCGATTGCGGCGAGTAGAAACCCATCGGCTGGGCGCGCAGCAGGCCGGCGCAGAAGGCGGCGGGGTGGTGCAGTTTGAACCAGGCCGAGTAGAACACCAGGGACGCGAAGCTCTGCGAATGACTTTCGGGGAAGCCGAAGTTCGCGAAGGCACGGAGTTTCTCGTAGATGCGGTCGGCGACCTCGCCGGTGATGTCGTGCAGATCCCGCATGCCCTGATAGAGGCGGCCGCGCAGTCGTTCCATCTTTTCCGGCGACCGTTTCGAGCCCATCGCGCGCCGCAACTGGTCGGCCTCCGCCGCGGTGAAACCGGCGGCGTCGACGGCCATCTGCATGAGCTGTTCCTGGAACAGCGGCACCCCGAGGGTGCGTTCGAGGGCCTTCTCCAAGCAGGGATGGTCGTAGACGACGGGTTCGAGACCATTGCGCCGCCGGATGTAGGGATGCACCGAACCGCCCTGAATGGGGCCGGGGCGGATGAGCGCCACCTCGATGACCAGATCGTAGAAGCAGCGGGGTTTCAGGCGGGGCAGGGTGGCCATCTGCGCTCGCGACTCCACCTGGAAGACCCCGACCGAATCGGCGCGGCACAGCATCTCGTAGACCGCTTCCTCGGTGAGGTCGAGTCGCGCGAGATCGACTCGGACGCCTTCGTGTTCGGCGACGAGGTCGATCATGTAGTGCAGCGCGGAGAGCATGCCGAGGCCGAGCAGGTCGAACTTCACCAGTCCCGCGGCGGCGCAGTCGTCCTTGTCCCACTGCAGGACGGTGCGGCCCTCCATGCGGGCCCATTCGACCGGGCACACGTCCGCGACCGGACGGTCGCAGATCACCATTCCGCCCGAATGGATTCCGAGATGCCGCGGCAGGCCCTCGATCTGCGCGGCGAGATCGAGGACGGCCTCGGGGATCCCGGTGTCGTCCTCGCCGCGGATCCCGCTCCACCGTCCGATCCGTTTGCTCCAGGCGTCCTGCTGACCCTGGGAATGACCGAGGGCTCGGGCCATGTCGCGGACGGCGGACCGCGCCCGGTAGGTGATCACGTTGGCGACCTGGGCGGCGTTGGTGCGGCCGTATCTGCGGTAGACGTACTGGATCGCCTCCTCGCGTCGGTCGGATTCGATGTCGAGGTCGATGTCGGGCGGGCCGTCGCGTTCGGGTGAGAGGAACCGCTCGAACAACAGCTCGTTGCGGACGGGGTCGACGTTCGTGATGCCGATGGCATGACAGACCGCGGAGTTGGCGGCGGATCCCCTTCCCTGGCAGAGGATGTCGTTGCGTCTGCAGAACTCGACGATATCGTGGACGACGAGGAAGTAGCCCGGGAACCCGAGTTCGCCGATGACCGCGAGTTCGTGCTCGATCTGCCGGTAGGCCGCCGGATCGGCCTCGGGTGGCCCGTAGCGGCGACGCGCGCCCTCGTAGGTGAGTTCGCGCAGCCAGGTGAGTTCGGTGTGCCCGTCGGGCACGTCGAAGGGCGGCAGCTTCGGCGCGACGAGCCGCAGGTCGAAGGCGCACTCCCGGCCGAGTTCTACTGCTGCGGTGACGACTCCGGGGAAGTCGGCGAACAGCCGCGTCATCTCCTCACCCGACCTCAGGTGCCCTCCCCCGGTCGGTGGGAGACGCCCGGCGGCGGCGTCGAGGCTCTGCCGGTCGGAGATCGCCGCCATCGCCATCGCGAGTCGGCGTCGTCCCGGATGCGCGAAATGCGCGGCGGTGGTGGCGATGCACGGAAGTCCGTGCCGCTCGGCGATTCCGAACAGGGCGGTGTTGCGTTCGTGATCGTCGGGGTGGCCGTGCCGGGTGAGTTCGACGGTCACCCGATCGGCGCCGAAGCGGTCGACGAGATCGCGCAGGGCCGCTTCGGCGGCGGTGATCCCGCCGCGGTCGAGCGCCTGTCGTAGGTGTCCGCGGCGGCAGCCGGTGAGGATCTGCCAGTGTCCACCGGCCGCGTCGGTGAGCGCGTCGTAGTCGTAGCGGGGTCTGTCCTTCTCACCGCCGGCGAGGTGGGCGTCGGCGATCTGCCGCGACAACCGGCGGTAGCCCTCCTGCCCGCGGGCGAGGACCAGCAGATGGGCCTCGTCGAGGGACAGTTCCGCTCCGAAGACGGTGCCGAGACCGAGTTCCCGTGCGGCCTCGGCGAATCGCGCCGCGCCGTAGAGGCCGTCGTGGTCGGTGATCGCCACCGCCTCGAGTCCGAGACGCACCGCTTCCTCGACGAGTTCCTCGGGGGTGGAGGCGCCGTCGAGGAAGCTGAACGCCGAGTGGGTGTGCAGGTCGGCGTAGGGCACGACGGGTCCGTCGGGCCGGGAGACGCGGGGTTCGTAGGCGGCGCGGGTGCGCGTCCAGGCGGGGCTGTCGCCACCGTCGCCGGGATGGTCGGCGTCGCGGCGGGCGGGACGGCCCGAGAGCACGCGTTCCATCTCCGACCAGGTCGGCGGACCGTTTCCCCATCCCATGCGACACCTCCGGCAGCCCGACCAGTATCGCACACATGTTCGAATCCGGTGGTCGCTCGTTCCGCGGACACAAGCACGGTGTCAACCGGTTGTACGTGTCCGGGGCCGCGCGAGGACGCGGGTTCGGTCAGTAACCGACGCTCGGATCGACCCGCGCGAGCAGTTCCTCCCCCTTCAGGAAGCGGCGCACGTTCTCCTCGAGGGTGGGCGCGAAGTTCGCCGTCAGGTGGGTGCGGGTGTTGGCGATGTGCGGGGTGATCACCGCGTTCTCGAGCTCCCACAACGGATGCCCGGCGGGCAGGGGCTCGGGATCGGTGACGTCGAGCACCGCACCGGCGATCGCACCCGTCTTCAGGGCGTCGACCAAGGCGTCGGTGTCGACGAGGTTGCCGCGCGCGACGTTCACCAGCCACGCCGTCTCCGGCATCTCCGTCAGCACCGCGGCGTCGACGAGCCGGTCGGTCGCGGCGGTCGCGGGAGCGGCGATCACGAAGTGGTCGGCAGTCGACCACACCTCGGCGGTCCGTTCGGCCGGCAGGGTCACCTTCGCGCCGTCGACGGGCCGCCCCGACCGGTTGACCGCGACGACCTCGGCGCCGAGCGCGTGCAGACGCGGGATCATGGCGCGGCCGATGCCGCCGCAGCCGACGATCGCCACAGTGGAGCCGTGCAGGGTCCGGACACGGGGGTCCAGGCGGTCCTTGGTCCACTCCCGGGCGGTCACCGAGGCGTGGAACTGGCGTAGCCCCACGAGCAGCGCGCCGACGGCGTACTCGGCGACGTTGTCGGCATACACCCCGGACGCGTTCGCCCACATCCGGCGGTCGTCGATCAGACCCGCACGGAAGAACGGTTCGATACCGGCGAAGGTGAGCTGCACCCATCGCACCCGGTCGGGCAGTTCGGGGAAGTCCTCGGCCCCACCCGTCCAGACGAGGGCGTCGGCGTCGTCGAGAGCGGAGAGCGTGCCGCCCCCGGCGACGACGGCGGCGGCGAGATGGTCGTCGTGCTCGGGCCCGATGTGGATGCGCATGCCGCGACCCTAACGGCAGGACGATCGCGGCGGGATGTCGAGATCGGCGGAGCGGCTCCGTCCCAGGAGCGAACACGGCCACAATGGGCCGTACCGCACGGAGGAGAAGACCATGGCCAAGTACCTGCTGCTCAAGCACTACCGAGGCGCCCCGGCCGCGGTGAACGACGTACCCATGGATCAGTGGGAGCCGGACGAGGTCTCGGCCCACATCCGGTACATGCAGGATTTCGCCGCCCGTCTCGAGAGCACCGGCGAGTTCGTCGACGCACAGGCACTCTCCCCGGAGGGCACCTTCGTCCGCTACGACGGCGAGGGGCGTCCCCCGGTCACCGACGGACCGTTCCCGGAGACGAAGGATCTCATCGCCGGGTGGATGGTGATCGACGTCGACAGCTACGACCGGGCGTTGGAACTGGCCGCGGAACTGTCGGCCGCGCCGGGAGCGGGCGGGAAGCCGATCCACGAATGGCTCGAGGTGCGCCCGTTCATGTCCGAGCCGCCGACCGTCACGGAGTGACGTCATGGACACCGTCACGGAGTGACGTCATGGACACCGTCACGGAGTGAGATTTGGACGAGTCGCTGCTGCGCACGCTCGTCCCCGATGTGATCGGCATCCTCGTCCGTCGCGGAGCGGATTTCGCGTCGGCCGAGGATGCCGTGCAGGACGCGCTCGTCGAAGCCCTGCGGGTGTGGCCGGAGGATCCGCCGCGCGACCCGAAGGGCTGGCTGGTCGCGGTGGCGTGGCGCAGGTTCCTCGATGCGGTGCGCGCCGACGCGTCCCGCAGGCGCCGGGAGGTCCTCGTCGAGGCGGAGCCCCGGCCCGGACCGGGCGCACCGGTGGACGACACGCTCGCGTTGTATTTCCTGTGCGCCCACCCTTCGCTCACTCCGGCGTCGGCGGTGGCGCTGACCCTGCGGGCCGTCGGCGGGCTGACCACCCGGCAGATCGCACAGGCCTATCTCGTTCCGGAAGCGACGATGGCCCAGCGCATCAGCCGGGCCAAGCGCACGATCTCGGAGGTCCGGCTGGACCGGCCCGGGGGATGTCGCGACGGTACTGCGGGTGCTCTATCTCGTGTTCAACGAGGGTTGTTCGGGTGACGTCGACCTGGCGACCGAGGCCATCCGGCTCACGCGTCGGCTGGCAGCGGTGATCGACCATCCCGAGGTGTCGGGTCTGCTCGCGCTCATGCTGCTCCACCATGCCCGCCGTCCGGCACGGACCGGGCCGGACGGCGGTCTCGTCCCGCTCGCCGAACAGGACCGCGGCCTGTGGGACACGGACATGATCGCGGAGGGCGTGGCGGTCCTGCAGACGGCGCTCGCCCGCGACCGGCTCGGGGAGTTCCAGGCGCAGGCGGCCGTCGCCGCCCTGCACGCCGACGCACGCACTGTGGAGGAGACCGACTGGGCGCAGATCGTCGAGTGGTACGACGAGCTGCTGCGCTTCACGGACAATCCGGTGGCCCGCCTCAACCGTGCCGTCGCGGTCGGGGAGGCCGAGGGACCGCACGCCGGTCTCGCGGCGCTGGCGGAGCTCGATCCCGGCCTGCCCCGCTACACGGCGGCCGCGGCGTACCTCCACGAACGTGCCGGCGACCCGGAGAGGGCGGCGCAGCTGTACGCGTAGGCGGCACGGTTGGCGACGAGCCTTCCCGAGCGGGATCATCTGGTGCGCTGTGCCGCGCGGTTGCGCAACTCTTCCTGAGCGCCGGTTCGGGGTTCTCCCCCATCGGAAGATCCGGTTCCGCACCGGATGTGCCGACGACGCGGGATCACGAGGATCGTCACCGTGAGAGTTCTCGTGCGCCTGCTCGCCGTCCCCCTCGTCCTCTTCGCGGCCTTCGTGGCCGTCATCGGCGGGCTGGCCGTCCACGCCTGGACGACCCGGGCGGTGGACACGACCGGCCGCGTCGCGTTCGACACTCCCCTGCGCATCCCGCCCGTGGAGACCGGTACCGTCGATGCCGACGGCACACGCGTGTTCGACCTGACGATGCAGCGCGGCACGAGCGATCTCGGGCACGGCCCCGGCACCCGGACGTGGGGTGTGAACGGCGATCATCTCGGGCCGACCCTGCGCGCCGAGCGCGGCGAGAAGGTGCGCGTGAACGTCACGAACGCACTCGGTGAGACGAGCAGCATGCACTGGCACGGCATGCGCCTGCCCGCCGCCATGGACGGTGGTCCGCACCAGCCGATCGAACCGGATACGACCTGGTCGCCGTACTGGACCGTCGACCAGCCCGCCGCGACCCTCTGGTACCACCCGCATCTGCACGGCTCCACCGCCGCCCATGTGTACCGGGGCGTGGCGGGCATGTTCCTGGTCGACGAACCCGGTGCGCCGCCTCTCCCGCACGACTACGGCGTCGACGACGTCCCCGTGATCGTGCAGGACAAGCGGTTCGACGGCGATCAGTTCGCGGAGGACGACGCGATGTTCTCCGATGTCGGGCTCCTCGGCGACGAGATCCTCGTCAACGGCACGCCGCGGCCGTTCCTCGAGGTCGGTACCGAGGCAGTGCGGCTGCGGGTTCTCAACGCGTCGAACGCACGGGTCTACGACTTCTCCTTCGACACCGGGATGCCCTTCCTGCTCGTCGGCAGCGACGGAGGCCTGCTCGAGCAGCCGCGGCCGATCCGCAGCATCCAGCTGTCGCCGGGTGAGCGCGCCGAGATCGTCGTCCGGCCCGAACCGGGCTCGCGGCACGTGCTGCGCAGTACCCCACCGGACCTGCGGAGCGATTTCTGGCAGGACCGTTTCTCCGGCGGCGACGACCGGATCGACGTCCTCGAACTGCGTGTCGCGGCCGACCTCGCGCCGTCACCTGCGATCCCGGAGCAGCTGACGACCCTGCCCGAGCTCGGGGACCCGACCGGGACCCGGGAGGTGGAGCTGACCTCCTCGTCGACGATCGACGGGCGGGAGATGGACATGAGCCGGATCGACCAGGTGGTGGTCGCGGGATCCACCGAACTGTGGGAGGTGCGCAACGCGAGCGGCACGATCCACAACTTCCACATCCACGACACACAGTTCGAGATCGTCGACGTCACGGGGATGCACCCCGATCATCCTTCCCTCGCCGGCCGCAAGGACACCGTCTTCCTGCCTCCCGGCGCGACGGCACGGCTGCTCGTGCCGTTCGGCCGGCACCCCGACCCGCAGATGCCGTACATGTACCACTGCCATCTGCTGAAGCACGAGGACAACGGGATGATGGGCCAGTTCGTGGTGGTCGGCGCCGAGCACATCGACGAGGTGACGGGCACGGTCGGCACCGATCACCACGCCCACTCCGGAGGGTGAACACGGTCACGCATCCCGGTGGTGGGAATGGATCGTGACCGGAGTAGGTTGAGGGGTGTGGATCGGCGCGTCGCGTACGCCCCGGAGCCAATGAGAAACCGCCTTCGTGGAATACCGTCCGGCTGGAGCCACGTTGCGCCACGTGCCGTGAGGCATCCGGCGCGTCGGTCCACCCTTTCTTCCGCACCTCCCTGTGTTGCTGACGCGGCTGTGCTGTCGAGCACGCTGACGCGGCTGTGCTGTCGAGCACGCTGACGCGGCTGTGCTGTCGAGCACGCTGAAGCGGTCCTGTCTCCGCAAGTACAGTTGCCGATCGTCACATCGTCAGCGGAAATCGGGAGTGTGCAGTGAATCGCTGGGCCCAGTTCGTCGTCGCCAGGAGCCGATGGGTCCTCGCATTCGTGTTGCTCGTGGTGCTCGTCGCCGGCGCATGGGGCGTGGGTGTGTTCGGCAAGTTGTCCGGGACCGGCTACTACGATCCGGACAGCGAGGCCGTGAAGGTCGAGCAGATCATCTACGACACCTTCGGTTCACAGGCCGCGGACATCATCGCGCTCTACACCGCCCCCGAGGGCCGCACCGTCGACGACATCCGTCCCGACGTCGAACGGACCCTCGACGAGTTCCTCGAACAGGTCCCGGCCGAGTCGATCCAGACCTACTGGACCGCCCCACCACCGATGAACCAGCTGCTGCTGTCGACGGACCAGCGCAGTGTCGCCGCGTCCATCACCCTCGGTGCGAACTCGGGGCTGACGAACGCGACCTTCCCCGCCGCCCTCGACCTGCTCGAGGTGCCCGGGGTGGAGTCGCAGTTCGCGGGCAACACCGTCGTGGCCGTCGAGTTCACCGACACCCTCGAGCACGATCTGGTCCGGTCCGAGCTCATCGCCGTCCCGATCACGCTGGTGCTGCTCGTGTTCATCTTCGGTGGGGTGATCGCCGCGGCCGTGCCGGTGTTCGTGGGTGTGCTGGCGATCTTCTCCTCCCTCGCGACGCTGCGGTTGCTGTCGAACTTCACCGAGGTGTCCTCGTACGCCCTCAACATCACGTCGCTGATCGGCCTGGGCTTGGCCATCGACTACGGGTTGTTCATCGTCGGCCGTTTCCGTGAGGAACTCGCGGCGGGCAAGGACGTCCCCACCGCGGTCGGACGCACGATGGCGACGGCCGGCCACACCGTCATGTTCTCCGCGGCCCTGCTGATCTGCGCGTTCGCCGGCATGCTCGTCTTCCCGCAGGCGGTCCTGCGGTCGCTCGGTCTCGGCGCGATGGCCGCTGTGCTCGGTGCCGCCGTGCTGTCGCTGACCGCGGTGCCGGCCGTGCTGACGATGCTCGGTCACCGGATCAACGCCTGGACCTGGGACCGGGAGGCGTCCACCCGCAGCGAGGCGCGCGCCCGGCGGTTCTGGGGCGGCGTGGTCCGCAAGGTCGTGCGCCGGCCCGCCCTCATCGCCGTCGTCATCACCGCTGGTCTGCTCGTCGTCGCCTCCCCGGTGTTGAAGGCCGGTTTCGGCGAGATCGAGTACACCGCGCTGCCCGAGGACAGTGCGGCCCGTGCCGCCACCCAGACCCTGCTCGACGAGTTCCCGAGTACCGGCAACGGTGCGACGCTCGTGCTGCAGGGTGAGGGCGGGCAGGCTCCCGGCAGCGATGCGGTGCGCACGGTGTCCAGCGCGGTCGCCAAGGTCGACGGCATCTCGCAGACGGTGATCGTGGGACAGGAAGGCGACGTCGTCGTCCTCCAGGCCCTCTACGGCCAGGGCGTGGACGGCACCGAGCGGGCCACCGAGATCACCCACGAACTGCGGGCCCTTCCCGCACCCGACGGCACCGATCTGCTGGTCGGCGGCGGCCGGGCCCTCGTCGACGACTCGAACCGGGCCGTCTCCGAGGCCCTGCCCTGGATGATCGCGGTCATGGTGGTCTCGACGTTGGTGCTGCTGTTCCTGGCGTTCGGGTCCGTGGCGCTGCCGATCAAGGCGGTGCTCATGGCCGGGCTGAGCCTGGCCGCGACCTTCGGTGTGCTGACCTGGGTGTTCCAGCTGGGGCACGGGGCGTCGCTGCTGCATGTGGTGCCGTCCGCGATGGAACCGACCTTCGTCGTGCTGATCCTCGCCGTGGTGTTCGGTCTGTCGACCGACTACGAGGTCTTCCTCATGTCGCGGATGATGGAGGCCCGTGCGGCCGGGGCGACGACGGTGGAAGCCGTCGAGTACGGCATCTCCCGCACGGGGCGCATCGTGACGGCCGCGGCCCTGCTGCTGATCGTGGTGACGGGCGCGTTCACCGTCTCCGGCCTGTCGATCATGCGGTTCCTCGGGGTGGGCATGATCGTCGCGCTGATCGTCGACGCGACGATCGTGCGCATGCTGCTCGTGCCGTCGCTGGTCAAGCTCATGGGTGAGGCCAACTGGTGGGCTCCGGCGTGGATGAAGAAGGTGCACGCGAAGGTCGGGCTCGGGCACTGACCCGTCGTGGCTCCCGCCGCGGTGGGAGCTACAGCGGGGTGACGGTCGTGGCGATCACCGGGCGCACCGGCTTGGGGTCGGCTCCGCAGCTCGCGGGTCGCGCGGGCAGCTCCGAGGTCTCCACCCCGACCCGCCACGTGCGGCCGTCCCGGTGGCGCACCACGGGTCCGTCCTCGACGGTGAGCGCGTCGAGGACGTGCTCCCCGATCGCCTCACGCACCGCGAGTTCCGCGACCTGCCCGACCGCGTTCCACGTGCTGCGTCCCCGCAACCCGGCGGGATGCACCCGGCCCTCGCGCGCCGCCCGGACCGCGGCGAGACTGTCGGCCGCGTCGAGCCGGCCGTAGGTGTAGCCGGTGGGCAGCAGGATCATCGACGGCGCGAACCGGTGCCCGCCGGTGTGCGAGCACTCCCAGACGTCCTGGCCGAGCTCCTCGGCGAGCGCCGCGGCGACGGGCCGGCCGAGGACGGCGCAGCAGCGGTCGCGCTTGCCGTGGGCACACACCAGCGCGACCGGATCGGTCTGCGCGGCGCCGATGCCGGGCGCCGGACCGGCCACCACGCGGGGGACGATCCCGCGCAGTTCCGCGGGGTCGGTGATCTCGAGCCGTTCGCACCAGGTGGAACCCGGCTCGGTGCGGGCGAGCAGGACCGTCCGCGTCGGGCGCACCACGTCGCGTCCCGGGCGGCGGATGAACAGGATCCGCACGTCCGCGGCCTTCGCGAGGGCGGACAGTTCGCCGACCAGGTCGGCGCCGAGGGCGGTGCCGTCGAGCACGTCGCGTCCCCATCCGGACGGCATCTCGAGGCAGACGTAACCGGGGGCCGTCGCGGCGGTGCCGGCCAGCGGTTCGTCGCGGGCGGACAGGACGGAACAGGTCGGAGCGCTCACACGGCCATTGTCGCCCGCCCGGTCATCCGCGGGACGAGCGCCCTCGCACCGACCGCAGCGCCGCGGCACCCCACAGCCGCAGGAAACCCTGCGACAGGTAGGCGAGGCTGCCGAGCGCCAGCGCCCACTTGGTGACGCTGACCGTGGACGCGGTCCGCACGATCCGGTCGTCGATGCGGGTGCGGTGGTCGAGCAGGTACAGGCCGACGACGTTCTCGACGTAGTCACCGGCGGCCGCGACGGCCGGGGCGGCCAGCAGCAACTGGCGGGTCCGCGGCCGTAGCGGACGGTGCTCGTGGAGGGCGCGGGCCCCGGCGCGCAGCGCGATCGCGAAGGTCAGCGGGTGCACCATGTCCCAGTAGTAGTGCTCCCGGTACCGTTCGAGTTCCTCCGGACCGAGATTGTCGAGGATCTTCCGGTACTTCTCCGCTGAGAAGGTGGTCTGGATCGTGCCGACCGTCGTCGCGGTGGACCCGAGTACGTGGGCGATGTTCGCCTGGGACACGGCGTAGAGAGCACTCGCAGCGACGAGGCGGAGGTCCGCTCGGGTGATGGCCATGCTCCGATGCTAGGTCGAAGGTGCCCCGGACGAGACGGCTCCGTGGGGCGGCGAGTCGGGCATTTCCCGCCTTTTCGTGCGACCCGCCCCGCGACCTCCACACCGCCGGGCAGGGTGGGGTGCAGGAGTCGGGACGATCGGAAGGGGTCCGGTGCGGATCACGGGTGCAGTGCTGGAGGAGATCGGGCGGCCACGCCCGTACAGGCGGTCCACGCCGCTCGGGGTGGGCACGCTGGATCTGGAGCCGCCGGGCCCGGGCGAGGTGCTCGTCGAGATCGAATGCGCCGGGGTGTGCCACTCCGATCTGTCCGTCGTCGACGGCAACCGGGTACGTCCGGTGCCCATGCTGCTCGGGCACGAGGCGGCCGGGCGCATCGTCGAACTGGGCGACGGGGTCGCAGGACCGACGGTCGGGCAGCGGGTCGTCACGACCTTCCTGCCGCGCTGCGGGGACTGCGAGGGCTGCGCGAGCGACGGCATCCGGCCCTGCCTCCCGGGATCGGCGGCGAACGCCGCGGGGACACTGCTGGCGGGTGGCCGGCGTCTGCACCGCGCCGGCAGCGAGGTGCACCACCATCTCGGGGTGTCGGCCTTCGCCACGCACGCCGTCCTCGACGCCCGCTCCCTCGTACCGGTCGAGGACGACGTCCCGGCCGAGGTGGCCGCGCTCATGGGCTGCGCGGTGCTCACCGGTGGTGGTGCGGTGGTCAACGCGGCCCGTCCCGCCGCCGGGGAGACACTCGCCGTGGTCGGGCTCGGCGGGGTGGGCATGGCCGCGGTGCTCGTGGCCCTCGCCCACGAGGACGTCACCGTGGTCGCGGTGGACACCTCCCGGGACAAGCGGGACACGGCCCGGTCGCTGGGCGCGACGCACGTGTTCTCCCCCGACGAGGCCCTCGCGCAGGGCATCCGGGCGAGGGCCGTGGTGGAGGCGGCCGGCAGCGTGCCCGCGTTGGACACGGCGGTCGCGCTCACCGGGCCGGGCGGCACGACGGTGACGGTGGGCCTGCCCTCCCCCGACGCCCGGCTGGAGATCTCCCCCGCCGCGCTCGTCGGTGAGGGCCGGTCGCTGGTGGGCAGTTATCTCGGGTCCGCGGTGCCGGCCCGGGACATCCCCCGGTTCGTCGACATGTGGCGGCAGGGACGGCTCCCGGTGGAACGGCTCGTCACCGATCACCTGCCGCTGGCGAGGATCAACGAGGGCATGGACGCCCTCGCCGAAGGCACCGCGCTGCGCCAGATCGTCACCATGCGGTGAGACGACCTCAGAGGTCGTAGTCCACCACGACGGGGGCGTGATCGCTGATCCGCCGGTCGGGGGCCGGATCCCGGTCGGTGCCCGCGGAGATCGCCGTGCGGGCCAGTCCCGGTGTGGCGAGGTGGTAGTCGATGCGCCAGCCCGAATCGGAGGCGAACGATTCGCCCAGCCACGACCACCACGAATAGGGTCCGTCGACCTCGGGGTGCAGGGAGCGGACCACGTCGACGAGGGTGCGCGGCGACAACAGCGAGTCGAACCAGGCCCGTTCCTCGGGGAGGAACCCCTCGGCCTGGCCGCGCCGCCGCCAGTTGCGCACGTCGTAGCGGGTGTGGGCGACGTTGAAATCCCCCATGATCAGGAACTCCCGACCCCGGGCGCGGGCGGCGAGGCGGGTGCGGGTCAGCTGCCGCGCGAAGGCGGACAGGAACCGCATCTTGCGTTCGTAGCGGCGGCCCCCGTCCGGTTCCTCCCGCATCCGGCCGGGCTTCTGCAGGTGGGCCGGGAGCCCGCCCTTGGGCAGGTAGAGCGACGCGACGGTGATCGGCGCCTCGGCAAGGTCCACCTCGATGTAGCGGCCCTCGCGGGCGAATTCGGAGAGCCCGCGCGCGAGCGGCCCCCGGTCG
>Ga0182741_1002805_pt1 | contig 19566 bp, 11 predicted proteins | sample eDN5th37CBELigOP_FD_128874 | JGI IMG/M metagenome (GOLD analysis project Ga0182741, IMG submission 128874) | Enriched Organic Plus compost microbial communities from Emeryville, California, USA - eDNA 5th pass 37_C BE-Lig OP (version 2) (version 2) ... | reverse complement strand
CGGACCCCCCGTCGTACTGGAGCGCAGCGTGGATCGCGCTCGCCACGGCGCTGGGCTACATCGCGGGCATGTGGTTCGGCTGCCTGTTCGCGGGAGCCGACCTCGCCGTCGCGGGATCGGTCGCCGGGCGGATCGCGACGGGCTGGTTCGGCGTGGTGGTGCTCGCCGCCGCGGCGGTCTCGGCGTGGGGCGGCATCGCACTCACGCGCACACGGGCCCGCCGACCGCGGTGGCCGTGGGAGGACGACGAGGGCGAATGAGGGGAAACGCCGGATGACCTCGGGATCTTCGTGCACGCGAACGCGCGCTGTCGGGCTACCGTAGGAGGATGGAGCGGTCGCTCGAGACCCGCGTGAGCCAGGCTGTCGACGCCTGGCTCAAGTGGCTGCCGCGCTGGGAGCCCGCAACCCATCGCGGCCGGGTGGCACCGTGCCGGCGCTGCTTCGGGTCTCCCGTGCTGTCGGCCGCGGGGCTCGGCACCGACGTGCCGCACGGCGTGCAGCACGGGCTCTCCACGCGCATCAAGACGATCGTCGATCAGGCGGTCGCCGAGTACACGGCGCGCAACCTCCCGATGCTGCAGGCGGAGCTCGACCAACAGGCCGCGCGGAACCGCGCCCGCAGCTATCGGCCCACGGAGGGTCTCGACCCCGAGTTCGAGGGGCTGCCGCTCGACCCCGACCCGGTTCCGGGGGCGCCTTTCCTGTTCACGATCGCGGGGCTCGCCGAAGAGGCCGATGCCGACGTCCCGGCCCTTCCGCCGCTCAGCGAAGAGGCCAAGGCGGCGCTGCGACAGGAGGTCGGGCTCGCCGACGACTACGCGAACATGATCGGCCGCGAGGTGTGCACGATCCTGCTGCACCACCGCCTGCGCATCCAGGCCGCGATCGCCCAGTATGTGGAGCCGCAGATCGAGGCGATGCTGCAGGAGCTGACCCAGTCGCTCGACGTGCCGTTCGACCCGCTCGACGGCTCGCAGGACTGAGGTCCGACGGCGCCGACCGCGGGCGGGGGAGCGCTGTGGATAAAAGAGCCGTGCTCTCATGCGCCTTTGTTAGCATGACGGGGCCGAAGCGGATGCGCGAACGAGGGGCGTTGGGGACCCTCGGCTCCGTCCAGCAGGGAGGATCGTGGCGACCAGACTCCCCTCAGCGCCGCCCATTCTGCCGGGGCTGTCCTACATCCGGCCGCTCGGCTCGGGTGGGTTCGCTGACGTCTTCCTCTACGAGCAGGACATGCCGCGCCGCGACGTCGCGGTGAAGGTGCTGCCCAGCGACGTGCGCGACCCCGACCTGCTGCGCATGTTCAACGCCGAGGCCGACGTGCTCGCGCACCTGTCGGCGCATCCGTCGATCGTCACGGTCTACCAGGCCGGGATCTCGGCGGACGGACGCCCGTACATCGTCATGGAGTACTGTCCGGGGTCGCTCGCGCAGCGGTACCGCATCGAGCGCATCCCGGTCGACGAGGTCCTGCGCATCGGCGTGAAGATGGCCTGCGCGGTCGAGTCCGCGCATCGCGCGGGTCTCGTGCACCGCGACGTCAAGCCGAGCAACATCCTCGTCACGACGTTCGGAGCGCCCGTGCTCGCCGACTTCGGCATCTCGTCGTCGCTCGCGCGGCAGACCGCCGACGAGGTGCTCGCGATGTCGATCCCGTGGAGCGCGCCGGAGGTGATCGCGGAGCAGACGGCGGGCTCGATCCCGAGCGAGGTGTGGAGCCTCGGCGCGACGGTCTACTCGCTGCTGGCCGGCCACAGCCCGTTCGAGCGGCGCGAGCGCGGTCAGAACAGCAAGGAGCAGCTGCGTCGCCGCATCGCGAAGGCCACCTACACGCCGATCACGCGCGCCGACGTCCCCCCCGCGCTGCAGGAGGTGCTCGCGATCGCGATGTCGCGCGACCCGCGGCAGCGGCATCCGTCCGCCCTCGCCTTCGCCGAGGCGCTGCGTCGCGTGCAGGCGTCGATGGGTTTCACACCGACGCCGCTCGAGGTTCCGTCGGACGAGTGGACCCCCGTGTCCGACGAGGTCGACTTCACGGATGCCGCACCGCGCGGCCCTGTGCGCAGCAGGGTCGAGCACGAGAGCTCCCGCAAGCAGCCCGTCGCCGTCGGCGTGGCGGCGCTCGCGCGGGATGAGGACACCGACTTCGCCGAGCCGGTCGCCGAGGCCGCCGTCTCGCGGCGCGCCGCGGTGTGGATCGTGGTCGGCGTGGTCGCGGCGGCCGTCGCCGCATCCGCCTCCGTCGTCTCTTTCGTGCTGACCGGAGGCTCGTGATGCGCCGGAGCACCGCGATCGGGCTCGCCTCGACGACGGCCGCCGCGGCGCTCGTCGTGGGCATCGGCATCGTGTGGCCGGGGCTCGACGCGCAGGAGACGCCTCCCGTCGACACGTCGGTCTGGGCGCTGCAGACGGCCGACGGCCGTCGCTACGCGCGCGTGAACACCGCCGTGCGCGAGCTCGACACGGTGCGGGCGGTCAGCAACCCGAACGACGTCGTGCAGTCGGGCGGTCGCGCGTACATCTTCTCCGACAGCTACAGCAAGGTCACGCCGATCGATCCCGTGCTGCCCGCCGATCTCGGCGAGGATGTGCTTCGGTCGTCGCCGACGACCCCGGTGGGGACGGTCGAGGTCACCACAGCGGGGGATTTCGTCGCATACATGACCGACTCGGGGGCCGTGTACGTCGGTCGGCTCTCGACCGGTGAGCAGAGAGAGCTCGAGCCGTATCCGTCCGACGACGAGGACGCCCCGCAGTACACGTCAGACGCGATCGCGGTCGACGAGCGCGGCCGGCTCTACTCGTACTCGTCGGCCGACGGCGCGGTGCTGCGCTACGACATCCCGGCCTCGGAGGTGCGCGGGCGCGACGAGCTCGACGTCGAGGGGCTTGCCGATCCGGTGATCTCGGCGGCGGGGAATCGCTGGGTCGTCGTCGACGTCGACGGCGATGTGCGGGTGCGTGACGTCGAGGACGCGTGGGAGGCGCCCCTGACGGGGACGCCGGTCATCAGCACGGCGGACGAGAGCGGCGACGCCGTGTACGTCGCCGACGACTCCGTGCTCGTGCGCGTGCCCGTCGACGGCTCCGAACCCACCGTGGTGCCCGGCACGGGCGGCGCGGGACTCGGCACGCCGGCGCGGCCGGTCGCACGCGACGGCGTCGTGTACGCCGCCTGGCTGCCCCAGGGCGACGGCCCCGGCACGCTGTGGAACTCCGAGACGGGCGCGTTCGAGCAGCTCGACTACGGCGGTCAATCGCTGGAAGGCGAGCGGCGTCCCGTGTTCGTGCGGGGCGCCGGCGGCATGATCCTCAACGAGACCCGCACCGGCTGGGTGTGGACGATCCCCGACGGTCGACTCGTCGAGTCGAGTCAGGACTGGAGCCTCGACGACGAGATCCAGCCCGACGCCGTGGAGAGCGAGGTCGAGGTCCCGGTCGTGATCGAGCCGCGACCGCCGGTGGCGGAGCCGGATGCCTTCGGCGTGCGCGCGGGCGCTCTCACGACGCTGCCCGTGCTGCTGAACGACCACGATCCCAACGGCGATGTGCTCAGCATCGACCCCGCGTCGGTCGCGGGCCTGGACCCCGCGTTCGGCACCGTCTCGATCACCGACGACGGCCAGCGGATCACTGTGCGCACCGAACCGGGCGCGACGGGGACTGCCGCCTTCTCGTACGCCGTGACCGACGGCACCGTCGAGGGCGGCCTCCCGTCCGACTCTGCGGTCGTGACGCTGACCGTGACGTCGGGCGATTCCGCGCCCGTGTGGTGCGGAGTCGACGGATGCCTCGCGGAGTGGCCCGAGCCGGAGGTCGCGCGAGGCGGCACCGTCACGGTGCCCGTGCTGCCCGGGTGGGTCGATCCCGAGGGCGACCCGATGCTGCTGCTCGACGTGCGGAACCTGTCGGGCAGAGGGTCGGTCGCCGCGACCCCAGACGGCGACGTCGTGTACCAGCACAGCGACGACGGCTCGGAGGGCGCCGAGACGATCGCGCTGGACGTCACGGTGTCCGACACGACGGGCCGCACGGCCAGCAAGACGCTCGTCGTGGAGGTCACCCCGGAGCCCGAGCTCCGCGTGCAGTCCTTCGCGGTGATCGACTCCCTCGATGCTGCGATCACCGTCGATGTCGCGCCGCACGTGACCGGCACAGCCGGCACGCTGTGGCTGGACTCGGTCCGCGTGCTCGACGACGCCGCGGCGACCGCGACCGTCCTGCGCGGCTCGACCGAGTTCGACTTCGCGGCGAGGGAACCGGGCACCTATCGTGTGGGCTTCACCGTGACGGACGGAACCAACGACGACACCGGAACGGCCCGCATCACCGTGCTTCCGTCCGACGCACCCCCGCAGCTGGCGACCGCACCGGTCGTCGCATTCGTGCACCCGCAGCAGGACGCGACGCTCGACGTCTTCGTCGCGGTCGAGAACCCCACGCGGCGTGTGCTCCTGCTGAGCGACGTCGTCGCCACGGCGGACCCGGGGGCGTCCCTGTCGGTCGACGTCGTCGGCCAGAACTATCTGCGCGTGTCGGGCACCACCGCGACGAGCGAGGCCGGGCGCCTCGGCACGATCACGTACACGGTGAGCGACGGCACCGCCGACCGCGGCGCGAGCGTGCAGGGCGAGGCGACCGTCTATCTGCTCCCTCTCGCGCCCGAGCTGGCGCCCATCGCCGTCGACGACTCCCTCGTCGTGCGCGCGGGCGCGCAGATCGACATCCCCGTGCTCGAAAACGACATCGCGCCCGCCGGCGGCCGGCCGATCCTCAACCCCGCGTCGGTCACGTCGTCGACCGATGACGCGCTCGCGTTCGCAGCGGGCGACACGCTTCGGTATCTCGCGCCGGAGGAACCGGGCGAGTATCGCGTCGAGTACTCGGTGTACAGCTCGGGCGCCCCCTCGCTCACCGATTCCGCGGTCGTGCGCATCGCGGTGCTGCCGAATGAGGAGAACCGCGCTCCGCAGCCCCACACGCTCGAGGGGCGCGTGCTGAGCGGCCAGTCGACGGTCATCGAGTTCGACGGCTACGGCATGGATCCCGACGGCGATGTCGTGCGGCTCGACCAGGTGGTGTCTCAGCCGGACCATGGCGTCGCCACGATCTCGCCCGACGGCGAATCCCTCGTGTACGCGAGCGTCGCGGGATTCAGCGGCCAGGTCTCCTTCCGCTACCGTGTCGTCGACGCGTTCGGGAAGACCGGCGAGGCGACCGCCCGCGTCGGTGTGCTCGACAGTCAGGCCAACCCGAGCCCGATCACGTTCACCGACTACGTGCAGGTGCAGGTGGGCGCGAGCAGCACGATCCGGGTGAGCCCGCTCTCGAACGACATCGACCCGACGATGGGGGAGCTCACGATCACCGACGTGCGCCCCGATGTCGCGCCGACGCTCGACGACGGCACAGAGAACCCCGAGTACGAGCGGCTCGAGGCGCGGCTGCGCGAGGTCGACGAGAAGACGGTCGTCATCTCCGCGGGCAACGCGCCGGGCACGATGGCGTTCCTGTACGACGTCGTCTCGACGTCCGGTAACACCGGTCGAGGTCTGATCGTCGTCAAGGCCGTCCGCGAGCGCGTCCCCGACTTCCCGATCGTCACCGACACGGTGCTCACCGCGGAGTCGCGCGAGGACTTTCCGCGCGGCGTCGACGTTCTCACCGGCAAGGTGTCGTGGTCGTCCGGAGACGTCGACGACCTCGAGCTCGCGCTGTGGGGCGACCCCCGCGACGTCACCGCGCAGGGTCGCCGCATCCGCGGATCGCTGCCCGAGACGACCCGGGTGATCCCCTTCGCGGTCACCGGCGAGGGCCGGGCGGGCGAGGTGACCACGTACGGGTTCCTGCGCGTGCCGGGCGAAGACGACCTCGCGCTCGCGCTGCGGGCCGGGATGGGTGCGCGTACCGTCCGCGAGCTCGCGTCCGTCGCGTTCGACATGAGCGACCTCGTCGTGCGTCCGCGCGGCGCGGCCATCGAGGTCGGCGACGGGGTCAAGGCATCCGGAGCCCGCGAGGACGCGGCCTGCGTGCGCGAGGCGGGGGCGGTCGTGAGGTACGACGCCGGTGCGGGAGCGCCGTGGGTCGATGCATGCCAGGTCCCCGTGCGGCTGGCCGGGCAGACCGAATGGACGTACCTGTCGGTGCCCATCCGCGTCGAGCCGCTCGATCCGCAGCCTGAGCTTCGGGCGGGCTCGATGACGGTGGGGCCCGGGGAGACCGCGACTTTCGACCTGAAGGCCATGACGGCGTGGCAGCTGCGCCCCGACTGGGACGGCATCGAGTACGCCCTCGACTACCGAGGGGCCGCGTTCGACGTCTCCCTCGACGGATCCACCGTCACGGTGACCGGCGCCGACCGGGCGGTCCCGGGCACCGAGGAGGCCTCGATCGTGTCGGTCACCAGTCACGCGGGGGTCGAGCCGGTGCGGCTCATCCTGCGCGTCGGCGCCGCGCCCTCCACGCTTCCGCGCGGCGGATCCGTCACCCAGCAGTGCACGCAGGCGGTCGGCACCTCGTGCACGATCGACGTCATCGGGGCGACCGGCGAGGTCAATCCCCTGCCGCGCACCCCGCTGCAGGTCGTCGACGTGAAGCCGACGGGCGCGTGCGTCGGGGTCACCTTCGAGGTGGCATCCGCGACTTCCGTCATGGCTTCGTGGACATCGGATGCCCCTGGCGCGACGTGCACCGCGGCGTTCTCGGTCCAGGACGCCCAGAACCGGCGCACCAACGCCGAGCGGGACGGGCAGCTCCTGCTCGACCTGCTCGGCTACCCGAAGGCACCCGCGAGCGTGCGGCAGACGGCGTATGCGAACGGATCGCTCACGCTGCGGGTGGATCCGGGCGAGTCGGCGCGCGCGTACCCCGCGCTGTCGGGCTTCGTCGTCCGCTACGCGGGCGAGGTGGTCGCGCAGTGCGACGCCCAGGGGATCTGCCCCTCGATCAGCGCCCCCAACGGCGAGCGGCGCGTGTACGAGGCAGCCGCGGTCAACGCCGTGGGCGAGTCGCTCACGCGCGTCAGCACGGCGGCGTGGGCGTACGACGCGCCGCCGCCACCCGCCGAGGTGAGCGCGAGGCCCGTCGTCACGGGCGGCGAAGGCGGCGTCGTGGCGATCACGGTCGACGGGGTCGACGCGAGCCAGACCGCCAGTCTGGAGGTCCTGAGTCCCTCGGGCGAGCTGCTGCGGGTGCCCGTGGGCCGCGGTCAGACGACGGTCGAGATCCCTTCCTATCGAGTCGGATCGAACTCGACGTCGCCGATCACGGTGACGCCGTTCTCGCGCTTCGAACTGCCGCCCGGGCTCGGGGGCACGACCTCCGGGTCGGCGGTCACGGTCTGGGCCAACGGCATCGGCGCACCGCGGGATCCCGTTCTCACGCTCACGTCGCAGTCATCGGGCGACGGCACGTCGGTCGTCAGGGCGAACGGCTCCGCGACACCCAACGGCGACGGTTCGACGCTGCGGTTCGGCATCGTGCGCGACGGCCAGCCGTGCACCGCGACGCCCGACGGCGCGAGTGCCGTGTTCAGGGGCCTCCCCGACGGCGAGGAGTACGCCTTCACACTGTGCGTCGAGTCGTACTTCGGCGGCACGTCCTACGGACGCGCGACGACGACCGCCTCGGTGCGCGCGGTGCAGTCCGGTGCGTCTCCCACCGGGTGGACGTTCGTCGTGGACGGCGTCCCGAACGTCGGTGCGAGCCGTGCGGACTGGATCATCCGCGCGACGCCGACCTCCGCCGAACGCATTCCCAACCGCAACCGCGTCGAGTTCAACCAGGCGATCCCGCCCGCGGTGTTCGACCGCGACCCGGGCCTGCAGGTGCGCTACGTGCACGAGAGTTGGGGAACCGCGACGCCGTGGACCACTGTGGCGCCTGCCGCGGGAAGCGCGCCGTTCCAGCTCCAGGCGACATGGTGGGTCGACCCGTGCGTCGGGGGCAGCGAGCTGCAGCCGCATGGGGACTCGTCGGCGACGCCCGCAGGCAAGGCGGCGATCACGTTCTCGAACGCAGCGCTGAGGTACTTCGACGCGGCGGGCGCGCCCCTCGCGTCGACGCCCGGAGACTGGACCGTGCCCGTCGGCGCGGTGCGCGTGGAGGGCATCGGCGTGAGCGTCGACTGGTCCGCGCAGGGTTGGGGACTCCAGCCCGTGACCACCACGTTCGGGGCCGAGTGCAACCCCAACCTCCCGCCGACGACCCCCACACCAGAGCCATGATCGACACCCGGAGGACGACCCGCATGACCATCACGCAGGAGCAGGCGACCTGGTTCGCGCAGACGTTCGGCCAGATCGCCGACAACGTGGAGCGCGCCGTGCTCGGCAAGCGCCACGTGGTCGAGCTCGTGCTCATCGCGATGCTCAGCGAAGGTCATGTGCTGCTCGAGGACGTGCCCGGCACGGGGAAGACCTCGCTCGCGCGAGCCATGGCGCAGTCGGTGCAGGGCACGAACACGCGCATCCAGTTCACGCCCGATCTGCTGCCCGGCGACATCACGGGCATCACGGTGTACGACCAGAAGTCCGGGGCGTTCGAGTTCCACGCAGGTCCCGTGTTCGCGAACATCGTGCTCGCCGACGAGATCAATCGGGCGAGCCCCAAGACACAGGCCGCCCTCCTCGAGGTGATGGAGGAGGGGCGCGTGACGATCGACGGCGTCTCGCGCCAGGTGGGCGTGCCCTTCCTCGTGCTCGCGACCCAGAACCCGGTCGAGCAGGCGGGCACCTACCGGCTCCCCGAGGCGCAGCTCGATCGCTTCATGATGCGCGCGTCGCTCGGGTACCCCGACCACGCCGCGACCGTCCGCATCCTCGACGGCGCGGCGGTCGCGACCGCCGAGCTCGACCCCATCATCACGCCCCAGGCCCTCGTCGGCATGGCCGACCTCGCGCGCGACGTCTACATCGACGCGCTCGTGCTCGACTACATCGCGCGACTCGTCGACGCGTCGCGCTCGGCCGACGAGGTGCGGTTGGGCGTCAGCATCCGCGGCGCCCTCGCCCTCACGCGCGCGACGCGCACCCGCGCGGCGTCGCAGGGGCGCACCTACGCGACGCCCGACGACGTCAAGGCGCTCGCGGTGCCGGTCCTGTCGCACCGCCTGATCCTGCACCCCGAGGCCGAGTTCGACGGCGTGACGCAGGAGGCCGTCGTCGGCCAGGTGCTGCTCGACGTGACACCGCCCAGCCGCAGAGAGGCCGTATGACGCTGACCGACCCGCGGCAGACCCGGACCTCTCTCGAGAGCGACTCGTCCGACCGCACGATTCAGGTGACCTCGACCACGCGTCGAGGTGGCCTCCTCGTGCGCGCGGTCGTGCGGGTGACGAAGGCGATCCGGGTCGCCGGTGTCGCGGTCGCGAGGGCATGGACGTGGGCGGCGCGCACGGTGCGGCCGGCCGGCGCCCTCGTCATCGCCGCCGCGACGGCCGGGCTCGTGCTCGGGCTCGTGTTCGGGTGGGTCGAATGGATCGTCGCCGGCGCGGTCGCGGTCGTGCTTCTCGTGATGACGGTGCCGTTCCTGTTCGGCACGAGGCTCTACGACGTCGAACTGCAGCTCGCGCAAGAGCGGATCGTCGCGGGCGACGGCGTCGAGGGCGAAGTCGTCGTGCGCAACGCGGGGACGCGCCTCGCGCTGCCGGGGCGCATCGACATCCGCGTGGGGAACGGCCTCGTGGAGTTCGGCGTGCCGCTCCTGCGTCCGGGCCACTTCGTGTCGCAGCCGCTCGACATCCCGAGCCTGCGGCGCGGCGTCTACGACGTCGGCCCCGCGACGACCGTGCGCAGCGATCCGCTCGGCCTCCTGCGCCGCGAGCACGCGTTCCAGGACGTGCACGTGCTGTACGTCCATCCGCGAACGGTGGGAATCCCGTCGACGAGCACGGGTCTTGTGCGCGATCTCGAAGGAAGCCCGACGCGCCGCCTCGTCGACGCCGACATGTCGTTCCACGCGATCCGCGAGTACACCCCGGGCGACGCGCGTCGCCAGATCCACTGGAAGTCGACGGCGAAGACCGGCCAGCTCATGGTGCGCCAGTATGAGGAGTCGCGCCGATCGCGCATGGCGGTCGTGCTGGCGTCGTCGATCGGCGAGTTCGCCGACGAGGACGAGTACGAGCTGGCCGTGAGCTGCGCCGCGTCGCTCGGGCTGCGCGCCGTGCACGATGTGCGCGAGGTCGAGGTCGTGGTGGGCACCGAGATCCCCCGCGTCGTACGCGGGCGCCTGCGTGCGATCCGGCGACTTCCCGCGACGTCGAGCCGCACGCTCCTCGACGCATTCAGCGGGGTGGAGATGCTCGAGAGCACGATGCCCGTCGCCGACGTGGGGCGACTCGCGGCCGAGTCGAGCGACCACCTCTCGATCGCGTTCGTCGTGGTCGGCTCGACCGTGCCGCTCACGCGCCTGCGGCAGGCCGCGCTCGGGTTCGGAGCCGAGACCACGGTGGTCGCCGTCATCTGCGACGAGCGCGCACACCCGCGCACGCGCGCACTCCCCGGCCTCACCGTCCTCACCGTCGGCACGCTCGACGACCTCACGGGGCTCCTGCTTCAGGGGGCGACCTCATGACCGAGCAGCTCGTCGCACGAAGCGGCGTCGGCCGGTCGCGACGTCGTCGCCACAGCCGGCGGCTCTTCACGGCGCGCGTCGTGGCAGGGTCGCTGTTCACCCCGGGGATCGCGGCGCTCGCGGCGCTCGCGGCGTGGCCGATCTACGGCTCATCGTCGTACATTCTCCTCGTCGTCGTCTCGGTCGCGGTCGCCGCCGCGATCGCCGTGGTGTCGTGGGTGCGCCGTTGGAGCGCGTGGGCGGCCGCCGGCGCGGTCGCCGGCGCCGTCATCGTGCTTGGCGTCCCGCTCGCGGTCCCCTCGCGATGGGGCGCGCCGCTCGATGTGGCACGCGGCCTGGGCGAGGTCGCGAACGGTGTGGTGCTGGCGTGGAAGGACCTCGTCACGGTCGACCTGCCCGTCGGGTCGTACCGCAACCTGCTCGTTCCCGCCCTCGTCGTGTTCCTCGCGGGGACATGCGCGACGCTGCTCCTGTCGTGGCGGGACTCCCGCATCGCGTACGCCGCAGTCCCCGTCGGGCTCGGAATGCTGTCGTTCGGCCTCTTCTTCGGGCGGACGTCGGTGAGCGAGCCGCTCGTGCTCGGCCCGGTCCGGCTGCAGGCACCGGTCGAGACCGCGCTCGGAGTCGCGGGGCTCATCGCGTGCCTCGTGTGGCTCGCGTGGCGCACGGGCGACGAGCGCATCCGCGCGCTGCGTCGCGCGGCCGCGTCGAGCGGGGTGCGCATCCCGCGGAAGCCGTCGGCGGCCGACCGCCGCCGCATCGCGCTCGGCGCCGGCATGGTGGCGGTCGCGGTCGTCTGTGTGACGGCGGTCGTTCCCGCGGTCGCGGCGGATGCCCGGCGCGAGGTGCTCCGGTCGGCGGTGGGTCCCGACCTCGACCTCGCGGCGGCCGTCAGTCCTCTCGCGTCCTATCGCGCGATGTTCGGCCCGGATCGTGCCGACCAGGTGCTGTTCACGGTCGACTCCGACGGACCGCTCCCCGAGCGCGTGCGCCTGGCGACACTCGACGCATACGACGGCGCCGTGTACCGTACAGGCGCCCGCGATGAAGCGCTCGACGCCGGACGGTTCGTGCGCGTGCCCTCGGCGCTCGATGCCGGCGAGGGTCAGCCGGTCGAGGTGGTCATCACGATCGACGGGCTCGACGACATCTGGATGCCGACCGTCGGGCAGGTCGAGCGGGTGACATTCACGGGCGAGCGCGCGGCGGCGCTCGAGGACGGCTTCTACTACAACGCGACCGCCGCCGCCGGGGTCCAGACCGCGGGCGGCGGACTGCGCACGGGGGACCGGTACGTGCTCAACGCGGTCGAGCCCGAGCCGGTCGACCTGTCCTCGATCACGGCGCCGGGCGGATCGACCATTCGCATCGAGCCGCCCGAGACGTTGCGCGACTGGGTGGAGAACCATCGGGAGGGTTCCGGCGGCGCTGCACTCGCCGGTCTCGCCAGTCTGCTGCGCGAGCGCGGCTTCCTCAGCCATGCGCTCGCCGTCGACGAGCAGAACCCTCCCACGTGGATGCTCGAGCTCGGAGACTACAGGTTCCAGGCGAGCGCGTCCGGGCACTCGATCGCGCGCGTCGACTCGCTCTTCCGCCGCCTCCTGGAGCGCGAGGCCGATGAGCGCGCGGTCGCTCCGGAGGACTTCGTCGCCGCGGTGGGCGACGACGAGCAGTTCGCGGTCGCGATCGCCCTCATCGCGCAGGAGCTGGGATTCCCCGCGCGCGTCGTCGTCGGTGCGTACCTGTCCGCCTCCGATCCCGACCTTCCCACGTGCGACGCGGGCGTGTGCCGTGCCCGCGACCTGTCGGCGTGGGTCGAGGTCCAGTCGTCTGAGGGGCAATGGGTGCCGATCGCGGCGACCCCGCAGCACGAGAACTCGCCCAGCCTCGAGTTCACGCGGCAGCGCGACCCCGAGCTGCCGACCGACGTGCGCCCCGACTCCGTCGAGGAGGTGGTGCCGCCCGAGCCCTTCCAAGAGGACGACGCCGCACTGCCCGGCGATCCCGCCGACGCGGGGATCGAACTCTCGTGGCTGTGGCCGGCACTGCGTATCGCGGGGCTCACCCTCGCGGGCCTCGCCCTCATCGCGGGACCGTTCGTCGTGGTCGCCGCGGCGAAGGCGTCTCGCCGCCGCGGACGCCGCACGCGCGGCGATGCCGCCGCCCGCTTCGCGGCCGGATGGGACGAATACGCGGATGCCGCGGTCGACGCCGGCCGCGCGGTGCCGGCATCCGCGACCCGTGCCGAGCTCGCGGCGCACTTCGCGACGCCGCGCGGCGCAGAGCTCGCGGCTGCCGCCGATCGGGCGGTGTTCTCGCGATCGACGCTCAGCGACGACGACGTCGTGGAGTTCTGGAGCATCGTCGACCGGGAGCGTCGCGCTTTCACCGAGGGTGAAAGCGTATGGCGTCGGCTCGCCGCGACCGTATCTTTGAAATCGTTCGTCAGACAGGCGTCACCCGTGCACGGGCGACGTCCGCACACCGTCGAGAGGGGGACGCGCCGGCCGAGCGCCGTGCGCACCACGCCATGACCGACACCTCAGGCCTCGCCTTCGCTTTGGGATCCGTCGCGGTGGTCCTGGCCATAGCCCTGTACGTGTGGACCGCGATCGCGCTGGCCGCCGTCTTCCGAAAGTCGGGGGAGGAGCCGTGGAAGGCGTGGGTGCCCGTCTACAACGGCATGACGCTGCTGTGGCTGGGCGGGCTCTCGGGGTGGCTTCTCCTCGTCCTGTTCGTGCCGATCGTGGGCACGCTCGCGGCCTGGGTGCTCATCGTCATCGCGTGTCACCGGGTGAACGTCGCGTTCGGCAGGGGGCCGGGGATGACGGTGTTCGCGGCGCTGCTCTTCCCGGTGTGGGCGACCGTGCTCGGGTTCGGCCCGGATCGGTGGGTCGCCCGTCGGCCCCTCGACGACTCGCGTTCCCTTTCGCCGGTGTTCCCGACCGGCGCAGCGACCGGACCGGGCGGCGTGGTCGGCCCGACCGGTCCGACCCGCCACACGTACGCGGCTCCAGGGTCTGCGCGCTCGCGCTCGGGCGAGCCGGCCCCCGAGTCGTCCGAGCCGAGTTGGGTGCGCCCGGCACCGCCGATCCCGCCGACCGTCGTCGATCCCGAGATCGCGGGGTCGCGCCCGGCGGCGACGCGCTCGCAGAACCCGATCCCCCCTGTTCCCCGGGCGTCGGCCGCCGAGGCCGCGCAGGTGCACGGACCGTGGCAGCCGGCTTCGGATTCGCCTCCGCTTCCGGATCCCGCCGCGCCGTCCGCGCCGGCCGTGGCGCCCCTGCCGTCGGCGCCCACCCCGTCGAGCGCCGATATGGCTCCGGCAGCGGGCGCGCCGCTCGACGATGCAGCGCCGCGCTCCGCCGCGCAGCACCCCGCGACAAGTCCGTCCGAGGGGGCGTTCCGCTCGTTCGAGTCCGAGCACCGCCCCGCGCGCACCGACCCGGTCGAGGCGGGCGCGGGTCTGCGACGCTCCGCGCGCTCCGCCCCGCTCCCGGGATCGGACGAGGACCTGTGGGCCATGTTCGACTATGAGCCTTCGCTCGGTGCGACCGGCGAGGTGACAGGAGGCGTCCCCGACGCTCCCGGGCCCATCTCCGCGATCCCCGGCGTGAGCGCGTCATCTTCCGCGCCGCCGCCGGCAGCGCCGCCGGTCACGCGCGTCCCGCGGGCGCCCGAGGTGCCCACGCGCGACCCATGGGCGCCGACCGACAGCGACGCGTTCGGCGAGTCGGGAGAGGTGTCCGCGATCGCCGGCGCGCCGGATGCGGGTTCTCCCCGCGCCGCGCGCTCGTCGGTGTCGGCGCAGCACCCGGAGGCAGAGATCCCCGAGGAGCCGATCGAAGAGACGATCATCGCCCGCCGCCGCCGCACGACGTGGACGCTGCAGATGCCGACGGGGCGCTCTGTGCCGCTCACGTCCGACGTCGTCCTCCTCGGTCGTCGGCCTTCGAGCGATCCGCAGTTCCCCGACGCGCAGCTCATCCCGATCGACGAGCCGACGGTCTCGAAGACCCACGCACGTCTCGAGCTGCGCGATGAACAGTGGATCGTCGTCGACCTCGACTCGACGAACGGCGTCGTGCTCGTGACCGAAGCCGGAGCCGAGATCGACGTCGTCCCCGGTGTCGAGTCGATCGCGGGCTCGCGCATCCTGCTCGGCGACGCCGACCTGAGGCTCGTCCGGACCGACGGGTGATCGCGTCGACCGGGGGAGCGCCCGCCGAACGCGATCCCACCGTGGGGGGCGCGGACGGGGGCGCCGGGCCCGCCGACCCGGTAGACGAGACCGTCGTGGTCGACCGCCGTCGGCCCGGGCCGCGCAGACGCAGCTCCGCCGACGACACCGCCGTCGATGAGCAGGCGGAGCCGCCGGAGCAGGCGGAGCCGACCGAGGGCTCGACGGTCATCGCACACCGCGAGTCCCGCCGCCGGGCTCGGGGCGAGTCGGCACCCGAGCCGATTCCGATCCCCACGGTGAGGGGAAGAGAAGCACGGATGCCCCACCCCGGCCCCGACGACGTGTACCCCGTCCGTGCGCCGACGCCGGTCGTGGTGCCGCGTCAGCCGCCCGCCGAACGCCCTCCGCAGCCGCCCGCCGACACCGCCGAAGCCGAGGCGAGGCTGCGCTCGCGGGCGCGTCGCCGCGTCGTCGCCCTCCTGGCCGCGGCATCCGTGACGGTGCTCCTCGCGGCTGCCGCGATCATCGTCCTCGTCGTGACGGGCTGACCTCGCGCGCCGCATCCGCCTGACCGGTCCGCGCGTTTGCCGCCCCCGTGAATCCGGCGTATCATGGATCGGGTGTGCGCTCACGCGCGCCGTCCGCCGTGCCTAGGCACAGGACGACCGGGTGACGACATCTCAGGGATCGGTCTGCGAACAGGCCACCCCCACGGCATATCCACCAACGAACGCTGCGCCAGGCTCTGGCGTGCCGGTGGATCCACGTGAGACCCGCAGGATCCGTCCCGCGGGAGGAGAACACGACCGCTGTCACCGTGCAGCACAACCAGAGAAGAGAGAACGTGCCAACCATTCAGCAGTTGGTTCGCAAGGGGCGCGCCTCGAAGCCTGCCAAGACCAAGGCTCCTGCGCTCAAGGCGAACCCGCAGCAGGCAGGCGTCTGCACCCGCGTCTACACGACCACGCCCAAGAAGCCCAACTCGGCGATGCGCAAGGTCGCCCGTGTCAAGCTCCGCAACGGCACCGAGGTCACCGCGTACATCCCCGGCGAGGGCCACAACCTGCAGGAGCACTCGCTCGTGCTGGTCCGCGGCGGCCGTGTGAAGGACCTCCCCGGCGTCCGCTACAAGATCGTCCGCGGTGCGCTCGACACGCAGGCCGTCAAGAACCGCAAGCAGGCCCGCAGCCGCTACGGCGCGAAGAAGGGTTAAGGAACATGCCTCGCAAGGGACCCGCGCCCCGTCGCCCCGTCGTCAACGACCCGGTCTACGGCGCACCCGTCGTCAGCCAGCTCGTCAACAAGATCCTCGTCGACGGCAAGAAGTCGCTCGCCGAGTCGATCGTCTACGGCGCCCTCCGCGGCGTCGAGGCCAAGAGCGGCCAGGACGCCGTCGCCACGCTCAAGAAGGCGCTCGACAACGTGCGCCCCACGCTCGAGGTCAAGAGCCGCCGCGTCGGCGGTTCGACCTACCAGGTGCCGGTCGAGGTCAAGCCTCACCGCGCCAACACGCTCGCGCTGCGCTGGCTCGTGAGCTACGCGAAGGGTCGTCGTGAGAAGACGATGACCGAGCGCCTCCAGAACGAGATCCTGGACGCCTCGAACGGCCTGGGTGCCGCGGTCAAGCGCCGCGAGGACACCCACAAGATGGCCGAGTCCAACCGCGCCTTCGCGCACTACCGCTGGTAACAGCCTTCGAGATGCGGGGGCCCGGTTCCTGAGCCCGTCGAAGGGCCGGCCCCCCGCATCCACATGGACAGAAAAGGAAAAGACCCCGTGGCACAAGAAGTGCTCACCGACCTCACAAAGGTCCGCAACATCGGCATCATGGCGCACATCGATGCCGGCAAGACGACGACGACCGAGCGCATCCTCTTCTACACGGGCGTCAACCACAAGATCGGCGAGACGCACGACGGTGCGGCGACGACCGACTGGATGGAGCAGGAGCAGGAGCGCGGCATCACGATCACGTCGGCCGCCGTCACGTGCTTCTGGAACGACCACCAGATCAACATCATCGACACGCCCGGCCACGTCGACTTCACGGTCGAGGTGGAGCGTTCGCTCCGCGTCCTCGACGGCGCGGTCGCCGTGTTCGACGGCAAGGAGGGCGTCGAGCCCCAGTCCGAGACGGTGTGGCGCCAGGCCGACAAGTACAACGTGCCGCGCATCTGCTTCGTCAACAAGATGGACAAGCTCGGCGCGGACTTCTACTTCACGGTCGACACGATCGTGTCGCGCCTGAAGGCCAAGCCGCTCGTGCTGCAGCTGCCGATCGGCGTCGAGAGCGACTTCGTCGGCGTCGTCGACCTCGTCGAGATGCGCGCCCTGGTGTGGCCGGGCGACGCGAAGGGCGACGTCACGATGGGCGCCAAGTACGAGGTCCAGGAGATCCCGGCCGACCTCGCCGACAAGGCTGCGGAGTACCGCGAGAAGCTCCTCGAGACCGTCGCCGAGTCCGACGACGTGCTCCTCGAGAAGTACTTCGGCGGTGAGGAGCTCACGGTCGCCGAGATCAAGGGCGCGATCCGCAAGCTCACCGTCGCCGGCGAGCTCTACCCCGTGCTGTGTGGTTCGGCGTTCAAGAACCGCGGCGTGCAGCCGATGCTCGACGCGGTCGTGGACTACCTGCCGTCGCCGCTGGACGTGCCCGCGATCGAGGCGCACGACCCGAAGAACGAAGAGAACATCATCGAGCGTCACGCGAATCGCGACGAGCCGTTCGCGGCGCTCGCGTTCAAGGTCGTGACGCACCCGTTCTTCGGTCGCCTCACCTACATCCGCGTGTACTCCGGCCACCTCGCCTCCGGCGCCCAGGTCATCAACTCGACAAAGGGCAAGAAGGAGCGCATCGGCAAGATCTTCCAGATGCACGCCAACAAGGAGAACCCTGTCGACTCGGTGACCGCGGGCCACATCTACGCAGTGATCGGCCTCAAGGACACCACGACCGGCGACACCCTGTCGGATGCCGACAAGCCGGTCGTCCTCGAGTCGATGACGTTCGCCGAGCCCGTGCTCGAGGTCGCCATCGAGCCCAAGACCAAGGCCGACCAGGAGAAGCTGGGTCTCGCGATCCAGAAGCTCGCGGAGGAGGACCCGACGTTCCGCGTGGAGCAGAACGCCGAGACCGGCCAGACCGTCATCAAGGGCATGGGCGAGCTGCACCTCGACATCATGGTCGACCGCATGAAGCGGGAGTTCAAGGTCGAGGCCAACGTCGGCAAGCCCCAGGTCGCGTACCGCGAGACGATCCGCAAGACCGTCGAGCGCCACGACTACACCCACAAGAAGCAGACGGGTGGCTCGGGTCAGTTCGCGAAGATCCAGTTCAAGCTGGAGCCGCTCGAGGTGTCGGGTGACAAGACGTACGAGTTCGTGAACGAGGTCACCGGTGGCCGCGTTCCGCGCGAGTACATCCCGTCGGTCGACGCCGGCTTCCAGGACGCGATGAACGTCGGCGTGCTCGCCGGCTACCCCATGGTGGGCGTCAAGGCGACCCTCATGGACGGCCAGGCGCACGACGTCGACTCGTCCGAGATGGCGTTCAAGATCGCCGCTTCGATGGGCTTCAAGGAGGCCGCCCGCAAGGCGAGCCCCGTGCTGCTCGAGCCGGTCATGGCCGTCGAGGTGCGCACGCCCGAGGAGTACATGGGCGACGTCATCGGCGACCTGAACTCCCGTCGTGGCCAGATCCAGTCGATGGAGGACGTCACCGGCGTCAAGGTGGTGCGCGCGCTCGTGCCGCTGTCGGAGATGTTCGGCTACATCGGCGACCTGCGTTCGAAGACCTCGGGTCGCGCCGTCTACTCGATGGTGTTCGACAGCTACGCCGAGGTTCCGAAGAACGTCGCCGAGGAGATCGTCCAGAAGAACAAGGGCGAATGACCTCTGCGGATGCCTCGGCTCCCGCGCTCGTCGAGGGCGGCCGAGGCATCCGAACCCCACAACTTCACAGAAACCCCTCTACTAAGCTAGAGAAATCCCCGTAGACGACCGGTCGCAAACCAGTGCCCGGAACCTCTACATGACCGTCCTGAGGAGGACCCAGTGGCTAAGGCCAAGTTCGAGCGGACCAAGCCGCACGTGAACATCGGAACGATCGGTCACGTCGACCACGGCAAGACGACGCTCACCGCGGCGATCTCGAAGGTGCTCGCCGACAAGTACCCGTCGAACGTCAACGTTCCGCGCGACTTCGCGTCGATCGACTCGGCTCCTGAGGAGCGCCAGCGCGGTATCACCATCAACATCTCGCACGTCGAGTACGAGACCCCGAAGCGTCACTACGCACACGTCGACGCCCCGGGCCACGCGGACTACATCAAGAACATGATCACCGGTGCCGCCCAGATGGACGGCGCGATCCTCGTGGTCGCCGCCACCGACGGCCCGATGGCTCAGACCCGTGAGCACGTGCTGCTCGCCAAGCAGGTCGGCGTGCCCTACCTGCTCGTCGCGCTCAACAAGGCCGACATGGTCGACGACGAGGAGATCCTCGAGCTCGTCGAGCTGGAGGTCCGCGAGCTCCTGTCGTCGCAGGACTTCGACGGCGACAACGCCCCCGTCATCCGCGTCTCGGGCCTGAAGGCCCTCGAGGGCGACGAGAAGTGGGTCCAGTCGGTCCTCGACCTCATGGAGGCCGTCGACGAGTCGATCCCCGACCCGGTGCGTGACCGCGACAAGCCGTTCCTCATGCCGATCGAGGACGTCTTCACCATCACCGGCCGTGGCACGGTCGTCACGGGCCGCGCCGAGCGCGGTACCCTCGCGATCAACTCCGAGGTCGAGATCGTGGGTCTG
>Ga0182741_1002802_pt1 | contig 19572 bp, 16 predicted proteins | sample eDN5th37CBELigOP_FD_128874 | JGI IMG/M metagenome (GOLD analysis project Ga0182741, IMG submission 128874) | Enriched Organic Plus compost microbial communities from Emeryville, California, USA - eDNA 5th pass 37_C BE-Lig OP (version 2) (version 2) ... | reverse complement strand
GATCCTCGTCCAGGCCAACGAGGCCGAGACGACGACTGCCTCCGGCCTGGTCATCCCGGACACGGCGAAGGAGAAGCCCCAGGAGGGCACCGTCGTCGCCGTCGGCCCCGGCCGCTGGGACGAGGATGGCGAGAAGCGCATCCCGCTGGACGTCAAGGAAGGCGACGTCGTCATCTACAGCAAGTACGGCGGCACCGAGATCAAGTACGCCGGCGAGGAGTACCTGATCCTGTCTGCGCGCGACGTCCTGGCTGTCGTCTCCAAGTAGACCGCTTGCATTCCGCCCCGGTGTCCCGTGTTTCGGACCCGGGGCGGAATACGTTGCGCACCATCCGATTCCAGGAGTAGCCGGAAAACATGTCCAAGCAAATCGAGTTCAACGAGAACGCGCGTCGGGCGCTCGAGCGCGGCGTCGACCAGCTCGCCGACGCCGTCAAGGTCACCCTCGGCCCCCGCGGCCGGCACGTGGTCCTCGCCAAGGCCTTCGGCGGCCCGACCGTCACCAACGACGGTGTGAGCATCGCCCGCGAGATCGAGCTGGAGGATCCGTTCGAGAACCTCGGCGCCCAGCTCGTCAAGAGCGTCGCCACCAAGACCAACGATGTCGCCGGTGACGGCACCACCACTGCCACCGTGCTCGCGCAGGCCCTCGTCAAGGCCGGCCTGAAGAACGTCGCAGCCGGTGCCAACCCGATCGCGCTCGGCGCCGGCATCGCCAAGGGTGCCGACAAGGTGAGCGAGGCCCTGCTCGCGGCCGCCACCCCGGTCGAGGGCAAGACCGCCATCGCGCAGGTCGCCACCGTCTCCTCGCGCGACGAGGAGATCGGCGAGATGGTCGGCGAGGCGCTCACCCGCGTGGGTGAGAACGGTGTCGTCACGGTCGAGGAGTCCTCCACCCTCAACACCGAGCTCGTCGTCACCGAGGGCGTGCAGTTCGACAAGGGCTTCCTGTCGCCGTACTTCATCACCGACGTCGACGCCCAGGAGGCCGTCCTCGAGGACGCCCTCGTCCTGCTCTACCGCGAGAAGATCACCTCGCTGCCCGAGTTCCTCCCGCTCCTCGAGAAGATCGCCGAGTCCGGCAAGCCGGTCCTGATCATCGCCGAGGACATCGAGGGCGAGCCGCTGTCGACCCTCGTGGTCAACGCGATCCGCAAGACCCTCAAGGCCGTCGCTGTCAAGGCCCCGTACTTCGGCGACCGCCGGAAGGCCTTCCTCGAGGACCTCGCCGTCGTCACCGCCGGTACGGTCATCAACTCCGACCTGGGCCTGACGCTCAAGGACGCCGGCCTCGACCTGCTCGGTTCCGCCCGCCGCGTGGTCGTCACCAAGGACAGCACCACGATCGTCGACGGTGCCGGCACCGCCGAGGACATCGAGGCCCGCGCCGCCCAGCTGCGCCGCGAGATCGAGGCCACCGATTCGGACTGGGACCGCGAGAAGCTCGAGGAGCGCCTCGCCAAGCTGGCCGGTGGCGTCGCGGTCATCCGCGTCGGCGCGGCCACCGAGACCGACCTCAAGGAACGCAAGTTCCGCGTCGAGGACGCCGTCAACGCCGCCAAGGCCGCCGTCGAGGAGGGCATCGTGCCCGGCGGTGGTTCGGCGCTGGTGCAGGCCGCCCGCTCGCTCGAGGAGCTGCAGGCCTCGCTGTCCGGTGACGAGGCGACCGGTGTCGCCGCTCTGCGGGCGGCTCTCGAGGCTCCGCTGTACTGGATCGCGACCAACGCCGGTCTCGACGGCTCGGTCGTCGTCAACCGCGTCGCCGAGGCCGAGCGCGGCCAGGGCTTCAACGCTGCGACGCTGACCTACGGCGATCTCGTCGCCGAGGGTGTCGTCGACCCGGTCAAGGTGACTCGCTCCGCGGTCGTCAACGCCGTATCGGTGGCGCGCATGGTCCTCACCACCGAGAGCGCCGTCGTCGAGAAGCCTCAGGAGGAGGCCGACGCCGGTCACGGTCACGGCCACGCCCACTAGGATCGGGACCCCTTCCGGGTAGCGGTTACGGCCCGGAAGGGGACACGACGGCCCGAAGGTGAACGACGCCCCGAAGGTGAACGACGCGCCCGAAGGTGAACGACAAGGCCCCGCGCTTCTGCGCGGGGCCTTCGTCGTAGGGTCGGTCGTCTCACCGGTCGGGTGGGCTGCTCACACTGCGACCTTCCGTCGGCGACGGCGCGTGTACAGTTCGCGCTCCGTCTCCGACATTCCACCCCAGATGCCGTAGGGCTCGCCGACGGCCAGGGCGTGTTCGCGGCACTGGACGAGGACGGGGCAGGTGCGGCACAGCTCCTTCGCACGGTTCTCCCGCTGGGCGCGAGCGCGGCCACGCTCGCCGTCCGGGTGGAAGAACACGGAGGAGTCCACACCACGGCACTTGCCGTGCATCTGCCAATCCCAGAGATCCGCGTTCGGGCCGGGCAGGATGTGTGGGGCAGGCATGGTGGCACTCCTTCTGCAGCGGCTCGCACCGTTGATGCGAGCGGACCGTGGATCCTTCGGGATTCCCTCTGTGATCCGAATCAATCGACCTCACCGTAGAATTGATAACGATTCGTCGTCAACACTTCGGATCAGTGGGAAAGTCCATAACCCTCCGGCCAAGATTTAACCGTGGAAATGTTTACTTTTCCCGCCGAGCGTGCCTAGACCCTGCAGTGTGGGCCGAAAGGCGGTATCCTCTCGGCGCCCGGGCGGGTCGAACGTCCCGAACTTCCTGGTGAACGCGTTGTTCCGGGGGTGGAACATCGACGGTACCGGCATCGCGGCACGAAAGCTTCGATCTTACATGCTGTTCGTATGTTTTAACCCGTTGTTCAAAAATATGTTCAGGACGGACTTCTCCTCCGATGCATCATTCCCGCAACCTCGGACTATTTGCGCTCACGGTGAGAATTTCTCGGGAATGGTGCCGGTTCCGGCCCGGAGCCCCGAACTCGGCCCCATTCCGGACGGTGGGATGATTTCGCGATGTCCATTCACGCCCTCACCGAACGCGACCTTCCGCCGGCGCCGTCGCAGGGCCCGGCCGACCTGCTCCGCATCGCCGCCTTCGGCGACCGCCCCGGCCTGCACCCGCTGCCCCCGGCGGCCGATCCCGAACACTCCTGGCTGCGGGCCGTCGCCCTCGGCGGGCAGGGCCGATACGCCGCGGCCCGAGCCGAACTCGCACGGTTGCGCGGTCGAGTGGGGGACAGGGGAGTGTGGGCGTCGCTGGGGGCGAGTACCGAGGCGTCGCTGCTCCGGCAGCTCGGCGGACACCGCGCCGCCGCAATCCTCGACGGGCGTGCTCTCGCTGCCGTCGGTGCGGTCCGGGCCGGGGACGTTCCGTCCGTCCGGGCCTGGTGCGACGCCGTGACCGGTCTGGCCGCCGACGCGCTCGGCCGCGGCCGGCTGCCGGTGTCCCGCACCCTGCTCGTCCGCTGCGCCTCCGTGCTGGACGAAGCGGAGGCCGGCGGTGCTGCGACAGCCGGGCCGGGGGGCGACGCGCCGTACCTCAGGCAACGAATCCGTCTCGCCTGGGTGAGTGCGGAGACCGCTTTGGCGGCCGGCGACTTCGCCACCGCGCGACCCCACGCAGAGCGGGCGGTGGCCCTGTCGGAGACCTTCGGCTCGGTCCGCCACGCGATCAAGTCCGAACTCGTCCGGGCGGCCTCGCTTACCGGCGAAAAAGACCTCGGACCTGCACGGGAGGCAGCGGCGGAGGTACTCGCCCGCACCGGCGAACACGGGCTGGTGCCGCTGCAGTGGGCGGCCGCGATGCTCCTCCACGGCCTGGGCGGCAGAGACGAGGCCGCGCACGTGCGGGATCGCGCCCGGGACACGGTCGTGCACCGGGGTGGCCGATTCGCAACGAACGGGTAGCAACGGTGTCCCGGCCCGAGCGGGTGGCATGCCGATCGGTCTGTTGTGGTCGTTACTCTGGGGGTGTTCCACTGTCAGGTGGAAGCCCATCCGGCCGGGTGGTGCCGACTTGTAACGCCAGGACTTGCGCAATCGATGACTGTTATGGGTGAGGAGTTGGACTCCGCGGTTGCTGCGGCTGCGCAAGGTGACCGGGCGGCCCTCGCCCAGGTTCTTGCCATTGTCCGACCCCTCGTCGTGCGGTACTGCCGCGCACGGGTCGGAACTGCAGAGCGCGGCCAGCTCTCTGCAGACGACGTTGCTCAGGAGGTGTGCCTGGCCGTGATGACCGCTCTGCCGCGATATCAGGACCAGGGACGCCCCTTCATGGCGTTCGTCTACGGAATCGCAGCCCACAAGGTTGCCGACGCGCATCGGAGCGCGGCGCGGAACCGCGCAGAACCGGTCGCGGACGTACCCGAGGTGATGTCGCTCGACGACAGCCCCGAGGAATATGCGATCAACTCCGAGACGAGTCGCCAGATGAAGCAGCTGCTGGGCACCCTGCCCGAGAAGCAGCGTGAGATCCTCATCCTCCGGCTGGTCATGGGTCTGTCGGCGGAGGAGACCGCCGCGGCCGTGGGTAGTACCGCAGGAGCCATCAGGGTGGCCCAACACCGGGCCATCGCCAGACTCAAGAAGGAAGTCACGAGAGCAGGTGAGCGGAATGGGTAGGAGGCGTTTCTCGGGCGGCCGCTTCGACCACGAATCTCCCGACGACGATACCTCCGTGGACCTCGCTGCCGTTCGGCGTGACGACGCCCTGATCGATGCGATCTCGGGTGACGGACCGGTCGAGACCGAGACCGACGAGGAATACGAACTCGCCACACTGCTGGCGGACTGGCGCGCGGAGATCCTCGCCGAGCCCATGCCCGTCGGCCCCGACCTCGACGAGGTCGTGGCGGCGGTCAACCGCGAGATCGGCGCCCGGGAGACCTTCGCCGGCGCATCCGCGGTCGGCACCGGGCGTACTCGTTCCAAGGGTCAACTGCGTCTGATCCGCCCCCTCGCCGGTGCAGCCGCGCTCGTGGCCGTGGCTCTGGGCGGCGCGACCGCGATCTCCTACGGAGCCGAACCCGGCGACCCGCTCTGGGGCGTCAAGCAGGTGGTCTTCAGCGAGCAGGCCCAGTCGACCGAGGCCCGCATCGAGACGGCCTCGACGCTCGAACGCGCCGAACAGCTGATCGCCGAGGGCAATCCCGAGGAGGCACGGGCTCTGCTGAGTACCGCGGAGAGCCGGTCCAGTGAGGTCCGCAACCCCCAGGAGCGCAGCGTCCTCGACGACTGGATGCAGCGCCTGACGGCGGAGATCGAGAAGCTCACACCGCAGCCGCAGGTGCCGCCCCCGCCGGTGACGCCGGAGGCCACACTGCCGGAAGAGTCCGGGGTGGTCGTCCAGCCGCCGGTCACCTCCGGTGCGTCGGAGGTTCCGCAGTCGGTGACGCAGTCGCCGTCGCCGGCCGACACGCAGACCGGTACCTCGTCGCCGCCGAAGACCACGGTGGACCCGACGGTCCTGCTGGTGCCGCCGACGCCCGCCGATACGACGACCCCGTCGGAGACCACCGCACCGCCGACCTCCGACAGCCAGTCGTCGTCGGTGCCGCAGTCCCCGTCCTCGAGCCCGCAGACACCGATCTCGGACACTCTGCCCCGCACGCAGCAGAACGGCGGGACCGACGTGGGTTCCTCGGCGGTGGATACCCCGACGGTGGAATAGCGCTCCTTCGGAGACGAACCCGGATACCACTCGGGCCCGGCAGCGGAAGCTGCCGGGCCCGAGTCGTCGTTCCTGTGTGCGTCGTCAGCCGTCGAGGCCGTAGGGGTCGACGGGCAGTGCCTCGTTCATGGACGCGTCCGCGTAACCGCGGCAGTAGTCCCAGGTGACGTAGGCGTCGGGGGACGGATCGAAGGCCGGCTCGTGCGGACGCACGGTGCCGTCGACCAGCAGCTGGAGCAGGTTCGCCCGCAGCATGTCCCAGTCGTGGTAGTGGTCCTGATGGCAGTCCTCGCAGCACACCACGAGCCCGCGGATCCCGCGCGGGGCCAGCAGCGCCTCGTACACGGCGAGGTCGGCGAGGTCCTCTTCCACCGCGAGCCGCTCGGCAGGGTCGAGCGGTTGCCCCGGCTCGATCGCGTCCAGTGCGGCGGACGGATCGTCGGGGTCTCCTGCGAACGGGTCCGGTGGCAGTCCGGGAGGCAACTGATCACGCACGACTCCACGGTACGCAGTTCCAGGGGGTCTGCGCCAGCGGTGCAGGACGGACACGCCGGGAAATACGGGTGTACGAGGCGGTGACGCAGAACACGACGGTGGCCGGGGAACAGGGTTGCGGCCGAACCGGTTGTCACCAACGGATACCATTGCAGATGCGTGCAGCTCCCGATCCGCTCATCGGGGCGGGAGCATGTACATCCTTCATCCATTCCCGTTGCCGGACGACGGAACCGTCGTCCGCACCCATCGATGTCACGGAGGGTCCGAACCGCATGAGTAGTACCGGAGGGCGTGTGCACACCGGCGGTGACGACCCGAACAAGGTCGCGATGCTGGGTCTGACCTTCGACGACGTGCTGCTGCTTCCGGCGGCCTCCGACGTCGTCCCGAGCCAGGTCGACACCTCGAGCCGGCTGACCCGCGAGATCCGCCTGCGGATCCCGCTGGTCAGCTCGGCGATGGACACCGTCACCGAGTCCCGCATGGCCATCGCGATGGCCCGCGCGGGCGGCATGGGCGTGCTGCACCGCAACATGGCCACCGAAGTCCAGGCCGGCCAGGTCGAGACCGTGAAGCGGTCCGAGGCCGGCATGGTCACCGATCCGGTGACCTGCAAGCCGAGCAACACCCTCGCCGAGGTCGACGCCATGTGCGCCCGCTTCCGCATCTCGGGTCTGCCGGTCGTCGACGACGAAGGTCAGCTCGTCGGCATCATCACCAACCGCGACATGCGGTTCGAGGTCGACCAGAACCGCCCGGTCGCCGAGGTCATGACCAAGGCCCCGCTCGTCACCGCGCGTGAGGGCGTCACCGCGGAGGCCGCGCTCGGCCTGCTGCGCCGCCACAAGATCGAGAAGCTGCCGATCGTCGACGGCCAGGGCAAGCTCACCGGCCTCATCACGGTCAAGGACTTCGTCAAGACCGAGCAGCATCCCAATGCCACCAAGGACCGCGACGGCCGGCTGCTCGTCGGCGCCGCCGTCGGTGTCGGCGACGACTCCTGGACCCGCGCGATGACCCTCGTCGACGCCGGCGTGGACGTGCTCGTCGTCGACAGCGCCCACGGTCACTCGGCCAACGTGCTGTCGATGATCTCCAAGCTCAAGACCGAGGTCGGCGACCGCGTCCAGATCATCGGCGGCAACGTCGCGACCCGTTCGGGCACCGAGGCGCTCATCGAGGCCGGTGTGGACGCCGTCAAGGTCGGCATCGGCCCCGGCTCCATCTGCACCACACGCGTCGTCGCGGGTGTCGGCGCCCCGCAGATCACCGCCATCCTCGAGGCGTCCACCGTGGCGCGTGCCCACGGCGTGCCGGTCATCGCCGACGGTGGCATGCAGTTCTCCGGCGACGTCGCCAAGGCCCTGGCCGCCGGCGCGTCCACCGCGATGCTCGGTTCGCTGCTCGCCGGCACCACCGAATCCCCGGGTGAGCTGATCCTCGTCAACGGCAAGCAGTTCAAGAGCTACCGCGGCATGGGTTCGCTCGGCGCGATGCAGAGCCGCGGCGAGGCCAAGTCGTACTCGAAGGACCGCTACTTCCAGGACGACGTGCTCTCCGAGGACAAGCTCGTCCCCGAGGGCATCGAGGGACGCGTGCCGTTCCGCGGTCCGCTGCAGCAGGTCACCCACCAGCTCATCGGTGGTCTGCGCGCGGCGATGGGATACACCGGCTCGTCGACGATCGAGCAGCTGCAGGAGGCCCAGTTCGTGCAGATCACCGCTGCCGGGCTGAAGGAGAGCCACCCGCACGACATCACGATCACCGCCGAGGCGCCGAACTACGCGGTCCGGTAGGGTCCGCGTCCGCACAGGTCCCGTCCCACATACGACGGGAGCACCGTCTATCAGGAGAAAGGGGCGCGCGTGCGCGACCTCGTTGAAATCGGTATGGGCCGGACGGCCCGACGCACGTACGAGCTGAGCGACGTGAACATCGTCCCCTCGCGGCGGACCCGTTCGTCGAAGGAGGTGTCGACGAGCTGGCAGATCGACGCGTACCGATTCGACATCCCCGTTCTCGCCCACCCGACCGACGCCCTGGTCTCGCCCACCTTCGCGATCGAGCTGGGCAAGGCCGGCGGTCTCGGCGTCATCAACGGTGAGGGACTGTGGGGTCGCCACGCGGATGTCGACGCGGTGATCGCCCGGCTCGCCGAGACCGCGAGCACCGATCCGCGCGCAGCGGTGCGTTATCTGCAGGAACTGCACGCGGCACCGCTGCAGAGCGACCTGCTGGCCGCCGCCGTGGCGCAGGTCCGGGAGTCCGGGGTCACCACCGCCGTGCGGGTGAGCCCGCAGAACGCGCGGGCCCTGACGCCCGAGCTGGTGAAGGCCGGTATCGACCTGCTCGTCATCCAGGGCACGATCATCTCGGCCGAGCATGTCGCCCACGGCGAGGACGAGCCGCTCAACCTGAAGACGTTCATCTCGGAGCTCGACGTGCCGGTCATCGCCGGTGGCGTCAGCGACCACCGCACCGCCCTGCACCTCATGCGCACCGGTGCCGCCGGTGTCATCGTCGGCTTCGGCTCGACGAAGCAAGGGACCACCACGAGCAGTTCGCTGGGCATCGGCATCCCGATGGCCACGGCGATCGCCGACGCCGCCGCGGCGCGTCGCGACTACCTCGACGAGACCGGTGGCCGCTACGTGCACGTCATCGCGGACGGCGACATCGAGACCGCCGGTGATCTGGCCAAGGCGATCGCGTGCGGCGCCGACGCTGCGGTCCTCGGTGCCCCGCTGGCGCTCGCCGAGGAGGCCGCCGGGCACGGCTGGTACTGGCCGTCGGTGGCCGGGCACCCGTCGATGCCGCGTGGCGCGGCGGTCCGGGTCGAGCAGGGTGAGCGCCCGAGCCTCGGCACGGTGCTGTTCGGCCCGTCCGACGATCCGTCGGGTTCGCTCAACCTCGTCGGCGGCCTGCGCCGCTCCATGGCGAAGGCCGGGTACTCGGACCTCAAGGAATTCCAGAAGGTCGGTCTGTCCGTGCGCGGATAGATCCTTCCGGCACCTTCCACGGTGGCCGGGCACGGCGTCGGACGACGCGGTGCCCGGCCACCGTCGTCTGTGTGCGGCGACCGCGACATTTTCGTGCTACTCGACGTAACGGGTAGAGTCGGAGTGTGTGCCAGCCCTCACACCAACGGGTGCATACTGGCCGGTAACCATCTCGTCGCTGGAGGTTCCATGAGTAAGCAGCGGGTCACGGACTACGACGTCCTGATCGTCGGATCGGGTTTCGGTGGAAGCGTCACAGCGCTGCGCCTGGTGGAGAAGGGCTACAAGGTCGGTGTCCTCGAGGCCGGCCGCCGCTACGCCGACGCCGACTTCGCCAGGACCAGCTGGGACCTGCGCCGCTTCCTGTGGGCGCCGAAGCTCGGCTGCTTCGGCATCCAGCGTGTCCACCTCCTGCGCGACTGCCTCATCCTCGCCGGCGCGGGCGTCGGCGGCGGATCGCTGAACTACGCCAACACCCTCTACAAGCCGCCGGCAGCTTTCTTCGAGGACCGCCAGTGGGCCGGTATCACCGACTGGCACGACGAGCTCAGCCCCTGGTACGAGCAGGCCAAGCGCATGCTCGGTGTGGTGCAGTACGGCCGGATGACCGCTGCCGACAAGGTCATCAAGTCCGTCGCCGAGGACATGGGCGTCGGCGACACCTTCGTCCAGACCCCCGTCGGCGTCTTCTTCGGCGAACCCGGCCGCACCGTGGCCGACCCCTACTTCGGCGGCGCCGGGCCCGACCGCACCGGCTGCATCGAGTGCGGCGAGTGCATGACCGGCTGCCGGCACGGCGCCAAGAACACCCTCGTCAAGAACTATCTCGGTCTCGCCGAGAAGGCGGGCGCGGAGATCGTGCCGCTCACCACCGTCACCGACCTGCGCCCGGGCGCGGACGGCACCTGGGAGGTGTTCACCGAACGCACCGGCGCCTGGGTGCGTAAGCGGCGCCGCACCTACACCGCCGGGCACGTCGTCCTCGCCGCCGGCACCTGGGGCACCCAGCACCTGCTGCACCACCTCAAGGACACCGGCGCGCTGCCGGAGCTGTCCGACAAGCTCGGCGAGCTGACCCGCACCAACTCCGAGTCCATCGTCGGGGCCGGGAAGCTGAAGGTCGACCCGGACATGAAGCTCACCGAGGGTGTCGCGATCACCTCGTCGTTCCACCCCACCCCCGACACGCACATCGAACCCGTTCGTTACGGCAAGGGCTCGAACGCGATGGGGCTGCTGCAGACCCTCATGACCGACGGTGACGGCCCGGTCCCGCGCTGGGCGAAGTTCCTCGCCGAGGTCGCGAAGAACCCGGTGAAGATGCTGCGGATGCTGTCGGTGCACCGCTGGAGCGAGCGCACCATCATCGCCCTGGTGATGCAGAACCTCGACAATTCCATCACCACCTACACGAAGAAGGGGCTCTTCGGCCGCCGCAAGGTGACCAGCAAGCAGGGCCACGGGCAGCCGAATCCCACCTGGATACCCGCCGGCAACGAGGCCACCCGCCGCATCGCCGAGAAGATCGACGGCATCGCGGGCGGCACCTGGGGTGAGATCTTCAACATTCCGCTCACCGCCCACTTCCTCGGCGGCGCCGTCATCGGATCCGACCGCGAGCACGGTGTCATCGATCCCTACCACCGCGTCTACGGCTACCCGACGCTGAGCGTCGTCGACGGTGCCGCGGTCTCCGCCAACCTCGGCGTCAACCCCTCGCTCACCATCGCTGCGCAGGCCGAACGCGCCGCGTCGCTGTGGCCGAACAAGGGGGAGGAGGATCAGCGGCCCGAGCAGGGGAAGCCCTACCAGCGCCTCGCCCCGATCGCTCCGAAGAACCCGGTGGTGCCCGAGGACGCACCCGGCGCCCTGCGCCTGCCCGTCGTCGAGATCACCGGCGGCGGCCGGGTCGCATAGCCCGTTCGTCAGCGGCCGCGTCGGGACCACCCGGCGCGGCCGCATAGACTGTTCGAGTGTCGTCGCAAAGCCAGCAGTCCAGACCGGTCGTAGTCGTCGATTTCGGAGCCCAGTACGCCCAGCTGATCGCCCGGCGGGTGCGCGAGGCCAACGTGTACTCCGAGGTGTTGCCGCACACGGCCACCGTCGAGGAGATCGCCGCGAAGAACCCGCGCGCCGTGGTGCTCTCCGGTGGCCCCGCCAGTGTGTACGAGGAGGGCGCCCCGCGCCTCGATCCCGGGCTGTTCGATCTCGACGTCCCGGTCTTCGGCATCTGCTACGGCTTCCAGGCGATGGCCCAGGCGCTCGGCGGAACCGTCGCCCACACCGGTGCCCGTGAGTACGGTCGCACCGAGATGACGGTGACCGGCGGTGTGCTGCACGAGGGCCTGCCCGAGACGCAGCCGGTGTGGATGAGCCACGGCGACGGCGTCACCGAGGCCCCCGAGGGCTTCGAGGTCACCGCCCGCAGCGCCGGCGCTCCCGTCGCGGCCTTCGAGGACCGCGCCCGCCGCCTCGCCGGTGTCCAGTACCACCCCGAGGTGCTGCACTCCCCGCACGGCCAGCAGGTGCTCAGCCGCTTCCTCCACGAGATCGCCGGGATCCCCGGCGACTGGACCGCCGCGAACATCGCCGACGCGCTCGTCGAGCAGGTGCGCGAGCAGATCGGCGACGGCCGCGCGATCTGCGGTCTGTCCGGTGGTGTCGACTCCGCCGTCGCGGCCGCGCTCGTGCAGCGCGCCATCGGCGACCGCCTCACCTGTGTGTTCGTCGACCACGGTCTCATGCGCGAGGGTGAGCGGCAGCAGGTCGAGCGGGACTTCGTCGCCGCGACCGGCGCCCGTCTGGTCACCGTCGATGCCTCCGAGACCTTCCTGCGCGAACTCGCCGGCGTGACCGACCCGGAGACCAAGCGCAAGATCATCGGCCGCGAGTTCATCCGGTCCTTCGAGGGCGCGGTCTCCGACATCCTCGGGGAGGGTGCCGAGAAGGGCGAGACCATCGAGTTCCTCGTGCAGGGCACCCTGTACCCGGACGTCGTCGAGTCGGGCGGTGGTTCCGGCACGGCCAACATCAAGAGCCACCACAACGTCGGTGGTCTTCCCGAGGACCTGCAGTTCAAGCTGGTCGAGCCGCTGCGCCTGCTGTTCAAGGACGAGGTGCGCGCGGTCGGACGTCAGCTCGGTCTGCCCGAGGAGATCGTCGGCCGCCAGCCGTTCCCCGGCCCGGGCCTCGGCATCCGCATCATCGGTGAGGTCACCCGCGAGCGCCTCGAGATCCTGCGCCGCGCCGACTCGATCGCCCGCGAGGAACTCACCTCCGCCGGCCTGGACAACCAGATCTGGCAGTGCCCGGTCGTGCTGCTCGCCGACGTGCGGAGCGTGGGTGTGCAAGGCGACGGCCGCACCTACGGTCACCCGATCGTGCTGCGTCCGGTCTCCAGCGAGGACGCGATGACCGCCGACTGGACGCGTCTGCCCTACGAGACCCTCGAGCGGATCTCCACCCGCATCACCAACGAGGTGGCGGAGGTCAACCGCGTGGTGCTCGACGTGACGAGCAAGCCCCCGGGAACCATCGAATGGGAGTGATCCCCACCCTCACTCGCCGAGGGCGGTGAGACGACGACCCCCGGACCTTTCGGTCCGGGGGTCGTCGCGTAGGTGGGCCCGCTATCGGCGGCGGTTCGGCAGGAAGACCAACACCGCTCCGATCAGCAGGGCCGCACCCACCAGGACCCACCCCAGGTCCACGGCTGCGAGGAAGTCGACGGGGAACGGCCCGATCATGGCCCATCCGCTCACCAGCAGCGCCGCCAGAGCGGACAGCAGGAGCAGGAAGGACGGGCCCTTCCGGGTGCGCCCGGTCCGATCCTCGGTGGTCGTTCCGGTTTCGTGATCAGCCACGGCGCACCTCCAGAGTTCCGAATTCCATGTTCGCGTCCAGGTTCAGGACCGGTCCGCCCTCGCCGTCGCGGCCCCCGTTCAGACCGGGGGCGGGGCACCTGCGCAGCTCACCGGGGTCCACCGTGCAGGTGGCGCGGACGTCCAGGTTCTCCGGCAGGATCACGTCGACCCTGCCGAACCGGCCGTCGACCTGCACCGTGCGGTCCTCGGTGAGGTCGAGGTCGCGCAGATCGAGGGTCATCGCGCCGAACTCGGAGCGGTACTCGGACTGCAATTCGTCGGTGGTCGTCGGGGCCCAGACACGGTTGCCCCAGTTCGCGGGGTCGACCGGGCCGACGAACGAGGCGAGGACGACGAAACCGAGCAGGGGACCGGTCACCACGAGCAGTCCGTAGCCGCGGTGCAGGAACGCGCCGATCAGCAGACCCAGGCCGATCACGGCGAGGGCGACGGCGCCCACCCGGGCGGGGGTGACCCAGGCCAGGTCGCCGGCGGCACCGATCGCCGCGGTCACGGCCGCCGCGATCACGGCCAGGCCGAGCATCGTGGTGGTCAGACGCGACCGCTTGTTCTCGGTGGGAGCGGGTTCGTGCGTGGACGTCGGGTCGGGCAGGTCCCACGCGAACGGGGCGACACCCAGGGGGTCCCAGGCGGGCGGGGTACGGAGTTCCGGTGTGGGGATCTCCGATCCGAGCAGGGGAGGCGCTGGGACGTTCTGCAGCGGAGCCGCGGTGTCGTTCTGCGCGGGAACTGCGGTGTCCTTGCGGAGATCGGGCTTCGCGAACGCGCCCGTCGCGGGGGCCGGGTTCTGAGCCGGCGACTCCGGCGCCGCGGTGGGGTTCTCCGCGACGGGCGGCACCGGCGGACGGGTGTACGCGTCGGTGTACGTACCGGCGGGAGCCGACCAGGGGTACTGGTAGGGATAGGTCACCGGCGGCTGCGGGAAGGCCTGCTGGGACCGGTCCGGGCCCTCCGGCGCCGGGAGCACGGGTGGCTCGGGCCGGCGCTGGTACAGCAGCCACCAGCCGCCGAGCATCAGCACCGTGCCGATGAATCCGGAGCCCCCCGAACTCGTCCCGACGGGCCCGATCGCGCCGGCGGCGATGGCCAGGGCCACGAGAATCACCACGACCTTGGTCGTCGACTCCGAACTCGCCCCGCGGCCGACGAGCGATTCGAGGGCGGAGACCTCGTCGCCGTGCCGGGTGAACAGCACCCAGGCCGCCAGGTACAACACGAGACCGGCCCCGCCGAACAGGGCGGAGACGACGAAGGCGACGCGGATCAGGACGGGATCGACGCCGTAGCGCACACCGATACCCGAGCACACCCCGGCGATGTGGCCCTGTCGCGGCAACCGCACCGGGCGGGTCCGCCACAGATGCGCCAGTTGTTCCTGGAAGCTTCTCGTGTCCATGGCACCCATCCTGCTGGGCCGGAACGCGCCGCACATCAGGGACCAACCCTGATCTTCCGGCCCGATACGGCACCGGGACATCAGGGTTCGTCCCCGATGCAGGGCTCTCGGGGCGCGTGCCAGTATCGAGGTGTGCAGTCGATTCCCGAACTTCCCGTGCCCGTACCCCGCCTCGAACGGCGCGTGGGCGGGCGCATCGTGGGCGGTGTGGCCGGGGGCGTCGCCGACCATCTCGGTATCGACGCCATCAAGGTGCGTGTCGCGTTCACGGTGCTCGCCGCGCTCGGCGGGTTCGGTATCGCCGCCTACGGCCTGCTGTGGATGTTCGTGCCCCCGGGTTCCGACACCGAGCGGCCGACCGGCTCCGAACGCCGCCGGGCCATCGGCCTGGCCTTCATGGGTCTCGGTCTCGCCGTGGGCCTGTCGTGGTTGTTCAGCGGCGGCGCGGCCGGGGTGGTGGTCCCGATCATCGTGGTCATCGTCGGCGCGGCCCTCGTGTGGCGCGAGTTCGACGTCGAGGGACCCCGGTCGATACTCGGTCTGCCCGCCCGTCCCACCGTCCTGACGTGGGCGCGGGTGCTCGGCGGGCTCACCCTCGTCGTCACCGGTCTCGGCGTGATGGTCATCGCGCAGGTCGACGTGGCGGCGTTGCGCTCGTCGCTGCTGGCGGTGGTGGTCACCTTGGTCGGCGCGGCCCTGCTGTCGGTGCCGTTGTGGATCCGCATGTGGCGTGCCCTCGAGGTCGAGCGCGCTGCGCGGGTGCGCAACGAGGAACGCGAGGAGATCGCCTCGCACCTGCACGACTCGGTGCTGCAGACCCTTGCGCTCATTCAGAAGCAGGCCGGTGACGCGCAGGAGGTCGTGCGTCTGGCCCGCAGCCAGGAACGCGAACTGCGCCGCTGGCTGTTCGGCGGGGACGAGACACCCCGCACCTCGCTCGCCGAGACGCTGCGCACCATCGCCGGGGAGGTGGAGGACCAGTACGGCCTGTCGGTCCAGCCTGTCATCGTCGGCGACATCGCGCCCGACGACGGGGATCTCACCCCCGAGGCCGCGACCGCCGTGCTCGGCGCGACCCGAGAGGCACTCGTCAACGCCGCCAAGCATGCCGGGGTGGACGGTGTGGATCTGTTCGCGGAGGTCGAACCGCACCAGGTCAGCGTGTTCGTGCGCGACCGGGGTGTCGGTTTCGATCCCGATCAGGTCCCCGAGGACCGGCAGGGCCTGGCGAAGTCGATCCGGGCGCGGGTGGAGCGCCGCGGCGGCCGGACCGTGGTGAAGTCCAGTCCCGGCAAGGGCACCGAGGTGCGCATCCACATGCCGCGTACCACCGGTGCCGACGCCGCCCGCGAGCGGGCCGTGGATACCGCCCGGGAGCGGGCCACCGACGCGACCGCCGCCACGTCGACCCTAGAGTGGGAGGTGACCGACCCCCGCCCCGAGGAGCAGACCCAGTGACTTCGATTCCGGCGACATCGAGCGATGCCACCGCGAACAGCCGTCCCTTCCGCGTCTTCCTGGTGGACGACCATGCGGTCTTCCGCTCGGGAGTGCGCACCGAACTGGGGCGCGAACCCGACATGGAGATCGTCGGGGAGGCCGGGGGAGTCGCCGAGGCGGTCGCCGGGATCGAGGCGAGCAAACCGGATGTCGTGCTCCTCGACGTCCACATGCCCGAGGGCGGCGGGGTCGCCGTCCTCCAGCGCATCCCCGACGGCCCGGTGTGCCTGGCCCTGAGCGTGTCCGACGCGGCGGAGGACGTCATCGCCGTGATCCGCGCCGGTGCCCGCGGTTACGTCACGAAGACCATCTCGGGACCGGATCTCGCCGACGCGGTGCGCCGGGTGGCGGGTGGCGACGCGGTGTTCAGCCCGCGGCTGGCCGGTTTCGTTCTCGACTCGTTCACGGGCCGCTCGGCGGCACCGGAACCGCCGCTCGATCCCGAACTCGACTCGCTGACCCCGCGCGAGCTCGAGGTGCTGCGGCTGCTCGCCCGCGGCTACACCTACCGGGAGATCGCCGAGGAGCTGGTGATCTCGGTGAAGACCGTGGAGACGCACGCGTCGAACGTGTTGCGCAAGACGCAGCAGTCGAACCGCAACGCGTTGACGCGGTGGGCGCACCGCCGCCGGATCGACTGAACCCGCCCGGGTCCGGGCCTCCGGCGGTGCGGGGGACGGATCAGGCCACGAACAGCGCGATCACCACGGCGACGAGGAACGCCACCAGTACCACCGCGACCATCGCCGCCATCGCGAGCGGCGCGTATGCCACGATCCGGTCCTGAGTGGTGTCCGGCACCGGCCCCTTCGGCACGAGCCGGTCGATCAGCTCCGACGGAGCGAAGCCCTTCGGGCGCTTGCCCGTCCCGGCGGCGGGCAGAGGCCGGTCGACGAAGGATCCGCGCGGGCGCGGGGTCTCGGTGATCTGGGCCGAGCGCAGTGCCCACGACGGGACGGTCCCGTCCTCGTTCTGGATGGGACGGCCCCGCAGCATCTCCGCCGTGCCGCTCGGCCCGAGCACCACCCGGGCGAGCAGGTCGCGGGCCTGTTCCATCGTCGGGCGCCGGGCCGGGTCGGGCTGGAGCATCTCCAGCAGCGGCTCGGTGAGCGGGCCGGTGTGCGTCGGCACGATGATCTCTGCGCGGGCGACGCGGTGCAGCAACGCGATCGAGTCGGTCTCGAACCCGAAGGGCGGTTGCCCCTCGACCGCGGTGTAGAGCGTCGCACCGAGGGAGAACACGTCGCTGGCCTCGGTCGGGTCGTTTCCGCGCGCGACCTCGGGGGCGAAATAGGCGGGCGTTCCGATGATCACGCCGTCGGGGTCGTTGTCGCCCTTCGCGCGGGCGATGCCGAAGTCGCTGATCTTCACGATGCCGGCGTTGCGGCCGCGTTCGGCGACGAGGATGTTGCCGGGCTTGATGTCGCGGTGGACGATCCCGGCGGCGTGCGCGGCGGTGAGCGCGTCGGCGACGTTCGCTCCGATCTGCGCGACCACGTACGGCGTGAAGGTGTCGACGTCGTTCATCACCTTGGCGAGGCTGCGCGAGGGCAGGTGCTCCATGACGAGCCACGGCTCGCCGTAGTGCAGGGCCACGTCGTACATCGAGATGGCGTGCTCGTGGGTGAGCTGGGCGGCGGCGCGGCCCTCGCGGAGCGCGCGGCGCCGGATGTCCTCGGCCTCGTCGGGATCGAGGTCGGCGGTGGAGATCACCTGCTTGACGGCGACCTCCCGGCCCAGGCGTGTGTCGCGCGCGAGCCAGACGGCACCCATGCCGCCACCTCCGAGTTTGGAGTCGAGCCGATATCGACCGGCCACCAAGTGATCCGGCCCTACGGCCCGTCCGGCCCAATCCTGCTCCGCCACACGGCCGAGCGTAGTCGATCGCGGACGACCGACCTGCCTTCCCGCCGTGTGACCTGCATCGTGGTGTTCCGCTTGACGCCGGACGGGGGACCGGGGTCTACTGAACGGGTCGAAAGTATGTTCGAATAACGGTTCGGGCTGGACCACGACTTCCCCGTGGTCGGCCGGTCGTGTGCACGGCAGGCGGATGACAGGGGTGAGTGTGGGAGAGGTGACCGAACTACCGGTCGGCGACGACGACGGGACGGACCGGGCGGCGGCCGGGACGTCCCGTGAGGAACGCATCGAGGCGCTGCGACGACGGATCACCGCGATCCCGGCGCGCAGCGAGACCGTCCCCGACGCGCGGGGTGACGCGGAGACCGGCGCCGACCGCCTCCTCCCCGTCCCGGAACCGCTGGCGGAACTGCTGCCGCACGGCGGTCTCGTGCGCGGCACCGTCGTGTCCGTCTCCGGCGCGACCTCACTCCTGCTCGGCATGCTCGCCGCCGCGACCGCCGCCGGGGGCTACGCCGCCGTGATCGGTCTGCGCCGGCTGGGGCTGCTCGCCGCCGCGGAGATGGGCGCCCGGCTGCAGCGGCTGGTGGTGATCCCCGATCCGGGACCGGATCCCGTCGAGATCGCCGCGGTCCTGCTCGACGGCATCGATCTCGTGGTCCTCGGTCTCGGCGGCACCTCCGTCCCGTCCTCGCGGGCCCGCGCGGTCGCCGCCCGGGTGCGCAGCCGGCGCGCCGTCCTCGTGGTCACCGACGGGCGGTGGGAGGGCGCCCACACCCGTTTGGAGGCGAGGATCGGCGGCTACCACGGTGTCGACGGCCCCGGGCGCGGCCGGCTGTGCGGCACGCGCCTGGCGGTACGGGCACACGGCCGGGCCTTCCCGCCGCGGTCCGTGCGTGTCGAGGTGTGCGCCGACCGTGACGCGGTGACCTGGACGCCGGCCGCGGAGGGCCGCACCCGCACGGGCACCGACCGGGTCCGGACGGCGGCCCGGTGAATGCCCGCACCCCGGCGCGTGTCCTCGCCCTGTGGTGCCCCGACTGGCCGGCGGTGGCCGCGGCCACCGAGGCCGGACTCGACGCGACCGTCCCGATCGCGGTGTTCTCGGCCGACCGCGTCCTCGCCTGCTCCGCCACGGCCCGCACCCTCGGTGTGCGACGGGGCCTGCGCCGTCGGGAGGCCCAGGCGCGCTGCCCGGAACTGCACGTGACCCGAGCCGATCCCGACCGCGACGCACGCGCATTCGAACCCGTCGTCGCGGCGATCGAGGCTCTGGCCCCCGGCGTGGAGATCCTGCGCCCGGGGCTGGTGGTCCTCCCGGCCCGCGGGGTCGTCCGCTGGTTCGGCTCCGAGGAGACCGCGGCCGAGACCCTGATCGACGCCGTCGCCGCGACCGGCGTGGAGTGCCGCATCGGTGTCGCCGACGAACTGTCCACCGCGGTCCTCGCCGCACGGCACGACGCCCTGGTCCCGGTGGGGGAGGGCGCGGGATTCCTCGCGCCGCTGCCGGTCTCCGACCTCGCGGTGGAACCGGTGCTGGCGGCGCCCGAACGCGTCGGGACGGTGGACCTGTTGCGGCGTCTCGGGATCCGCACGATCGGTGCGTTCGCGGCGCTGTCCGCCTCCGACGTCGCGTCGCGGTTCGGTCCCGACGTGATCGCCGCGCACCGCAGCGCGCGGGCGCTGCCCGAACGGCCCCCCTCGCGACGGTCGATCCCTCCGGAGCTGCGGGTCGAGCTGCCCTGCGATCCGCCCGTGGAGCGGGTGGATGCCGCGGCGTTCGCCGGCCGTACTCTCGCCGATCTGCTG